>Ga0134126_10003454_pt1 | contig 19799 bp, 18 predicted proteins | sample KB31752_FD_96881 | JGI IMG/M metagenome (GOLD analysis project Ga0134126, IMG submission 96881) | Terrestrial soil microbial communities with excess Nitrogen fertilizer from Kellogg Biological Station, Michigan, USA - KB3-175-2 | ecosystem: Environmental > Terrestrial > Soil > Unclassified ...
CAGTGACAGTCGCCGGGTGATTTCTCCCGAACAACGGGCAGCATGGAATTGGCCGAAGCTACCGAATAGACTCGGCTGAACAGCCAAGACCAGATGATCGGCTTTCACTTTGCCGTCTAGTCGCCGTTCCGCTGTTGTGGTTGCTCGCCCCGGGGGGCACTAAGAAACGGGATGCGCGTTAGACGTCCAAGTTGCCGTGAGTCGGCGTTACTGCGCGAAGTTGGGGACTATGGATGGCTAACGAAATTCTTCATTACTACCGTGATGTACAAAAAAGGCTGAACTCAACCGAGTCATCGATTCAGAGAACAAGCATAGAGGCTTTTCAAGCAAATGGCATTGCATCGGACTAATATTGCTTCGGATGAAACTGAAAAATGACGGTGTACTCGCTTCCCACTGCTTGGCCGTGTAGCGTTGCCGGCTGGAATTGCCACTGCGCCGCGGCCTTGCGGGCTACTCCCAATAGCGACTGGTTCACTTTTTCCGGGCTCGCTCTCGGGCGCGCCGCAATCACACGTCCACGCTCATCGATATTCACTTGAATCTCCACCTGGACATCTTTGTAGAGGATGACTCCGGCGGGGGCGGCCGGCGGCATCACCTGCCTCAGCGGACGGGGCGGTGAGGGCGGCGGCGTCACGTAACTCGGACTGACACTTGGCGGCACGGAAAGCGATCTGGAGGCGGTTTGAACAGGTGCGATGTTCTTATGCGCGCCAGGCTGCTTGACGGTCTCGCTGGTGCTTACCGCGGGAGGCTTTAACGGTGAAAGACCGGGCAGTTCCGGCATATACTTTGGACTCACTTGTGCCGCGGAAAGCAGCTCCGAAAGCGGCACAACCGGCGGAGGAGGAAACTCGGCCTGTAGCCGAGAAACCGCGGCGGGCGCATGAGCAAGCGCATCGAGCGCACGAAAGCCCGTTGCCTTCGTATGAGGAATCGCCATGCTTGCGGACATGGCTGCGCGATGCGGCGCAAGCAGCCGGGGTGTATGCGTTAACTTTTCACGTGACAAATTTGCGGGGACTGAGCGACTGGCCGCCTTCGGCGCGGTTCCGTCGAGCGAACGTAGGACCGCGGCTGTGTTTTCACCGTTCTTGCCGCGCAGTTTCAACCGGAAGGTCAAGTCGGTTGAATTAGGCTTGTAACTGACAGCGCCTTCCCTAATCTGTTCCGCATCAAGCTGAATCTGCTGATGCCGCTCGCCGTCGTTAATCTCCAGGACGCCTGCAAGAGCACGCTCGACCGCCGGATTGTGCCGGTCCCAACTCACCCGCAGTCGGCTCCCTTGTTCGGTCAGTTCCAGATTAAGCGCGGTGCGAGCCCGCTCCGTCTTTGTAGCAGCCGGTGGGGAACCTGGAGCCAGCGGATGCAACCGAATCAGGTAGACGAGAGTGCTTCCACAGATTCCTGCGAAGATTGCCAGCGCCGCAAAGAACCATGTCCATTGGGTGCGCCTGAGAGCACGTGCTCTTTCCACGGCTGGTGGCGGTAGCTGTTTCGTCGGCGGCTCCGGGCAGGGAATCGCATCCGGGCGGCGAAACACCGTTGGACTTCGCGTTGGTTGACTTCGGTCGCCAGCCTTCTCCGAAACACCGGGCTCACAGACTTCTCGGTAAGAGCTTCCGTCAATGGGTGCCCTCACGGTCAGCTCTACGGGACCGATAGCAGGCGCCTCGCAAGTGACGTGCTGGGCGGTGCAACAAAAATTGTCGCGGGATAGCACCCTGTCGCCAGACCTGGTGTAGAGGCCCGCTGTAAACCCGGCCTCGCTCTCGGGGGTGACCAGCAGCGCGATGTCAGAGCTGCGCCGAAAGTGACGGTTATGGAAATCGATCTCATCGGGAAGAAGGTCAACTGCCTGCTGAATAGCGCACCAGCCGACCAGTTCAAGCGACGTAAGTTCAGGATCGGATCTGGCGGCCGCCCAAGATGTGCTGAAACTATCGGCCGAAAAGGGATTACTCAAACTGGCCGGGAAGACTTTCGCAGCGCGCACCGTTACGATAGCATCCCGCATTTTTCCGAACAGCAATGCCGGGCAAGCGAGCTCGTGTTGCGCCCTTCGCCGATCGGGCGTGCGTCCACCGAAGCAGAAGCTATTGACAAATTCTGGAGAAAGCCTGACAGAGAGCGGAGATCTTCTCGGCTCTGGTGGCGCACGTGGGCTTTGATCAGCGACGCTCATACCCCAACAATCACTCTCCGAGCCGGCATATGCGGGCTTCACACCATCGGGTTTCACTTTCGCTAACTTTCGCAGCGAATCGTGTATTCGGCTCATTCCTCTATGCCTCGCTGTAGTGGAGAACTCTTCTGGCCATGACAGCCAAGCGAACCGCCGCCGTTGCGGTCGCCCAGCCTGCCTACATTTCTTGCCGGGGGCATTGAAGTCACTTATGAGACTTAGGCGTCATAGTACTACATTGAGCGTCGATATTGCGGGACCAGGTACTGCCTCAGGCCGGTGTCGCTCGCGAGAGTTGACAAAAACGCCAAAAGGGGTCATCCTATACCAGTCGATTCTAGACATGTCGAAAGCTAATTCTGAGATTCCGCACGGCACGCTCGATCTGCTCGTACTGAAGTGCCTTGACACAATGGGTCCACTGCATGGCTACGCGATCGCCCGTCGGATTGAGCAGGTCGTGGGCGATTCGATGCAATTGAGCCAGGGGTCGATTTATCCGGCGCTCGTGCGCCTCGAGCAGGAAGGCTGGATCGAGGCGGAGTGGGGCTTGTCCGATACCAACCGTAAGGTGAAGTTCTATTCGCTTACTAAGTCCGGCCGGAAACAACTGCGGGTCGAGGTGGCTAACTGGGAGAAGGCGACGGCTTTGGTTGCTCGCTTCTTCGAGGCTTCCCGATGAGCGCACGACGAACGCTACGCGGATTGCTGGCGATTTTCAGAAACAGGAGGGCGGAGACAGAGCTCGCGGAGGAAATTCGCAGCCATCTCGGTTGTGCCGAGGAAGACGCGCTGGCGCGGGGCATATCGCCCGAAGAGGCCCGCCGGGAAGCGCGTCGTCTGTTTGGAGGGATCGAGCAGATCAAAGAGGCGCAGCGAGACAGCCGCGGCATAGCGTGGCTGGAGACCTTCATACGCGATCTGCGCCATGGCATGGCGGAGCTGTGGCGCGCGCCGGTTTTCGGCCTTACGATTCTGTCGATACTTTCGCTGGGAATCGGCGGCACGATTGCAATGTTCAGCCTAATGGATGCAGTGATGCTGCGCCCGCTTCCCTTCCCGGATCCAGATCGTATTGTGGGGATTTGGGAAGCGCCCCGACCGGGGGTGACCAATGCCACTACGGTCCCGGAGTTTCTTGTCTGGAAGCGTCTCGGCACTCAATTTGAAGCGATGTCCGCCGAGCAGCTGACCTTGTCAGCTCTGAATGCGAGCGACGGTCCGCTTCGCATGCCCGGGAAATTGGTCACATCGGAATACTTCAAGGTTTTCGGTGTCCGTACCGCGCTTGGGCGTACGTTCGCGTCGGGAGAAGATCAGCCGGGTGCGACCCGGGTAATAGTGTTGAGCCACTCGGGTTGGGAAACGTACTTCGGTGGGGATCCCGAGATTCTTAAACATCCGGTACTGCTGGATGGAACTCAGTACCAGGTAATCGGCGTGTTGCAGCCGGGCGCTTTCGACCGTGACGCGATAAAGTTCTGGAGACCGCTTGTTTTTACGCAGGAAGACAAATCGAGCGCGGCGCACCGGTTGACGGTTTACGGGCGAGTTCGAGCCGATTCGAACGTGGCACAAGCGCGCGAGCAGATGAAAGCCATGCATGCGGCGCTCCTCACAAGATCGCTAGTGGATGAGGATCGTGCCGGCACGATCGAAGTCCAGCAGCTCTCTTTTCTGCTCACCGGTAGCAACCTCCGCCGTTCGCTTGAGATCGGCTTCGGGGCCGTTCTGGTGGTCTTGCTGATCACATGTGCGAATGTGGCGAACCTGCTGTTTGCTCGCGGTGCTACACGCAAATCGGAGCTGGCGGTTCGCGCCGCGGTCGGGGCAGGACGCGGACGCCTTGTGGTACAACTGCTCACCGAATCGTTGGCGCTCTGCTTATTCGGCGGCGTCGGAGGAACTGCAGTGGCGTATGCCCTTCTCCGGTTGGCGGAGCCGTTTTTGGCGCAGGCGCTGCCCTTCACAGCCGATGTGGGAATCAACTGGCACGTTCTCCTATTTGCAGCCGGTGCAGTAACAGCGGTTACGCTGACGGCAGGCACGCTGCCGGCATTTGAAGCTTTGCGGGGCGACTTTGCGGAAGCACTGAAGCAGACTTCCCGTTCATCGTCATCGATTCACATTCGCCTGCGGCGGGCAATCGTCGTCGCGGAAGTGGCTCTCTCGCTCGTTCTCGTTGCGGGAGCTCTGCTGCTAGTACGAAGTCTTCGCAAGCTCGAGCAGATCGATGCCAGGGTGCGCACCGATAATGTGATCACTGCCTCGATTTTTCTGCCTGAGCATGGCTATACCAACGCGGAGAAGGCCATTGTTTTCTATCGGGCGCTCTCGGACCGGCTGCGCGCGACGCCCGGGCTCGCACAATTTGGTTTCTCCACTTTTCTGCCGTTCCAATGGGTCAACAATGGCGAAGGGATATTCATTCCTGGGGCGAAGAACCCGGTGTTGGTGCGCTGTAAACGGGTTGATGCCGGGTACTTTCAAACCCTGGGCATTCCGGTGCTCGTCGGTCGCGGAGTCAGCGATCAGGACCGCCAGCGCGGGGCCCGAGTAGTGGTGATCAACCAGGCTCTGGCGGCGCGACTAGCAGACGTGGCGCACGTGCAAGATCCGGTCGGCAAATCGGTCCGGCTGACGTCGGAAGATTACACACAAACGCAGACGTTATTCGTAGAAGTTCAGATTGTGGGTATCGTTCGCAATGAGCGGACAACCGCGCCGGGCATGGCTGAGCCGCCACTGGTGTACGTGCCGCTCGCGCAGTCACCAGTTCCCAATTTCAAGTTGCTGATTCGTTCCAACGGAAACGAAACGTCCGTTATCGCTGGTATGAGGCATGCTTTGCGAGCAGTGGATCCGAATTTGCCGCTCGCTGATATCGCGACGTTGGAGCAGGTCCGGAGCGAGACCTTTTCGGCCGTCAGGCGTCCGGCGTGGCTGATCGGTGCGTTTGCGCTTGTCGCCATTGTGCTTTCGGCGATTGGCCTGTATGGAGTGATCTCGTATACCGTGGCGCAGCGGCGAGTGGAGCTTGCTATCCGGATAGCGCTGGGCGCGCGTTCGCTTGACGTGCTGGCACAGATTTTGCAGAGTGCGTTTCTGATGACTGCTATCGGGCTGGGTTTTGGACTGCTCGGCGTTTATCTGCTGACAAGGACGCTGCGCGGTTTTCTGTTTGAGGTATCGCCGCTCGATCCCGTTTCGCTTGCGGCGGGGTGTGTACTGACGATTGCGATGGGTTTGCTGGCCGGATTCTTCCCGGCTCGCCGCGCGGCGCGCATTGATCCTGCTCTGGACCTTCGACGTGGATAATTGCGCGCCTCGCAGGAGACGATCCGTGAACCGCCGCCATGCACCGGCTCGCTGTAATCCACTTTGACGTAAAGTCGGCGTTGCTGATTTCTGATCAGAGGTTCCGAGCGTTCGCTTGAAAGAGCGTGGGATGCGCGTTCTCGTCAAAGTGACGCAACGAGCAATTACTCTACCCTTGCTGACTACAACAGATGAATCGATGAATGGGGATTGTTTCGATTGTTTCCGGCTATGCCGACAGATCGGAGATGAAGACTCGTCCGCGCTGACGAGAGAAGATGCGCAAAACGATTTCCAGCCAAGTTGCGATTTCGCCTAAGGTTTACGCGGCAGGAGCGCTTCCCAGTTCTGAACCATCACAAGTGAAGGACCTTCAGCCGAGCTTACTGTGGGGATCACAAACCTTTGTCCGTCGGCCGATACATCAAAGCCAAGCACCGAGTGAATGGACGCTCGTGCTTCGGTGGCAATCGAAAAGAGCATTTTCGACGGGCCGAATTCCGGACGCGGGGAAAGCTTCGTCGAGATTGCTTGAATGCGGCCGGCGAGATCCAGATAGAAAAGCTCGTTGCCATCGCGACGCCACCGCACCGCCCGCGCGCCAGTACTTGAAACAAGGTAGCGTGGGCCAACCAGGCTTGGCGAATCACTCTTCTGAAAAGCCTGCATGTGGAGTTCAGGACGCCCTGACTCGTCGGTAGTGAACGCTAGCCACTTGCCATCGGGCGAGAAGGCTGGATTGGACTCGTGAAATCGGGTGTTCAGCAACGGGATCGGTCTCCCGCTGCGCGTGCGGTCGAATACATAGACATCGCTTTGCGTCTCATTTGCGAAGCGGGAAAGCCGGTGTTCACGAAAGCGATGAAGCGGCCATCAGTCGACCAATCCATCGGCATTTGAAAATCGGCAGCGGGCAGCACTTCTTCCGTATCCTTCTCTTGCAAACCGCGGATATGAAGTCGTGGTGGCCTGTCGTCAGCCTGGTGCAGAAACGCCAGCATCCTCGAATCCGGTGACCAAACCGGAGCATCCCGAAGTGCCTGGTATGACGACAATCGCCGACCAGAGTTCGTTTTGACGTCGAAGATCCATAGATCCTGTGCGCCTCGTTCGATATCGTAAATTGCCGTCGCTAGCAGCCGCCCATCTGGCGATAGGCGCGCGGATTTCAGATTTATATTTGCCGGACCAATTGAGGCAAGCTCATGTCCCGCCCGGTCTACCCACATCAGTTGCGATCGGCTTTTATAACTTTGGTAGGCAAGCCCGCCCCTATCCGAGACGGAAAAATCAGCCGCTCCTGTGGCACTGAAAAAATATACTCCGCTTGCTACCGGTATGGCTTCACCGCTTAACTGCAGAGAACGAGGATCAAAGGCATGCGCCAGTAAATTTCCAGCGCGTACGTAAAGAAGATAACCTTTGGCTCGGGTGACCGTTGAGGCCGCATACTGGACCCGCGAATCAGCTTCAATCAAATTCCTGATTGAGCTGAAATCATTGAGCCGAAGTACGCGCGCTCGATAGTGGCCGGTTTGATTGTCCCGCCGCACGTATAAGGCGTGTTTGCCGTCCGGCAGCCTTTGCGGCTACCAATACATGTCTTTCAACGGTTAAGGTGACCACCGGAAGGAGAAACTAAGTAACTTGCTCTAAACCCGTCAGCCAGAATCCGTTCAGAGTCTAGCCAAGCTCCGGAAAATAGGAATGAGGGGGATTCTGATATAAGGACTCGCGCGTCATCTTGAAGATTCGTCCTCCAGAGCTTGCCTTGAGCCGTGAAATAAAGGGACTGGCTGTCCGGTGACCAGAATACGGTGTGGGCGCCTTCGCTGCCCGCGAGAAATTGCGGTTGAAGCGAGTTGAAATCTCGCAGGAATACACTGAACGCCCCGCTGGAATCCATAGCGGTGAATGCTAACCGGCTTCCATCGGGCGACAAAGCGAACGACTGACGGCTGGCGGCGCCCTCCAACGCAAATCCGCTGGGAGGCAGCACAGCGAATCTCATCGTATGCGGTGTCTCAACCGGATGGGCTGAGTGCTTGGTGAGCCAGTAGCCGCCAAAGACCACTCCGGCCAGAGCCACGCCTGCGAGCACGATTCGCCATGTTGGCATCTGCCTGCCGGGATTCGGTTCGATCCTTAACAGTGCAGGCGCGGGCATGTCGAGCACGGATTTGGTGAAAGCTGGCCGAACGGGAGCGACGAACCTGTATCCGCGACCGGGGAGGGTCTCCACGTACCTGGGCTGGTCCGCCGAATCTCCCAATGTCTGTCGAAGTTTGTTAACTGCTGAGTTGAGGCCCTGTTCGAAATCGACGAAGGTCGTACCTTGCCACAAGGCATACTTTAGGTCGTCACGGCTAATCACTTGGCCGGGCTGACTTATTAACAGCAACAAAATCTGAAGCGGTTTGCCTTGAAGCCGTACGCGAATCCCGTGCTTAACGAGAGTTCCAGAGAGCTCATCGTACTCGAAAGGTCCGAAAGCTAGCTTAGACGCCTGGTTCGGCTGAGTACCCACGGGATTGAGATCGTACCACAAAAGGCGGCCGTCAATAAGTTCCGCGTTGAGACGAAATTCTATGCGAATCGTATTGGACCGGGCGGTCCCTGGCCAATACACTCGACTCGAGTCCGCAGGACTTCTTCAAAAACATATCGCTCTAAGGAGAAAAGTTATGCAGATACGACAGCTTCGAAAGGAAAAGATGAATATGAAAATCTTGCTGAGAGCCGGCATCTCTCTGGCCGTGGCAGCGATGTTCTTCACAACGGCGCTTGCCTACTCAAAAAACCAGGACAAGCGACTCTTGGTCGAAGGGTTCTTACAGGGAACGGAAATGGACGTTTTGCAAGGATCTCCGCCCGACTCCATAGCGGTGGACGGGAACATCCCCGGACTCGCGACTCATCTGGGTGAATTCACCTACAGTTACAAAGTCTCGGTCAATATTCAGGACGGCTCGGCCACCGGGACAGGCGAGTTGATCGCAGCCAATGGAGATCGCGTGTTTCTTTCGATTACCGGACAGGGTGAACCGATCGGCACCGACGTGCCCAATCTGAATAGTATTGTGGAAATTGACTCAATCACGGGTGGTACGGGTCGGTTTGCGGGCGCCATAGGGGGCGTCACGGTCAGGCGTCTGATCGATCTGGCGACGGGCTTCACGTCTGGTTCAATCCACGGAACCATAGTGCTCGCAGGGGGAAGGCACTGAGATCACTAAGAACTGCACTGAAGAGTGTGGGCGAGATGCCACCGTCTGAACCAGTGGTTTGGACGCTGACACCGCCCACCCACTTTTCCCTCGATTTCCGGTCAACACTGGCATGAAGGGCTACCCGGAGTCTGTGCAAAGGCGTGTGCAGTTGCACATCGAGTCGCAATTCGAGTTTTTGCAAGTCCTCCCTAAGGGCCTACCGTTTACAAATCCAAGTTGACGGGAAGTCGGCTACCGTGAGATTGGCTCAACGCACGCTCTGAAACAGCCGCAATACGTTTCCGAAAAAGAAACCGAGCGCTTCCGAGTGACCTACCCAGTTTTTACAAAATCGACAGAATGTGGTGCGGCGCGGTGAGAAGTGCCTGATGAACCGGAGAGGTGAGCATCATCCATCGTTGCCGAGTGTGTGCGGCAGGCGCGGTTCCGATGGGCACGGCGACAGAATGATAAGGAATGCTACATCGACACCTGTTTCAAATCACGATTCTGGCTTTGATTGGATGTTTGTCCTCCGCTCTAGCGAATGGCCAGGAGGAGAACACGCTGACTCCGCAGGAAAAGGCCGACGGTTGGCAGCTACTCTTTGACGGCAAGGACTTAAACGGCTGGCACTCTTATCTAGAGAAAGGCACCGGGAAAGACTGGTCCGTTCAGGATGGCGCCATTCGGCTTAAGAAAGACAACAGCGACCCTGAGGCGGACTACGCCGATCTGGTGACTAATGGCGAGTTCGCAAATTTCGATTTGAAGTTGCAGTGGAAGGCACGACCTTGCATCGATAGCGGCGTTATGTTCTATGTTCATGAGTCGCCCCAATATAAACAGCCGTACGACACAGGGCTTGAAATGCAGATTGCCGATCTGGCTTGCACGGTGCCCGATAGCCGCGAAATCTTGCGCCGCTCGGGCGACCTCTACGGTCTCATTTCGACCAAAGTCAACACGGTCAAGGATGCCGGGCAATGGAATCAATTTGAGATCATTGCGGACCACGGACACTTGCAGTTAATCCAGAACGGGCAGGCGATTACTACCCAATTGTGGGACGATGCCTGGCGTCAACTGGTCGCTCATAGTAAGTTCGCCAAGTGGCCCGATTTCGGGACTTTCCACAGCGGCCACATTTCCCTGCAAGGGAGCGAGAAGAAGGGCGATAACGGAATCAAGCTCTACTTCCTCAATATCAAAATCAAAACCTTGTGACCTGGGCGGAATTTCGCTCGTGTTGGTCTGCACGCATTGTGCCCAGAATTTGGCGGCCGTGAGGAACAGATGTTTATGCCGCACGCACTGAAGATGACGACCATCTATTTTTCGAATTTCGGCTCGACCTGCCGCCACCGCGCTGACGTTGCCATCTGGCTCCAATAGGCTCTTGGGTCAGGGAAAAGCACCAACTGGCAGGAGGAATGGAGAAGGTCACAGATTTCGTAGTCCCTCCGGAAGGATATGCCACCAGGAAGCCGGAGTGCGCGGTCGACGGGCAGGTCGTGGCAGATGACGGGGTTTCATTGCGATCCGCCCGATTTTCCTCTCCTCGCGGCGGTACAATTCGTTGACGTTCAGGAGTGTTGATGAGACTTGTTGGACTTGTCCAGAATCGGCCTTGGGCCGGGCCCCATGTCTTGTCCGACCACGGGAAGAAAGCTACTGAAGTTTTCATTGTGCTGAGTGCGGCTCTCTTGATTTTTGGCGCAATGCCGGCAAAAGATCGATCGAATCCATTTGCATGGGACCTTCTTGTGTTGTCAGGATTCGCGACATTTCTCGCCGGACTAGCGGCGACCCGGTCGACTAAAGAAAGGTTTGAGAGCATGCTCGACCGCTTGGGGCGCCGGGGTGTAATCAGTGAGATTGATCGCGTGAAGAATGCCATGGACCAAATGGTCGTCCGCTGGACGCGAGTCATTGCGACGGGCGTGGCACTCTCGATTTCCTGCGCCTTCCTCGCGGTCATGGCCTCAGACCCGCAGCGTGCTGTCCAGCGGATCGGCTTGTGTTTGTTCGAGACGGCGTGGGCTTACGTTGCTGGAAAACGGATTGGGCGCTTAGTCGCGTATGGAAAGCTGGGTTCGTATCTAAGAGCCTCGAACACTCCGCTGCGTGTGTTTCCCGGTCATATCGATGGGGCGGCAGGACTCAAGCCGTTGGGTGCATTCTGTTCACATCAAGCTCTGATTCTTGCGATTCCGGCAGCTTTCCTGGCAATCGGGTCATTCCTGATACCAGCTTGGCCAGAACCTACCGTACGATTACGGTACGAGGTTTGGATGCATCCCTATCTCGGGCTGCTTGCCATCACATTGTTTTTGGAGACTCTGGTGTTTGTGCTCCCGATGTTGTCAATTCATCGCGCCATGTGCTCGGAAAAGGAACGTTTGCTCAGAGTTGCCGATGAGCTGAGTCAAGAAATCGCGCTCCTTTCAAATGAGGCTTCGCATGCTCGTGTGAGCGATGAGCGCAATCTCCTCAAGGAGGAGTTATCGCTCAAAACTCGTCAGTTCTGGCATATTGAACGCATGCCTACCTGGCCTGTAGACGTTTCGCTGGTGCGAAGATTCGGTCTAGCGAACGTGCCACTTGCGGTTCCCCTAGTGGCCGAGTTGCTCGGTATTCATGAGCGGTGGGTCAAGCTGGTTGAGCAATCCGTCGAGAAGTTGACGTCTTAACCGGAACGCGCGAGTGCGATCCCGCATGGGCTGGTTCGGCTGAACTATAATCAGCGCATGTCCCCGGCGGCTGACATCACAGCCGTGTTCTTGCGAATGCTTGAATTCTGTGCCACCGAGGTACTTATTGCGGAATCAGATCTGCGGGCCATTGAACAAGCTTCGCACCCGTGCAATCCGCTCGACTTGGGCTCGGAATCGGACCGTCCTGAGCTTCGTTTCGCTATGAGGCAGGCTTTCAGCAAGGTGCTGACCGCGGATCTCGATTGGGAACGCGTCAGGTTGCATGCCGCCGCGCTCACCGCGCGTCTTCATGAACAACAGCAGCAGCGGGATGAGGCCGGCATGGCAACACGATGGTTGCCGTTGGAGCCGGGCAATGGGTTCTTCGATGCGGTCCGCTGGTCGGCATGCTGGTCCCGCCGCGACCTCGAAGGGGTGCTCGGTTTCTTTACGGAGGATGCTCTTTATATCGACCTGGTCCGCAACCTTCACGCCCAAGGCAAGAGCGACTTACGCCGTCTTCTCTCGCGTCTGTTCCACGCCTCAGACGCGACAGCAATCTTCACGGCTGCCAACTTTGTGCCCGGCGAGCGCGAAATCGAACTCGAGTGGGCGCAAAAAGGCACGCGCATACCGGGCCCGGACATCAGCGCCAGTCTTGGTGGCGGCACCGTGCGCGGCACGTCTAACCTGCGTGTCGAAGAAACGAAAGTCTCTGTCTGCATCGATCGCCCGAACGCCCAAGACATGGAGCGGATTGGCCGCCATTCCCTGGGCTTCGAGAAGGCGCCCGGCGGCGGCGAGATCCGCCAGGCAAAGAGCTATGTGTTGCTTGATCGCATCGTCGTGTTCAAACCGCTCAAGCTGAAAAAGGCACCGCCGAAGCAGGAGTAGATCCCATGAGTTCCGACGATGAGGGCGTTGTGATGCGCGCCCTTAAAGAATGGGTTTTCAGCCACCCCCATAAGGATCGCCCGTTCTTATCATCATGGGCCGAAGTTTTACGCCAGTCCAGTATTGGAACGAGGTGAGGGAGAACGAACAGTTCCGGACGAAGCTCTTTCGCTTCCTCGAGGAGCAGGCCGAACGGGCAGGCGAAAGACCAGTCGATATGATCTACCGCGCTGTCGGAGCGAACCGAAGGTGAGGAAAGCCGGCGTCCTGGTCGTGGCCACGCGATATGATGCGGGCTCCCACTATACCTATCAATGGGCCCGCGCACTTCAGGAGGAAAGTTCATGCGATACTCACACCAAATCCTAGCTGAAATTACCTGAAAAGACCGGCGCGACGTACCTAGAAATGACCTGCCAAGAAGCGCCCGGATTGATCTCTTTTGGCGCGCCAGCTGATTGCTTCGAAATTCAAATAGCAGAGTGCCGCCCTCTTAATAGGCAGTGATGGATTCTTGGCGCAAGCGGGTCCTGCCGTCTCAAATCGTGTTGTCATGCTATTCCTGAAACGAATCGGGACTGGCACAACCTCGTTCGCGATTTGGTGAGCAAGGATTAGCGAAGGATTTCTGTGAAAGTGCCTCTCGGGTGTTTAGTTTCGCTACGGTGAATGGCACGACCGCTTCGCGCGGGCGTGAGGGACTGAAATCTCGTAACAGCAAGATTGCTGTTACGACAGTACGGCATTCGCAGGAGTTTAGATGGAAAAAATAATTCAGTTGGAAACGATTCTGAGCAACTCTATCGCTTGCAGGTTCGGCAATTAAGAGACTACGCAATCTTCTTTATTGGCGTGGATGGCCGGATTAAGACGTGGAATAAAGGTGTAGAACATTTGCTTGGCTATACCGAAGAGGAATGGGTGGGTCGGGATACGTCGATAATCTTTATTCCGGCGGATAAGGCAGTGGCACTCCGTGAATCGGAAATGGACCTTGCGCGCCAAAACGGTTGTGTTTCCGATATCCGATGGCACCGAAGAAAGGATGGAAGTGAACTGTTTGCGAACGGCGTAATGAGCGCTGTATACGATGCAACCGGAACACTGATCGGATTCACAAAAATAATTTCGGACGAAACATCCCGAAAACAACTTGAGGATTCGCTTCTCGAATCGAATTCCGCTTTAGAACAGTTTGCTTATGCAGCCAGTCATGACCTGCAGGAACCACTTAGAACAATTAGCAGCTATGCGGAGCTAATTATCAGACGCCATGGAAGCGAATTGAGCGAAGAGGGAACTCAATCGTTGCGCTTCATTATTAGAGCCGTTTCCAGAATGAAAGCTCTTATTGAGAATCTGCTGAACTACGCTCGGGTGGGGACGGAAAAAGAACCACCCGTTTGCCTGTCCCTCGACCAGGATGTGGAAACCGCCATTGGGCAATTGGCCGCTGCGCTAGAAGAGGCTGACGCGGCAGTGACCCACGATCCACTGCCGGCAGTTGTTGCGGCACACAGTCAAATCGTGCGGCTATTTCAGAATCTCATCAGCAATGCCATCAAATACCGCTCACCTGGCCGAAAGCCGACCGCTCATATATCCGCGCGGCCGGAGGGAACATATTGGGTCATTTCAGTTCAAGATAACGGCATCGGATTCGCCCAGCAATATGCGGGTTCTCTTTTTGCTCCCTTCAAGCGCTTACACGGCCGGGACTATTCGGGGTCTGGCGTTGGCCTTGCAATCTGCCGGCGAATTGTTGAAAACCACGGTGGACGGATTTGGGCAGAATCGACCGTCGGTGAGGGATCGACTTTCCATTTCACTGTACCGCGCGATCTTCAGACTGAGGACCAATTGGCTGGCCCTTGATTAAGCTTTTTCAGAGCCTTGCAGTTTTACCAGCTTGTTATATAGGCCAAGGATGAGAAATGTTGGCGCCCATTGTCCAACAAACAGCGCATGATGGTCTTTTCCCGTCATTTTAAATACGAGCGATCCCGCAATGGAGCCGAACGCTGCCCACAAAAATAAATCAGACGGCAGCTTGGCTGTTTGCTGCTCGATGCTCCTGGCGACGGGTCCTTCCGCGTGCTCGCCATATCCTGTCGCATGCCCGGTACTCATATCGATATTCCTCCTGGTTGCTCCAAGGCGTACTCTCGCCATTTAGATCGTTTTCCGCGACGTTCGTATCGCCGATACCGGAGTTGAACAGCCTCGCACTTCTGACAGCTTAGGAATCGCGACATTCACGATGCTTTTTATCGTTCAAGCCTAAACTGTTGGGTTTAGCTCCGCGCAAGCCAAGTCCGCGGCGTTCGAACCGACATAGTCACACCAGTTCACAAACACCTATACCGAACTCAAGTCATGGATAAAGCACCTCTCACCATGTCATTACCGAGGACGATGAAGAGGTTTATCGAACCGAAGCTGCGGGAAGACCCCTTTAGCACACCCAGCGAATACATTCGGTCGCTGATTCGCGATGATTAGAATATGGTACGCAATAAAGAGTTGGCTGTTATGATTCGCCGCGCCGTTTTGGCTGGTGCCCCGGAACATTACCGGCACGCTCCTCGAAACCAGTCGCAGGCGGCGGAAGTAGGTTGAGAGGGGTCGGGGGTTCGAGCACATATGACGACTGAAACAAAACCTTTCGAAATCCTCCTCGCTGAGGACAGTGAGGGTGATGCGGAACTCGTCCGCCAAGCTCTCAAGGAACACAACATCGATTGCTCACTCCACATCGTTTCGGACGGCGCGCGGGCGATTGAATTTATAAACAGGATCGAGACGGACCCGAACGCTCGCCCCCTGGACCTATTGCTCATCGATTTACGTCTGCCAATTTGCGAGGGAGATGAGGTTCTCACACGTCTGCGATCGACCAAACATTATGCACACACGCCGGTCATCGTCATGACTGGGCTGAGTTCCAGTGCCGTAAAGGAGAAGGCGCTCCGGCACGACGCAATGCTGTATTTTGAGAAGCCATCTACGCTGGACGAATTCCTGCAGCTAGGCTCGATGATCCGGCGGGTTTTTGAACAACGAATGGAGAAGTCGGGTCATCCGATAACACAAGGCGGCGCAGTGTGACTCTCACCAACGCCAGGGAACTCTCTGCCTTTGTCTCTCGCAACAGCAACTTATCTGAAACAGTTCTGGGTGAAATTATGGACGCCGTGCCGGTCGCCATTTACATGACCGATGCTCACGGCCGGCTTACGTATTTCAATCCCGCTGCTGCGAAACTTTCCGGGCGTAGCCCAGAAATCGGCACGGATCAATGGTGTGTTACCTGGAAAATCTTTCTTAGCGACGGCACGCCTCTACGGCATGATCAGTGCCCCATGGCCGTTGCACTAACAGGCGGGGAGGCGCCAGCCGGTATGGAATGTATGGCCGAGCGGCCAGATGGAACTCGGTTTTGGTTTACACCGTATCCCGCGGTGCTGCGCGACGCCGAGGGTCGTGTTGTTGGCGGCATCAACGTCCTCATAGATATCACCGAGCGTAAGAATGCGCACAGAGAAGTAAGTGAACAGTTCCGCGCGATTGTCGAAACGACGCCCCAATGTGTAAAGGTCGTGGCGCCGGACGGCACGCTGCTGTTCATGAATCCGCCGGGCCTGGAAATGCTTGGGGCTTCGTGCCCGGCAGCCGTTATCGGCCAAAGTGTATACAATGTGATTGCGCCGGAGGACCAGGAACGGTTCCGAGTGTTCAATCAGATGATTTGCGGTGGCAAAAGGGGCTCGCTTCAATTCGAAATCGTGGGCCTAAAAGGCGCGCGTCGCCACATGGAGACACATGCCGCTCCGCTGCAGCATGCGGATGGAACCACTGTCCATCTCGCTGTGGCGCACGACATCACCGAGCGCAAGCGCGCGGAAGGCTCCTCATTTCTGTTGAGTGCGGTTGTCGATTCATCGGACGATGCCATCATCAGCAAGGACCTCGACGGCGTTATCTCCAGTTGGAACAAGAGCGCGGAACGCCTGTTCGGCTATACGAGTGAAGAAGCGATCGGGCAGACGGTGGCCAGCCTTTTGATCCCGGAGGACCGACAAGAAGAAGAGCCCGATATTCTTGCCCGGCTTAGAAGAGGCGAACGCGTCGATCACTTCGAGACGGTGCGGCGAAGGAAAAATGGCTCGCTGATTGACATCTCGCTGACCATCTCACCGGTGAAGGATCTGGAAGGCGCCATCATCGGTGCTTCGAAGATCGCCCGCGACATCACCGAAAGCAAACGCGTCCGCGCGAAGTTGATGGAGAGCGAGGCCCGGTTCCGGCAACTTGCGGATAGCATGCCGCAAATGGTCTGGACGGCTCGTCCGGACGGCTCCGTGGATTACTTTAATGAACGCTGGTACGAGTTTACCGGCTTCGGCCGCGAGACTCGCGGGGATACGAACTGGGAACGTATTCTGCATCCAGAGGATCTCCAGAGAACCCGCGATAGCTGGGGCGCCGCGGTTTCTTCGGGACAACCCTACAACGTTGAATACCGCTTTCGAGATCGACGGGAAAATCGCTGGCGCTGGTTCATCGGGCGTGCGCTCCCGGTCCGCGATGGAACCGGGAAGGTTGTGAAATGGTTCGGAACTTCTACGGATATCGACGAACAGAAACGGGTTGAGGATCAGCTTCGGCGGGCCAACCAGGATCTCGAGCAGTTCGCTTTTTCAGCAAGCCATGATCTGCAAGAACCGTTGCGCAGCATCAAAATTTACAGCGAGCTTTTGATGAAGCGCCATGCCCACAGCCTCGACGGAGAGGCTCTGAAATTCATGAGCTTCCTGCGGAATGGCGCAACGCGCATGGAAACACTTGTACGTGATCTTCTGACGTATACGCAGGCGACGAGGTTTGATGAGCCCCCGAAAGTTACCGATGCCAATGAGGCGTTGAAAACGGCGCTGGCGAATCTCTCGGGTGCTATCGGGGAAAGCGGTGCTCAGGTAACAACCGGTCCTTTGCCGTCGCTGCCAGTGAACGGCACACATCTGCAGCAGCTGTTTCAAAATCTCATTGGGAATGCGTTGAAGTACCGTAGCCCGAAACGACCGCCTGCCGTGCACGTCGAAGCGGAGCGGCAGAACGAAAACTGGGTTTTCTCGGTGGCCGATAACGGCATCGGCATCGATCCCGAGTATAAGGAGAACATTTTTGGACTGTTTAAGCGTCTACACACCAGCGGTGAATACTCAGGGACCGGCATTGGATTGGCGATTTGTCGGCGAATCGTGGATCGGTATCATGGGCGGATCTGGGTCGAATCCGAGCCCGGACGAGGATCAATCTTCCGCTTTACTCTCCCCGTCTGACGAAGCGTCTGCCGGTATTCACTTTCATGTGCTTATTGTGGACGACAATGAATCGGACGTATTTCTAATTGAAGAGGCGATCGGGACCACCCGGCTCCCGCTTACGCTCTATGTCGCCACAGATGGAGAACAGGCAATACGGTTTTTCGATCGGGCCGATGCCCAGGCCGACATGCCCTGTCCCGCCCTCGTCATTCTCGATATCAATCTTCCGAAAAAACAGGGAGGCGATGTGTTGAAGCATATGCGCTTGAGTCGCAGATGCGCAGATGCTCTTGTCATCGTTGTCTCTACATCCGATTCAGTGCAGGATCGCGAGCAGATGAGAAATCTGGGCGCGGACGGGTATTTTCATAAACCGTCCGCATACGACGAATTTATGAAGCTCGGCGACATCGTCAAAGCTTTACTCAGCGGTATGCCCCCTTTGGGTAAATCGACCGGTCGGGCCTGACGATTTCCGAGTCTGCCGGATGCAGCTTCTGATGTTAAAAAGCACTTCCTTTACCATCATGTTCCAAGAGCTGAAGACTGCACCTTAAGTAAGGCCAGGCAATTACGAGGACTGGGGCTTCGCGAAGTGGAAACTAATGCAGACGTCCGCAACCGGGAGCCTATTGTTCAGCGGAACTAGAATTCTCGCGCGGCCGCTCATTCCCGTGATCACAGACGCGGCGGGCGCCGAGATCTCTAGCAGTGATGTGTGAACAGAGCTAACAAGATAATGATCGGAATCGGCACGCCGAGTAGATAAAGTATGATCGACCGCATGTTTAATCTCTCCCTTGGGCTTTTCAGCTGAATTCGACTATGGCGGGCACTCGCTACACCGGCTTCAAATGGTCGCGCTGTCTTCCACCGACAGTGGCGGCATAGCTGGCGCAAAGCGCCCCGATCAGCAGCGCCAGAAAAATCCAGAGCAGGAGGCGCGCCGTCGCTTTGCGAGCCGCATCCGCCGCTTGTCGCGCTTGCTCAATGATTGTGGACACGCGCTGCGCGGCGTCCTTCTGGCTTAGCCCCGTCCTCGCACTAACGATCTGAGCCAGATAGGCCCGGTCAGCCGTCGCGGTGTCTCGCTGCCTCACGGCATTCGCCAAAATGCGCGCTGCCTCGCCACGCGACGTGGCGTTCTCCACGTCTGCACCGGATCTGTTCTCGGCCGGTGCCGGAGCTGGTCGGAATAGCGTGTCCACAAAATACCCATTCTCCGAACCGGGCATTTGCGTGCTTTTCGCGCCGCCTCCGACCAGAGCCGTCGCAGCGGGACCCAAAAAAGCCGCCGTGATCACCACTGCCACCGCCCACACCAGAAATCCGTGGGCCGTATCGCGAAAATAAACTTCATCGGTGTGAATCGCCGCCCATTTCGTGCGCAGCCGGCCGGCCAAATAGCCGCCGAGGCCGGATGCCACGATCTGAATCACAATCAGCCAGACGATTGCAGCTGCATCTACCGCCGATGCTGATGCCCCGGCACTCGACCAGGGCGATACGGTCAGCAATCCAAATCCCGCGCCTAACGCGAGCAGCGTAAGCGACAGTGCCGCAGCCACAAACGCGCCGGCGATAACAGCGGCCCAGGATACTGCGGATACAGGCGCCTCACTATTCGATAACGATTCGTTGGGAGGCCTGCCCGGAGATGTAGTCTGTTGCATGAAGAATGTACCTCCAGCCTATCGGTTCGGGGCACCACCCAGAACAGCGGCGGCCCGGAACCCCTGCTCGGCATCGTTTGAACTTTCGATCGGTTTGTTAAGAACACTGCTTACGCCCTTCGTTGCCACCCATTTTTCTCCTGTTAGTAGATCGCCACGTTTTCTGAATCATTTCCTGAACTCTTCCTCGGAACAACATCAGTGCGACTCCGTTCCGGGATTTATGGTGCCTGTCGTTTCCCGAAAGTACTTGTTAACGGCGTTGCCAGGAAGAAATTACTTGCGGCTAACCCAGGTATTTACTCATGCGGGCGATTCCTAGCACAGGGAAATGCCTCCGCAGCTTCAAATAGTTAGGCACGGAGCTTACTCGGTATGCGGCTGCAAGCGCGCCTTGGCCATTACCGTGCTCCATCTGACACAAGGAGAAATATGATTCCACGATTTAGGAGTGTGCTGTGTGCGTTGGCGCTTTCCGGAGCCCTATGGGC
>Ga0134126_10003456_pt1 | contig 19782 bp, 26 predicted proteins | sample KB31752_FD_96881 | JGI IMG/M metagenome (GOLD analysis project Ga0134126, IMG submission 96881) | Terrestrial soil microbial communities with excess Nitrogen fertilizer from Kellogg Biological Station, Michigan, USA - KB3-175-2 | ecosystem: Environmental > Terrestrial > Soil > Unclassified ...
AAAGGTAGTGAAGGTAGTTGGTGGGTGGCGAGTGGGGGATTAATGTCGTTCGCCAATAGTCCCCAGCGGTAGAAACGATGCAATTGGGCTCGGACCGTAACCGAGAATAAGCCAAGAGCAACTGCGCCGTTGCCAATATGAATCACGCCTGAACCGGTCGATAACTGCGATGTGAAAGCCGGGGAAATGAGGGATATCGCACCTGTGCAGCCGCATTGTTCCCGGGTCGCTGAGCGTTCCGCCGATTTATCCGCAAGCGAAACGGCTGTGGAGCGAAATTCGAACACCGGGCACGATCGTCGCCTCGCGAGCTCGGGACGTTTGTGTACGATGGTTTGTCCCCAGTTTTTCACGCCATGACGCGCTTCCATCTCCACCTCGTTTCGGATTCAACCGGCGATACCGTACATTCGGTTGCGCGCGCCTGCCTTGTTCAATTCGAAAACAGCGAAGCGATCGAACATATCTGGTCGATGGTGCGAACCAAGGCGCAGGTTGAGCGCGTGATCGGCGGCGTCGGTGCCAATCCGGGTGTCGTGCTCTATACGCTGGTCGATGAAACGCTGCGCGCGCCCCTGGTCGAAGGCTGCCGCAAACTGCAGGTGCCGGCAATTCCGGTCCTCGACCCGGTGATCGGCGCGCTTGGCGCCTATCTCGGAACCCAAGCACGCGGCCTCCCGGGTCGACAGCATCTGCTCGACAGCGAATATTTTCAGCGCATCGACGCCATGACCTTCGCCTTGAATCACGACGATGGCCAATCGGCTTGGGGCTGGAACGATGCCGATGTCATTCTGGCTGGCGTGTCGCGCACCTCGAAAACGCCGACCTGCATTTATCTCGCCAATCGCGGCATCAAAGCCGCCAATGTGGCGCTGGTTCCTGGCGCCGAGCCGCCGCCCGAGCTTTTCAACCTGACGCGGCCGCTGGTGGTAGGCTTGACCAACGATCCCGAGCGACTGATCCAGGTCCGGCGCAACCGGCTGATTCAGCTCAAGCAGCAAGATCGCAGCGATTACATCGACATCGAAGCGGTACGGCAGGAGGTCGCCAACGCGCGTCGCCTGTTCACCGAACAGCAATGGCCCGTGATCGATGTGACGCGGCGCTCGATCGAGGAAATTGCGGCGGCGGTACTCAAGCTCCTGGCGCGACGCCGCGGCGAGGACGCATGAGTCTGTCCGAACTAGTGCTGGCTTCGGCGAGCCCGACGCGCGCGCGTTTGCTCGCGACGGCCGGCCTGAAGCCGACGATCGAACCGGCCGATATCGACGAAGCGCCGATCAAGGCGGCTTTCAGGGCCGACGGTCGCGATGCGGGCGCCTGCGCGATTGCACTTGCCGAGGCCAAGGCGCAACGCGTTGCCGGCCGGATGCCCGGCGCTATGGTGCTGGGCGCCGATCAGATCCTGGTCTGCAATGGCGAATGGTTCGACAAGCCGGCGGATCGCGCGTCGGCGCGCGCACAATTGGTTGCGCTGCGCGGCAAACGCCACGTGCTGGCGACGGCGGCGGTACTGGTCAAGAACGGCGCTGTGGTCTGGCAGGCGCTCGAGCAGCCGGTGCTGACCATGCGGCGGTTCAGCGACGAATTTCTCGAAACCTATCTTGCTGCCGTCGGCGACGCCGTGCTCGCGTCGGTCGGAGCGTATCAGCTCGAAGGCGCCGGTATACAGTTGATGGCAGCAGTCGAGGGCGATCATTTCGCCATTCTCGGCCTGCCGCTGCTGCCGCTGCTCGATTTTCTGCGCGATACCGGCATGATCGCGCCATGACGAAAGCGTGCGTCATGGGCTGGCCAGTCGCGCATTCACTGTCGCCGGCCCTGCATGGGTATTGGCTCAAGGCCCACGGCATCGATGGCGAATACACGCGTCAGGCGGTGCGGCCGGAGGAACTGGCGGCGACGCTCGCGCGCCTCAAGACCGACGATTGGCGCGGCTGCAACCTGACGATCCCCCATAAAGAGGCGGCGATGGCGCACCTCGACCGCGTCGATGTCGCCGCGCGCCGCGTCGGCGCCGTCAATACGGTCGTGGTGGAGAACGGCCGGCTTGCCGGTTTCAACACCGACGGTTTCGGCTTCATGGAAAATCTGTGTGCTGCCGTGCCGAACTTCGATGCCAAGACCGGACCGGCGGTGGTGCTCGGTGCTGGTGGCGCCGCGCGCGCCATTGTCGATGCGTTGAACGCGGCCGGCGCACCCGCCATCCGCCTGATCAATCGTTCGGCCGACCGCGCCCGCGCGCTCGCGCGCGATCTTGGCGGCGCTATCGAATTGGTGCCGTGGGACCGCCGCACAGCCGCGCTCGACGGCATCGCACTGCTGGTCAATGCCACCAGCCTCGGCATGGCGGCCAATCCGCCGCTCGATATCGAACTGGCGCGGCTGCCGCGGACCGCGCTGGTCAACGATATCGTCTATGCGCCCCTGGAGACTCCGCTATTGCGGGCGGCTAAAACGCGCGGCAACCGCGTCGTCGACGGCCTCGGCATGTTGCTGCACCAGGGCCGGCCCGGCTTCAAGCTGTGGTTCGGCGTGATGCCCGAGGTAACGCCGGCGTTGCGCCAGGCCGTACTCGCAGCGATGCGATAAGGCCATGAAGATCCTCGGCCTCACTGGCAGCATCGGCATGGGCAAGAGCACGGCGTCGGCGCTGCTCACCGATCTCGGCGTGCCGGTCTACGACGCCGATCGCGCTGTGCATGCGCTGTTGGCGCCCGGCGGCGCGGCGGTGAAGCGGGTCGTTCGCGCCTTTCCGACGGCCAAGGCCGGCAAAGGCGTGTCGCGCCCGAAGCTCGGCAAGCTGGTCTTCGGCAAGCCCAAGGCGCTCAAGCGGCTCGAGGCGATTCTCCATCCGCTGGTGCGACAACAGGAAAAAGCCTTCTTGCGCCGGATGCGCGCGCGGCGCGCGCGCCTCGTCGTGCTCGACATTCCGCTGCTTTACGAAACCGGCGGCGAGAAGCGCTGTGACGCCGTGGCGGTAGTGTGGGCGCCGGCGGCGTTGCAACGCACCCGGGTGCTGCGTCGGCCGGGCATGGACGCGAAGCGGCTGCGCGCCATCCTGGCCCAGCAGCTGCCCGATCGCGTCAAGCGCGCGCGCGCCGATTTTGCGGTGCCGTCGGGTTTGGGCCGCGCCGTGACCCGGCGCGCGTTAGCGCGAATCGTTGCGGCGCTCGATCCGGCTTGCGATGCAGACTCCGGCGGTTCGGACTGAATCGCGATGCGCGAGATCGTCCTCGACACCGAAACGACAGGCCTTGATCCGGCCGACGGCCACCGCATCGTCGAAATTGCCTGCATCGAACTGCACAATCACCTGCCGACCGGCAAATTCTTCCACCGCTACGTCAATCCTGAGCGCGCAATGACCGCCGAAGCCGAAGCGGTGCACGGGCTGGGCGACGACTTCCTGCGTCGGCACGAACCTTTCGCCGCGATCGCTGCCGAGTTTGTCGCTTTCATCAGTGACGCGCAGGTCGTGGCGCACAATGCCGGCTTTGATCTCGCCTTCGTCAACGCCGAGCTCAAACGCCTCGAATTGCCGCCGTTTGCGGGTGCGGTTGTCGACACGTTGGAGATCGCGCGCAAGCGCTTTCCCGGCGCGCCAGCCAGCCTCGATGCGCTGTGCCGGCGTTTCGCCATCGATCTGTCGGCGCGCGACAAGCACGGCGCCAAGCTCGACTGCGAGTTGCTGGCCAAGGTGTACCTCGAGTTGGTCGGTGGCCGGCAATCGGCGCTCGATCTCGGCGCGACGGCGATCAAGGCTGCGACACGCGCCGCCAGCGACCGGCCGGCCCGCGCGCCCCGGCATTACGAAGCCAGCACCGACGAACTCGCGCGTCACGCTGCGCTGGTGGCCAAGCTCAAAGCGCCGATCTGGCAGAACTAGGCGTTCGCGGCGGGTGCCTGCGGCTGAGCCGCCGCCTGGCGGCGCAGCAGCTCGCTGAAATTGATCGGCTGCATGAACACCGGCGGAAAGCCGCCGTCGCGCGTTGCATCGGCGATGATCGCGCGCGCGAACGGGAACAGCAGCCGCGGCGTCTCGACCAGCAGCGCCTGCGGCATGTCTTCCTGACGCAGATTGGTCAGCGTCACCGCCGCGCCATAGGTCAGCTCGACAACGAACAGCGTCTCGTTCTTGGCGGTGGCGCGCGCGTGGATGACGAGCACGACCTCGTAGCGGTCGCCGCCGAGCGCGCCGGCGCGGACGTCGACATTGACCTGCAGCTCGGGCTGCTGCTGCTGCATCAGGCTGAGCGGCGCGCGTGGATTCTCGAACGACAGATCCTTGATGTATTGCGCGTTGATGGTCAGCGCGCGGCCGGATTCGGCCTCGCCTGCGCTGGCGGCCGCCATCGCGCCCGCGCCGTTATCCTTTTCGGCCATCGTTAGCCTCGCCTTAAATTGACCTTATTCCCGTAGCGCGGTCGCTACCATGGATCGCCAGCCCGCACAACGGGCAACCTTGCCCTTTTGCCGTCGCCGGCCTATCTACCAGCCATGAACGGCGGCGACTTCCAGCTCTTCGAGATCATCCTGTTTGCGGTGGTCGCGGGATTCCTTTTGCTGCGGCTCCGAAGCGTGCTCGGCCGTCGCACCGGCACGGAGAAGCGCATCGACCCGTTCGCGCCCCGTCCGGTGCCGCCACAGCGGCCGTCGCCATTCGCTGCGCCCGGCGCGTCATCAGGTCCTGTGATCGACGGCCAAGCGACACCGGTTGGCGATCCGCCTGTCGCGGGCAAGACCCCCGGCGCTGGCGCGGTCAAGGCGGCGGATTCCTGCTTCGACGAAGCCGCGTTCCTCAAGGGCGCGCGTGGCGCGTTCGAGATCGTGGTGAACGCCTTCGCGGCCGGCGATGTCGCCGCGCTCAAGCCGCTGCTCGCGTCCAACGTGCTCGATAGCTTCGCCGGCGCCCTCAGGGCGCGCGGCGGCAACAAGTTGCCGAGCCCGCTGATCAGCATCAAGAACGCGGAGATTGTCGAAAGCGGGATCGAAGGCGCCACCGCGCTGGTCACGGTCAAGTTCGTTTCGGACCAGCACGGCGAGGGCAATACCGTCGAAGAGCATGTCGATGCCTGGATCTTCTCGCGCCCGCTCAAGGCGCGCGATCCCAACTGGACGCTGATCGCGACCTCGGCACCGCATGGCTGAGCGCCGGTTGCGGCGCGCGGCCAGCCTATTTCTGACTGTTCTGCTGAATGCCTGCGCGCCCGCGCCGTCGCCAGCGCCGCATCTCGCACTCACCCGCGTTTCGTTCGCCGACCTGCCGGGCTGGCGCGACGGCGACCAGGCGGCGGCATTGGTGGCGTTGCTGCGCTCGTGCGCGGCGTTTGCCAAGCTGCCCGATGACACCAAGCTTGGTGTTGCCGGTATTGCCGGCGACTGGCGTAAGCCGTGCGCCGCGGCGGCGGCGTTGCACGATTCCGACGCCGAAGCCGCGCGGCAATTCTTCGAGCGCGCCTTCACACCATTCGCGATGTCGGACAACGGCAAGACCGACGCGCTTGTCACGGGTTATTACGAGCCCGAGCTTTCCGGCGCGCGCCACAAGAGCGCGCGTTTCAGTGTGCCTATCCTGGCGCGGCCGCCCGACCTGGTGAGCGTGTCGCTCGGCGCGTTCCGGCCTTCGTGGCGCGGCGAGCGGATCGCCGGCCGCGTCGTTGACGGCAAGCTCATGCCCTACTGGACGCGCGCCGAGATCGAAGCCGGTGCGCTCGACCGCTTTCATCTCGCGCTGTTCTATGCTGCCGATCCGATCGAGCTGTTCTTTCTCCAGATCCAGGGCTCGGGCCGTGTGCGTCTGCCCGATGGCAGCACGGTTGAAATCGGTTATGACGGCGAGAATGGTCGGCCCTATGTCGCGCTCGGCCGGCTGTTGATCGAGCGCGGCGCGATGAGCCTCGACCAGGTTTCGATGCAATCGATCGAGGTGTGGCTGCACGCGCATCCCGCCGACGCAAAGGATTTGATGGACGAAAATCAATCTTACGTCTTCTTCCGCGTTCTTCCCGGCGATGCGCCCTTCGGTGCGGAAGGGGTCGCGCTCACGCCGCAACACAGCGTCGCGGTCGATCCACGTTTTGTGCCGATGGGCGTACCGCTATGGCTCGACGTCGCGCAGGGCACCGCCGTGACGCGGCGGTTGGCAATGGCGCAGGACACCGGCGCGGCCATCAAGGGACCGCTGCGCGCCGACCTGTTCTGCGGCGCCGGTGCCGCGGCCGCGGCCCAGGCCGGGCCGCTGCGCGCCGCCGGCCGGCTGTTCTTACTTCTGCCTCAAATCGGCGTGACCCAGGGATGAGTGGCCGATTTCGGCCATAGAATTACCGCCATTGAATCCCGAACTATAATGGCGCGCTGTTCCGTTGTGTCTAGAACGCGCCACGATCAAGGCGCGTGAGGAGAGTTTCCCATGTTGAAGCGAATCTGGCTCAAATTCGCCCTGGCCGCAGTCGCCTTGGCCCTCGGCGGCAGCTTTGCCCTGGCGCCGGTGCCGGCTATGGCGCGGGTCTTCGTGCATATTGGCGTGCCGCTGTGCTGCGGCCCTTACTATTACTATCCGCCGCCCCCAGTGGTGTATTACCCGCCGCCGGCCTATTACGCGCCGCCGCCGGTCGTCTATGCGGCACCGCCGCCGGCGCCGACCCCGGTCGCGCCCCAGGCCCAGACCTGGTACTATTGCGACAATCCGAAGGGCTATTACCCTTATGTCTCCAACTGCTCGAACGGTTGGCGTCAAGTGCCGGCGCGTCCATAACGGCAAGAACGCCATGACGACCCAGAGGAGGGAGCTTCCGTGCGAACCATGAAGACGACCGCTGTCAGCCTGATTGCGCTGACTGCGCTTTCGGCCTGCGCCTCACACCCGATCGGTCCGTCGGTCGCGGTCATGCCGGCGCCGAACAAGCCGTTCTCGGTCTTCGAGGATGATCAGGCGGTGTGCAAGAACTTCGCCGACCAGCAGGTCGCCGGCGCGGCGCAAGGCGCCAACAACTCGGCGCTCGGCGCGGCCGCCATCGGCACCGTGCTCGGCGCCGGTTTGGGCGCGGCGATCGGCGGCGGCCGCGGCGCGGCGATTGGCGCGGCGTCGGGTGCCGGCGCCGGAACGCTGTACGGCACGAGCCAGTCGAACCAGGCCAACATGACGATCCAGCAGCGCTACGACATCGCCTACCAGCAGTGCATGTATTCGCGCGGCAACCAGGTGCCGGGCTATCAGCAGGCACCATCGCCAGTATCGCAGCCGCCGGGCTACGCACCGCCACCTCCGGGCTATCCGCCGCCGCCACCTCCACCGCCGCCGCGTTGAGCGACGGCGTCTTGCAAAACCCGCCGCGGCCTCCGCCCGGCGGGTTTTTCTTTGTGCGGTTGCTTTCGCATCACCGCACCGCCATCCTGCGCGCAGAAACGCCGGGAAAAATCGCATGACCGAGAAGCCGCGCGTCGCGCTGTTCGTCACCTGCCTCGTCGACCTGTTCCGTCCATCGGTCGGATTCGCGGCGGTGAAGCTGCTTGAGGATGCGGGCTGCGCGGTCGAGGTGCCGCGGCTGCAAAGCTGCTGCGGCCAGCCGGCCTACAATTCGGGCGACCGCAAATCGGCGCAGGCGATTGCGCGCACGGTGATCGCCGCCTTTGCCGGTTTCGATTATGTCGTGGTGCCGTCGGGTTCGTGCGCCGGCATGATCAAGGTTCACTATCCGGCGCTCTTCGCCGACGATCCGGCGTCGGCCGACGACGCACGCGAATTGGCGGCCCGCACTCACGAGTTGATCTCGTTTTTGGTCGACGTAATGAAGGTCGAAGGCGTGACGGCGCGTTACGACGGCGTCGCGACCTATCACGATTCCTGCTCCGGCCTACGCGAGCTCGGCGTCAAGGCGCAGCCGCGCAAGCTGCTCGCCAGTGTCGCCGGCCTGACGCTCAAGGAGATGCGCGATTGTGAAGTCTGCTGCGGCTTCGGCGGCACCTTCGCAATCAAGTACAGCGACATTTCGGACAAGATTGTCGAGGAAAAGACCGGCAACATCCGCGCCTCCGGCGCCGATACGCTGCTTGCCGGCGACATGGGCTGCCTGCTCAACATGGCCGGCAAGCTTGAACGTGCCGGCGACCGCACCAAGGTGCGGCACATTGCCGAAGTGCTCGCCGGCGTCGCCGGGCCCGCGCTCGGCGAGCCGGAGGGCGGCGCATGAAGCCGACCAGCCGCGCCTTCAAAGCCAACGCGCGCCATGCGCTCGGCGATCCCAATCTGCAACGCGCGATGGTCAATTTGCGCACCGGCTTTGCCGAGCGCCGCGCCCACGCGGTGGCGCAGCTGCCCGAATGGGAGGAGTTGCGCGAGCAGGCGGTGGCGATCAAGAAGGACACGCTGGCGCATCTCGACTTCTATCTCGAAGCCTTCGAGCAGAAGGTGATCGCCAACGGCGGACAGGTACATTGGTGCCGCGACGCCGCCGAGGCCAACGAAACCGTGCTCGCCATCTGCCGCCACCTCGGCGCCACGACCGTCACCAAGGGCAAGTCGATGATCGGCGAAGAGATGGGCGTCAACGACCATCTCGAAGCTAACGGCATCACGCCGATCGAAACTGATCTCGGTGAATACATCATCCAGATCCGGCACGAGCCGCCGAGCCACATCATCGCGCCGGCCGTCCATTTGGTGAAGGAGCAGATTGCGCAATCGTTTCGCGAGACGCATCGCGACCTCGATGCGGCGCGGCCGCTGAACGATTCACGCCAGATGTGTGACGAGGCGCGCGCGATCCTGCGGCCGCGTTTCCTGGCCGCCGATGTCGGCATCACCGGCGCCAATTTCCTCGTTGCCGAAACCGGGTCGAGCATCATCGTCACCAACGAGGGCAACGGCGACCTGACGCAGACGCTGCCCAAGGCGCACATCGTGCTCGCCTCGCTCGAGAAGGTGGTGCCGACGCTTGAAGACGCGGCCACCATCCTGCGGCTGCTGGCGCGCTCGGCCACTGGCCAGGAATTCTCGTCCTACACCACGGTCTTGACCGGTCCGCGCCGCCGCGACGACGCCGACGGTCCCGGCGAATATCACGTTGTGCTGCTCGACAACGGCCGCAGCGCGCTCTTGGGCGGCGAATTCGAGGACATGCTGCGCTGCATCCGCTGCGCCGCTTGCCTCAACCATTGCCCGGTCTATCGCGCGATCGGCGGCCAGAGCTATGGCTGGGTTTATCCCGGCCCGATGGGCTCGGTGCTGACGCCGTCGCTGATTGGCATCGAACAAGCCGGCAATTTGCCCAATGCCTCGACCTTCTGCGGCCAGTGCGAAAGCGTCTGTCCGATGAAGATCCCGTTGCCGAAGATGATGCGCCATTGGCGAGAACGCGAGTTCCAGCGCCATCTGCCACCGCGGGCTTACCGCCTCGGCCTCGCCGTATGGGGGTTCTTCGCGCGCCGGCCGGCGCTCTATCGCCACGTCGCGGACGCCGGCGCCCGCGTCCTGGGTTATGTCGGCCGCGGCCGTGGCCGCTTCCGCGCGCTGCCCTTTGCGGCGGGCTGGACGCGCACGCGCGACATGCCGGCACCCGAAGGCCGCAGCTTCATGAGCCTTTGGACGGAACGCCAAGGGCAACGGAAATCGCGATGAATGGCTCGCGCGATCAGATCCTCAATTCGATCCGCCGCTCGCTCAAACGCGGGCCGCTTGCGCCGGAGGCCGCCGCAGCGTGCGAAACCCGCCTGGCGACGCACCGCCGCAATCTGATTCCGGCACGCGCGCGGACGCTGCCGCCGCGCGGCCAGGTCGAGCTCTTCGTCAAGATGGCCGAAACGGTGAACGCCACGGTAGCGCGCGTCAGACAGGCGAACGACGTGCCGGCGGCGATCGCCGACTATTTGACCCAGCTCAACTTACCGGCCCGGCTGGTGCGGGCGCCCGATCCGGTGCTCGATGTGCTGCCGTGGGGCGAGCGGCCGCTCCTCGAAACCAGGCGCGGCGTCGCCGAAGACTCCGATCCGGCCGGTGTCACCGCCTGTTTTGCCGCCATCGCGGAGACCGGCACCTTGATGCTGCGCTCCGGCGCCACCAGCCCGACCCGCAACAATTTCCTGCCCGACACGCACATCGTCGTGCTGCGAGCGAGCCAAGTGGTTGCGGCTTACGAAGACGGTTGGGATCGACTGCGCGCGGCGCGCAGCCATGACGGCGACTTCGCCATGCCGCGCACGGTCAACTTCATCACCGGTCCGTCGCGCACCGCCGATATCGAGCAAAAGATCGAACTCGGCGCGCACGGACCGCGCCGGCTGCACATTGTGCTCATCGACGATGGCGAGGCAGCTTAAGGACGAGGATCGTTCGCTGTGGCGCGCCGCCATGCGCGGTGTCAAGCCGTTGCCAACCGCGGGGCATGCATCGGAAAAATCGCCGCCAATCCCGCGCCGGCCCGAACCACACGATGGCGCCGCACCGGCACGAGCGGCTGCCCGCCCGCACGGTGAGGTCGCGAAATCCGCGCCCGCGGCCGGCGGCATCGACCGCCGCACCCTGACACGCATCAAACGCGGCGAGCTGGGGGTCGACGCGCGTCTTGATTTACACGGCTTGACGCAGGAAGCGGCCCATCGTGCCCTGGTGCGCTTCATCGCAGCGGCCGCCGCCGATGGCGCACGGCTGGCACTGGTGATCACCGGTAAAGGCCGCGGCGGCGAAGGCGTATTGCGTGCCGCAGTGCCGCGCTGGCTGGCCGAGCCGGCGATGCATGCGCGCATCGTGGCGGTGACGCCAGCGCCGCCACAGCTCGGAGGCGACGGCGCGCTTTGCGTCCTCCTGCGCCGGGCACGCGAGCGGGCGGCGCGAACATGACGCCGTTCGGCACCAAGCTGCGCGCCATCCGTGCCGAGCGCGGCATTCGCCTCAAGGACATGGCCGCGACCCTGGGCGTCTCGGCGGCCTATCTCTCGGCGCTCGAGCACGGACGTCGCGGCCGGCCGACGCACGCGATGGTGGTGTCGATCTGCGCCCAGCTCGGCATCATCTGGGACGACGCCGACGAGCTGATGCGCCTCGCGCGCATTTCGCATCCGCGCATCACCGTCGATACCGCCGGGCTTTCGGCCGAAGCGACCGAGTTGGCGAACCTTCTCGCCGAGCGCATCCGCAAGCTTCCGCCGGCGCAGGTCACGCGTTTGCTCAAGCTGCTCAACACCGCGCCATCCGGGCCGCCACTGCGCCGCCGGCGGACGGTGAACGCACGTTGACCTAACGGCTCCGGGATTCCCCTAGAACGCCGCCGGAGAATCGGGAGAGCGGCGGAAAACGATTGTTTTCGGCCGCCGCGGCACCGCAGGCTTTATTGCCCAATCTGCGGTTCGTGCGCCTCCGATCGTCAGCGATCTTGCTCTCGACCGTCCGATTGACGCCGCCGCCGTGGGCGTGCACGGCACTACACGCTTTGGAGACCCAGCTTGGCTATCGGCACCGTGAAGTGGTTCAACTCACAGAAAGGTTACGGCTTCATCCGCCCCCAGGACGGCGGCAAGGACGTTTTCGTCCACATCTCGGCGGTCGAACGCGCCGGCATGGGCACGCTCAATGAGGGGCAAAAGCTCAAATACGAGATTGCGCGCGATCGCGGCAAAGACGCCGCCGCCAATCTCGCGCTGGCTGAATAATCGACTCTCGACCGGCCACCCCGATAACGGCCGGATCTTGAAGGGCGTTCCGCTCCCCCGGACGCCCTTTTCTTTTCCGTCGCGTGCGGCCGGTTACAGAATGAACTTCGACAGGTCGGCGTTCTTGGCGAGCGCCCCGACGCGTGTGCGCACGTAGTCACGGTCGATTGTCAGCACGGTGCCGGGCGGCTGGTCCGATGCCGTGTAACTTGCTTCCTCGAGCAGCCGCTCGAGCACGGTGTGCAACCGGCGCGCGCCGATGTTCTCGACGCTGGTGTTGATCTCCTCGGCGAGCGCCGCAATTTCCTCGATCGCCTCCGGCTTGAAGTCGAGCGTGACGTTCTCGGTCGCGAGCAGCGCCTTGTACTGCTTGATCAGGCTTGCTTCCGGCTCGGTCAGAATGCGGCGGAAATCGTCGCGCGTTAGCGGCTTGAGCTCGACGCGGATGGGTAGCCGGCCTTGCAGCTCGGGCAGCAGGTCCGACGGCTTGGCCAGATGGAACGCACCCGAGGCGATGAAGAGGATGTGGTCGGTCTTCACGGCGCCGTGCTTGGTCGCCACTGTCGTGCCTTCGATCAGCGGCAGCAGGTCGCGCTGCACGCCTTCGCGGCTGACGTCACCGACGATACGCTCGCCGCTGCGGCCGGCAATTTTGTCAAGTTCGTCGATGAAGACAATGCCGTTCTGCTCGGCGGCCTCAATCGCTTCCTTGACCACCTTTTCCTGGTCGAGCAGCTTGTCGCTTTCCTCGCGCAGCAGAACCGGCTGGGCCTCGGCGACAGTCATGCGCCGCGGCTTGGTGCGGCCGCCGCCGAGCTTGCCGAAGATATCGCCGAGATTGATCATCCCGACCTGCGCGCCGGGCATGCCGGGAATGTCGATTGTCGGTGTCGGGCCGCCCGCATCCTGCACCTGGATCTCGACCTCTTTGTCGTCGAGCTCGCCGGCGCGGAGCATGCGGCGGAATTTGGTGCGCGTATCGGGACCGGCGCCCGGGCCGACCAGCACATCGAGGACGCGATCCTCGGCGGCAAGTTCGGCCTTGCTGGTCACTTCATTGCGCAGGCGGTCACGCGTCAGCGCCAGCGAGACTTCGAGCAGGTCGCGCACGATCTGCTCGACGTCGCGGCCGACATAGCCGACTTCGGTGAATTTGGTGGCTTCGACCTTGATGAACGGCGCCTGCGCCAGTTTGGCAAGCCGCCGGGCGATCTCGGTCTTGCCGATGCCGGTCGGGCCAATCATCAGGATATTCTTGGGCAGCACCTCGTCGCGCAGCTCGGCCGGCAGCTGCTGGCGGCGCCAGCGGTTGCGCAAGGCGATGGCGACGGCGCGTTTGGCGTCGTTCTGGCCGACGATATGGCGATCGAGTTCGGAAACGATTTCGCGCGGACTGAAAGCGGCGTTCATTGCGTGTCGAGCGATTCGAGTGTGATGTTGCGGTTCGTGTAAATGCAGATGTCGGCGGCGATCGCCATCGATTTGCGGACGATGGCCTCGGCGTCGAGGTCGGGGCGGTCGAACAGGGCGCGCGCCGCGGCGAGCGCATAGGGCCCGCCGGAGCCGATGCCGATGATGCCGCTTTCAGGTTCCAGCACGTCGCCGGTGCCGGACAGCACCAGCGAGACCTCTTTATCGACCACCGCCATCATAGCCTCAAGGCGGCGCAGTAGCCGGTCGGTGCGCCAATCCTTGGCAAGCTCCACGCAGGCGCGGGTGAGTTGCCCTGGGTATTGCTCAAGCTTGGCTTCGAGCCGCTCGAACAGCGCAAAGGCGTCGGCGGTCGAGCCGGCGAAACCGGCGAGCACCGTATTGCCGCCGAGCCGGCGCAGCTTCTTGGCGTTCGACTTGATGATGGTGCTGCCCATCGTGACCTGGCCGTCGCCGGCGATCACGACTTTGCCGCCCTTGCGCACGGATAGAATCGTGGTGCCGTGCCAGGACGCCGGGTTCTGATCTTGCATGAAGTCCTTTCGAGGCAGGAAACGGCCCTAAATGTAGGTCGCAGGCGACTTTATTCAAGCGGCGCAACGGGCCGCGCTGGTGCGGCGGCGGCACGCCTGCTACAAGACCGCGGCAAGGAGTTGATTTCGATGGCGAAAACCACCGCCAAAGCCAAAACCAAGCGCGGCCGCACGAAGCCAAAGGGACGCGTCGCCGAAGTCGAGCGCACGACGCGCGAGACCCGCATCCGCGCACGCGTCAATCTCGATGGTGCCGGCCGGGCGAACATCCATACCGGCATCGGCTTCCTCGATCACATGCTCGATCAGGTGTCGCGGCACAGTTTGATCGATATCGAACTCGAGGCCCAAGGCGACCTGCACATCGACCAGCATCACACCACCGAAGATTCGGGCTATGTCGTCGGCGAAGCAATCGCGCGCGCGCTCGGCGACCGCAGCGGCATCGGCCGCTGGGGCGAAGCGATGGTGCCGATGGACGAGACGCTGACACGCGTCGCGCTCGACGCCTCGAACCGGCCCTATCTGATCTGGAAGGTGAAGCTATCGAAGCCCAAGCTCGGCGAGATGGACAGCGAACTGTTCAAGGAATGGTTCCAGGCCTTCGCCCAGTCGGCCGGCGTGACGCTGCACGTCGAGAATCTTTACGGCGAGAACAACCACCACATCATCGAATCCTGCTTCAAGGGTCTGGCCCGGGCGTTGCGCCAGGCGGTCGCGATCGATCCACGCCGCGCCGGTGCGGTACCTTCGACCAAGGGCGTGCTCGGCGGAAGCCTCTGATGTCGACGGTGCTGATCGATTACGGCTCGGGCAATCTGCGCTCGGCCGCGAAGGCGTTTGAGCGCGCGGCGCGTGAGCACGGACTGGACGCGACGGTGACGGTCACCGGCGATGCGCGCGCACTTGCCGCCGCCGATCGCGTGGTACTGCCGGGCGTCGGCGCCTTCGCCGACTGCAAGCGCGGCCTGGCCGCGCTGCCGGGCATGATTGCGGCGCTGCAAGAGGCGGTGATCGCCCGCGGCCGTCCGTTTCTCGGCATCTGCGTCGGCATGCAGCTGATGGCGACGGTCGGGCGCGAATTCGAAACCGTGGACGGCCTCGGGTGGATTCCGGGCGAGGTGGTACCGATCGCGCCAACCGATCCGGCGCTCAAAATCCCACACATGGGCTGGAACGAGCTCAAGCTCGCGGCGGCGCACCCGCTCCTCGCCGGCCTCAAAAATGGCGACCACGCCTATTTCGTCCATTCGTACCAGCTCGCGGCACGCGAGCAACGTCACGTCATGGCGACGGTCGACTACGGCGGGCCGATCACCGCCGCGGTCGGGCGCGACAATCTATTCGGCGTCCAATTCCACCCGGAAAAAAGCCAGGCGACCTGGCTCCGGCTGATCGCGAACTTCCTGCGGTGGAAACCGTGATCGTCTATCCGGCGATCGATCTCAAGGACGGACGCTGCGTGCGCCTGGTGCGCGGCGAGATGAACAGCGCGACCGTGTTCAACGACGACCCGGCGGCACAGGCGCGCAGCTTCGCCGCCGCTGGCGCAGCATGGATCCACGTCGTCGATCTCGACGGCGCCTTTGCCGGCAAACCGCGCAATGCCGCGGCAGTCGAAGCGATCGTCAAAGCGGCGCCGATGAAGGTGCAGCTTGGCGGCGGCATCCGCGATGCGGCGACGCTCGAAGCTTGGCTTGAGAAGGGCGTGGCGCGGGCCGTGTTGGGCACCGCCGCGGTCAAGAATCCGAATTTGGTGCGCGACGCCTGCCGGCGCTGGCCGAGCCGCGTGGCCCTCGGCATCGATGCGCGCGGCGGCAAGGTCGCGGTCGAAGGTTGGGCCGAAACCTCGGCGATCGCGGCGCTCGATCTGGCGCGGCGCTTCGAAGACGCGGGCGCGGCCGCGATCATCTACACCGACATCGACCGCGACGGCGCGCTGCAGGGCGTCAATGTCGACGCAACGGCTGCGCTCGCCCGCGCGCTCAAGACCCCGGTCATCGCCTCAGGCGGCATCGCCTCGCTCGACGATCTGGCCGCGCTCAAGGCCGCCAAGATTCCGGGTGCGATCGTCGGCCGCGCGCTTTACGACGGCCGCGTCGACCTCAAGTCGGCGCTGGCTCTGGCGGCGGCCTAGATGCTCAAGGTCCGCGTCATCCCCTGTCTCGACGTCAAGGACGGCCGCGTCGTCAAAGGCGTCAACTTCGTCGATTTGGTCGATGCCGGCGACCCGGTCGAGCAGGCCAAGGTCTACGACGCCGAAGGCGCCGACGAGCTGACCTTTCTCGACATCACCGCCTCGGCCGAAAACCGCGACACGCTCTACGACGTCGTGCGCCGCACCGCCGAGCAATGCTTCATGCCGCTGACCGTCGGCGGCGGCGTGCGCACGATCGAGGACATCCGGAAGTTGCTGCTGGCAGGCGCCGACAAGGCCTCGATCAACACCGCCGCTGTGGCGCGGCCCGAGCTGGTGCGCGAGGCCGCCGAGAAATTCGGCAGCCAGTGCATTGTCGTCGCCATCGACGCGAAGCAGGCCGGCGCCGGCAAATGGGAGGTCTTTACGCACGGCGGCCGCCGCGCCACCGGCCTTGATGCGGTCGAATGGGCGAAGTACATGGCGGCGGAAGGCGCCGGCGAGATCTTGCTGACTTCGATGGACCGCGATGGCACCCAGCGCGGCTTCGACATTCCGCTGACCCGCGCGATCGCCGATGCCGTACCGATTCCGGTGATTGCCTCGGGTGGCGTCGGTGCGCTCGCGCATCTGGTCGAAGGCGTGCGCGATGGCCATGCCAGCGCCGTGCTCGCCGCGTCAATCTTCCACTTCGGCACCTTCCGCGTTGCCGAAGCCAAGGCGGCGCTGGCGGCCGCCGGAATCGCAGTACGCCGTTAGCCGGCTTTGCGCGTCAGCGCGGTGCGGACCTCGTCGGTCGCGCGTTTGATGATGTCGAGTACCCGCTGCTGTGCTTCGGGCGAAGCCTGGCGGGTTTCGCGAACGACGGCCCGCAGCGCGTGCCACGCGGCCCGGAGCGCGGACCGGTCGTCCTCCTCGACGGCCTCGCCGGCGAAGAAGCGGCGCATGCGGTCCATCTTGCGGGCGACACGCTCGAACTGCGCGAACATCGCGCGTACCGTTTCGCGGTTCTTATCGAGCTCGGCGTTGCCGGTGTCGGTGATGCGATAAAGCTTCTTGTTGCCTTCGGATTCGACCGTGGTGTGACCGAGCTCTTCAAGGTAGGTCAGCGCCGGATAGACCATGCCGGGACTCGGCGCGTAGAAGCCACCGGTCCGTTCGGTCAACTCCTTGATCAGGTCGTAGCCATGGCGCGGCTGTTCTTCGAGCAGCGCCAGAATGAGCATCTGCAACTCGCTGCTGCCGAGCTTGCGCCCGGCGCTGACGCCGCGCGGACCGAAGCCCACCCCTTCCTCGATCCACCAGCCGAACCGGCCATGGCCGTGACGATGGCGCATGAAGCGCCGCCCGCCGGGACCGAAACCCATACATTCGTAATGCATCTTGGTACTCCGTATTCACGTACAACGTATCGTACGATATATCTTTAGGTGACTGTGTCAAGGCCGGAGCGGTTGCGGAAAGGCATTCGGCGGCCGGCTTGCAATGCAGACGAAACCTGTCAGAAATCGCCGACGACCTGCGAGGCAAGCTATGAGCGACATCGACGGCACGACTCTCGACCGGCTTTTCGCTGTGATTGCGGCGCGGCGCGGCGCCGATCCGGCGACTTCCTACACCGCCAAGCTGTTGCGTGAAGGCAAAGGCGTCATCGCCAAGAAGCTCGGTGAAGAGGCGATCGAAGCCGGCATTGAAGTGGTCAAAGGCGACCGGCTACGGCTGACCGCCGAAAGCGCCGATCTGCTCTATCACCTGCTGGTGGCCTGGGCCGATGTCGGCGTCGCGCCAGCCGATGTTTGGCGGGCGCTCGAGGCGCGCCAAGGCCGATCGGGCATCGCCGAAAAGCAGTCGCGGACAGGCGGCTGACATGGCGTACGACCGCAACAACATTTTCGCCCGCATTCTGCGCGGCGAGATCCCCTGTCAGAAAATCTACGAAGATGCGCACGTGCTGGCGTTCAACGACATCCGGCCGCAGGCGCCGGTTCATGTCCTGGTAGTTCCCAAGGGCGAATACATCTCGCTCGATGATTTCGCCGCCAAAGCGCCGGCGGCCGAGCAGGCGGCATTCCTGGCGGCGGTCGGCACGGTCGCGCGTCAGCTTGGATTGACAGAAAGCGGCTACCGGATCCTGGCCAATCACGGGGACGACGCCGGCCAGGAAGTGCCGCATTTCCACGTCCATATTTTCGGTGGCAAGCGCCTCGGCCGCATGTTGCCGCGCGAATAGGCGGGGTTCCGGCGGTTGCCGTAAGCGCTTCGTTAACCATAAAATTCTGCGTATTTACCAAGGAAAACTGCGGCTTTCCGGCGCCGTCTGGACTAAAGTTTTACGCGCTTTAGGCGAAAATTAACCATAAAGAACGTCTAATCAGCGTCACGGTAAGGACCGAGGATTCGATGTTGGCCGACGCGTTGATTCATCCGGTGTTGGAGTCGCTGCTGCGCTATTGGAACGACAAGCGCAGCGCCGAGCGTCTCATGCCCGAACGCAAGGATATCGATCCGCTCGAAATGGGCGCGCGGCTGCTGCCGCACCTGCTGCTGTGCGACCTGTTCGATCGCGGCAATCGCGTCCGGTTCCGCGTCGTCGGTACCAATATTGTGCGCCGCTGGGGTTTCGAGCCGACGGCAAAATATCTCGACGAAGGCCTCGGCCCCTATTTCGCGACGCTCGGCGAACTGCACCATGCCTGCTTCGCCGAACGGGCGCCGATCTATTCGGTGAGTGCGTTCCGCTGGGGCGTCAATCGCGAGCTCGAAGCGCATCACCTGCTGCTGCCGTTGACCAAAGGCGGCTTCGAGCCGGCGATCGCGCTGGCCGGCATCGCCTTCCGTTCGGACGAAGTGTTTCCGCCGCAGATCCGAAATTTGAACGGCGTCGCACGGTTCGAGGAACGCTACCGCACGATCGCCGATTCATCCGAGCAGCTGGTCCGGCGCGCCGGCATCGCCGGCCGCAACGTCGCCTAACGGATTGCTTCGCACGACAGCGAAGGCCTGTATTCGGCCTTCGCTTGTGCTACGCGAGAAGCCGAAACGTCAGATTTCGATCTGGCCGCCGAGCTCGACCACGCGGTTCGACGGAATACGGAAGAATTCCGTCGCGTTGATCATGGTGGCCTGCAGGAAGATGAACAGCCGCTTTCGCCAGCGCCAGAAACGCGGCGTCGAGGCGCTGACCAGGACCTTCTCGCGGCCGATGAAGAACGACGTCTCCATCAGGTTGAATTTAAGGCGCATCAATCGGAGCTGCGCCAGCGTGCGCGGAATGTTGGGTTCATCGAGGAAGCCGTAGCGCACCGTCACGGTGTGGAAATTGTGCTCGAGGTTCTTGACCTCGAGCCGCTGATCGTCGGGCACATGTGGAATGTCGCAGGTGTCGATCTTCATCAGCACGACGCGCTGATGCAGCACCTTGTTGTGCTTGAGATTGTGCAGTAGCGCCGCCGGCACCAAATCGGGATTGGCCGTCATGAACACCGCCGTGCCGTCGACGCGCTCGGGATGGCCGGGCTTGATCGTTTCCAGGAACGTCGACAGCGGCAATGCGCCTTTTGCACGCTGGGCGGCGAGGCGATCGCGTCCTTGCATCCAGGTCGACATGATGACGAAAATGCAAAGGCCGACCGCGAGCGGGAACCAGCCGCCTTCGACGAACTTGAGCAAGTTGGCCGAGAAGAACAGCAGGTCGACGCACAGAAAGAAGCCGAAGACCAGCGCCGCCTGCAGCGGATTCCAGCGCGCAACGCCGACCGAATAGACCAGCGCCAGCACCGTAGTCAGCGTCATAGTGCCCGTGACGGCAATGCCATACGCCGCGCCGAGATTGTCCGAACTCTTGAATCCCAGGACTAGAAATACGACCGCGATGAACAGCATCAAGTTCACGCGCGGCACGAACACCTGGCCGATCTCGTCTTCCGAGGTGTGGCGCACCTGGAAACGCGGCAAATAGCCGAGCTGCACCGCTTGGCGCGTCATCGAAAAGGCGCCGGAGATCACCGCCTGCGACGCGATCACGGTCGCGAT
>Ga0134126_10003457_pt1 | contig 19782 bp, 21 predicted proteins | sample KB31752_FD_96881 | JGI IMG/M metagenome (GOLD analysis project Ga0134126, IMG submission 96881) | Terrestrial soil microbial communities with excess Nitrogen fertilizer from Kellogg Biological Station, Michigan, USA - KB3-175-2 | ecosystem: Environmental > Terrestrial > Soil > Unclassified ...
CCAGGAAGACGGCAAGGTCCGCCCGATGGCGGTCAAGGCCGGCGACAAGGTGCTGTTCGGCAAGTATTCCGGCACCGAGGTCAAGGTCGATGGCGAGGAACTGCTCGTCATGCGCGAAGACGACCTGGTCGCCGTTCTCGAAGGCTGATTGAAGCCCGACGAACTCCTTATCCGTCGTCCCGGCGCAGGCCGGGACCCAGATCGAAAAGCTGGATGCCGGCCTTCGCCGGCATGACGAAAGCAAAAGACACCTCAGGAATAAAACCATGGCAGCCAAAGAAATCCGTTTCTCCGAAGACGCGCGCAGCCGCATGCTGCGTGGCGTCAACGCCCTGGCCAACGCGGTCAAGGCGACCCTCGGCCCCAAGGGCCGCAACGTCGTGCTCGAGAAGAGCTTCGGCGCCCCCACCATCACCAAGGACGGCGTGTCCGTGGCGAAGGAAGTGGAACTCGCCGACAAGTTCGAGAACATGGGCGCGCAGATGGTGAAGGAAGTCGCCTCCAAGACTTCCGACGCCGCCGGTGACGGCACCACCACCGCAACCGTCCTCGCACAGGCGATGATCCGCGAAGGCATGAAGGCGGTCGCCGCCGGCATGAACCCGATGGATCTCAAGCGCGGCATCGACAAGGCGGTTGTCGCTGCGGTCGATGAACTGAAGAAGATCTCCAAGCCGTCGGCCGATTCCAAATCGATCGCGCAGGTCGGCACCATCTCGGCCAACGGCGATGAAGTTATCGGCGATCTGATCGCCAAGGCGATGGACAAGGTCGGCAAGGAAGGCGTGATCACGGTCGAGGACGGCTCGGGCCTCGAGAACGAACTGGACATCGTCGAGGGCATGCAGTTCGACCGCGGTTACCTCTCGCCGTACTTCATCAACAACCAGCAGTCGATGCAGTGCGAGTTGGAAGAGCCGTACGTCCTTCTGCACGACAAGAAGATCTCCAACGTACGCGACCTGCTGCCGGTGCTGGAAGGCGTGGCCAAGTCGGGCAAGCCGCTGCTGATCGTCGCGGAAGAAGTCGAAGGCGAAGCGCTGGCGACGCTGGTGGTCAACACCATCCGCGGCATCGTCAAGGTCTGCGCCGTGAAGGCGCCGGGCTTCGGCGACCGCCGCAAGGCGATGCTGGAAGACATGGCGATCCTGACCGCCGGCACCGTGATTTCCGAGGAAGTCGGCTTGGCGCTGGAAAAGGCCACCGTCAAGGATCTCGGTCGTGCGAAGAAGGTCGTTATCACCAAGGAAAATACGACGCTGATCGACGGCGCCGGTGATACCAAGGCCATCGAGGGCCGCATCAAGCAGATCAAGGCGCAGATCGAGGAAACCTCCTCCGACTACGACCGCGAAAAATTGCAGGAACGCGTGGCCAAGCTGGCCGGCGGCGTGGCGGTGGTCAAGGTCGGTGCCGCGACCGAGGTCGAGATGAAGGAAAAGAAGGCGCGCGTCGAAGATGCCCTGCACGCCACGCGTGCGGCGGTGGAAGAAGGCGTGGTGCCGGGCGGCGGCGTGGCGCTGGTGCGCGCGGTGCACGCGATCGGCAAGATCAAGGGCGACAACGAGGACCAGGACCACGGCATCGTCATCGCCAAGCGCGCGATGGAAGCGCCGCTGCGCGAAATCGTCGCCAATGCCGGCGAAGAGCCATCCGTCGTCCTCAACAAGATCGCCGAAGGCAAGGGCAACTACGGCTACAACGCGGCCACCGGCGAGTATGGCGACATGGTCGAGATGGGTATCCTCGATCCGACCAAGGTCACCCGTTCGGCGCTGCAGAACGCGGCCTCGATCGCCGGCCTCATGATCACCACGGAAGCGATGATCGGTGAAGCGCCCAAGAAGGAAGAGCACAACCACGGCGGCGCCGGCGGTGGCATGGGCGGCATGGGTGGCATGGGCGGCATGGACTTCTGAGTTATCCCTCGCCGCTGCGCGGCGACGGATCAACTACGGTGTTATCCGTCGCTTCGCGACGGATCAACTCGGCTCGTTCGAGCGTCCAGAAGCTGGACGCTCAACTCGCCGGAAGTCCGAAGCAACACGAAAGCCCCGCGAGCGATCGCGGGGCTTTTTCGTGCGGTCATTCTGGCGAAGGCCGGAATTCGGATTTTGGATGTGAGGTTGCTTCGCACCGCTATCCTCGCGCGATGATCGCGACCCTCAAAACCTTCGCGCGCGTGGTGACCACGCCGGTGCACCTGAAGCGCACGCTGCTGATCGCGTGCGTGGTCGGCAGTTGGCTCAATCTTTTCAATCACGGCGACGAATTGCTGCATGGCGTGATGAACGCGGCGCTCGCGGCCAAGCTCGTGCTGAATTACCTGACGCCTTTCATCGTGTCGAATTTCGGCCTGCTCGCGCATCAGCGGCATTGACCGGCGCTCGGCCAGCCACACGCGGGCTTCACCCCGCCTGCACCAAGCAGTTGCGATAGTGCGTCGACTGCGAGCGGCTCGCGCGCGGTGGTTCCGCGCCGCGCCGGAATGCCGCCGCAAGGATGCAGGCGATGGCAGAAACTTCCTCCGACGCACGCTGGCAACGCGACAACGATGACGAAATCCTGCTGACGGGCTCGTGGACGTTGTTGCTGGATGCGCGTCGTCGTCGTCGGCTCGCGCGCGAGCTGGGTGGCCTGGATGCGCCGCACCGTTATCGCTGGAACCTCGATCAGCTCGATGCGCTCGACAGCGCGGGCGCGCGCGTGTTGTGGAAAGTCTGGGGCCAGCGTTTGCCGGAACGGCTCGAGTGCCATGAGGATCATCGGCACTGGTTTCGCTGGCTCGAGCAGACCCGGTTTCCGCCGCGCCCCGATCGGCGCTGGCTGGATGCTGCATTCGAACGCACCGGCAATCGCGCGTTGGGATTTCTGCGTGCCGTCGGCGGCGTGCTGCTGCTGGTCGGCCAATTGATGCTGGACGTGGGGGCCTGCGTGCGCCATCCGCGCGTGATCCCGTGGAAGGAAACCACCGCGACGATTTATCACGTCGGCGCCACTTCGATGCTGCTCTTGGGCGTGGTGGGTTTCCTGATCGGCGTGGTGATGGCGATCCAGATCGGGATGGCGCTGCAGCAGTTCGGCGCGGCGATGATGATCGTCGGCATGATGGGATTGGCGGTGCTGCGCGAACTCGGACCGGTGATCTGCGGCGTGATCCTGGCGGGGCGTTCGGGTTCGGCGATGACCGCCGGCATCGGCGCAATGCATTTGACCGGCGAGTACGACGCGCTGCGCGCATTCGGCTCGTCGCCGAGCCTGCGCCTCGCGCTGCCGCGCGTGCTGGGCGCGATGATCACGTTGCCGCTGCTGGTGGTGTGGACCGATTTCGCCGCGCTGATCGGCGGCGCGGTGACCGCGCAAATGGATATGGGTGTCGGCTTCCGGCTTTTCCTGGACCAATTGCCGCAGCAAATCCGGATCGTGAATTTCTGGATCGGCCTCGGCAAGGGCGCGCTGTTCGGCTTGACCATCGCCTTGATCGGTTGCTACTTCGGCATGAGTGCGCCGCCCGACACCGCGGGCCTGAGCCGCCACACCACGCTTTCGGTGGTGACCAGCCTGACGCTGATCCTGCTGTTCGACGCGAGCTCGGGCGCCTTGCTCACCCACGTGGGGTTGCTGTGATGTCGGCGCGCATGCCAGGCGATGATGACGTGGTCATCAAGGTGCAGGACCTGCACAAACAGCTTGGCGGCCAGACAATCCACGACGGCCTCGATCTCGAAGTCAGGCGTGGCGAACTGGTCAGCGTGATCGGCGCTTCGGGTGCGGGCAAGACGATCCTGCTGGACCAGATCATCGGCCTGTTGCGCCCCGACCGCGGCACGATCCAGGTGCTCGGCCAGACCATCAACGAACTCGAACCGTGGGAAGCGCGCTTGCTGCGCCGCCGCTGGGGCGTGCTGTTCCAGCAGTCCGCGCTGTTCAGTGCGATGAACGTGTACGACAATCTCGCATTCCCGCTGCGCGAGCTGCGCAAGGAAGGCCTGCGCGTCGACGAAGACATGCTGCGCGAAGGCATCGCGCTGAAGCTGCACATGGTCGGTCTGGAGCCGGAAGACGCCTGGAAGTTTCCGTTCGAACTGTCAGGCGGCATGGCCAAGCGTGCGGCGCTGGCGCGCGCGTTGATGCTGGAAGCGGAGTTGCTGTTCCTCGACGAGCCGACGTCGGGCCTCGATCCCGCGGCGGCTTCCGAGTTCGACACGCTGCTGGGCGAACTGCATGCGGAACTCGGCTTCTCGGCGCTGATGATCACGCACGACACCTACAGCGTCGCGACGCTGAGCGATCGCGTCGCGGTGCTGGTCGACGGCAAGCTGATCGCGGACGGCGCGCTGGAAGACGTGACCCGCTTCGAGCACCCCTTCATCGCGAGTTTCTTCCATCCGCGCGAAGGCGCAGAACGCTTGCACGCGTTGGCGGCGCACGGGAGCCATTGAGATGGAAAACCGCGCGCACGCCGTCGCCGCCGTCGTGTTCCTGTTGGTGTTTTCGCTGGGCGCGGTGGTGGTCTACTACTGGCTGGCGAACCGGCAGAACGAACCGCTCGCGTACGAGATCGTCACCAGCGAATCGGTAGGCGGATTGTCGGAACAATCCACGGTGCAGTTCAAGGGCATCGTGGTCGGCCACATCGCCAGCATCGGTTTCGATCCGCACGACCGCGCGCGCGTGGTGATGCGCCTGCAGCTGCAGCCGAAGACCTACGTCACCCACGCGACGTACGCCGTGGTCGCGATGCAGGGCCTGACCGGCGGCAGCGTGCTGGAACTGAAACTGGGCAACGGCAGCGACGCGCCGCTCACGACCAGCGACGCGCATCCCGCGCGCATTCCCATGCACGCAAGCATGCTCGATTCGTTGATGACCGAGGCGCCGAAGGTGATGCAGGATCTGCAGGACGTGCTGGGCAACGTCAACCAACTGCTCAACACCGGTAATCGCGCGCACGTCGCCGCATCGCTCGCGCAGATCGATGCGGTGACCCGCCAGCTCGCCGCGATAGAAACGAAATTGCCGGCGCTGCTCGCGGACGTGCAGCGCAGCGTCGCCGATGCCGATCGGCTGGTGCGCACTGCGCAGACGCCCGTCCGCAACGCCACCGAACTGGAGGCATCCATCGATGCGCTGGCGCGCTCCAGCCGGCAATTGAGCGAACGGTTGAATCGCCAGACTGCGCCCGATTTCGACAGCTTGAGCCAGAGCCTGCAGCGCACGTCGGAACAACTGGACCAGTTGCTGCGCGAACTGAAGGCCAAGCCGCAGAGCCTGATCTTCGGGCCGCCCACGCCGCCGCCCGGCCCGGGCGAACCCGGCTTCGGCAAACACGACAAGGAACCTCGCCAGCCATGAAGCACCTGCGACTCGCGTCGGCGTTGTGCCTGCTCGTGCTGGGCGGTTGCGGCGCGGCATCGCGGCAGAACGTCGTGTCGCGGCACTACACCCTGGGCCCGTTGACGAATGCGGCGGCACCAACATCGCCGCACGCGCGCGGCGCGATCCTGCGCGTCGCGCGCATCGACATGCCCGCGTGGCTGCAGGGCACCGGGCTGTATTACCGGCTCGCGTATCGCAGCGACAACGTGATCGCGGCGTATGCGAACTCGGATTGGGCGGCGCCGCCCGCCGCCATGCTGGAACAACGGCTGCGCAACGCGCTCGCCGGTGGCGGCTGGCGCGCGGTCGTCGGTTCCGCCAGCAACGCGCAGGCGGATTTCACGCTGCACGTCAGCGTGGACGATTTCAGCCAGGTGTTCACGTCGCCCGGCGAAAGCGTCGGCGTGCTGGACGCGACGGCGACGCTGGACGGCGCCCACGATGCGCTGGTCGCGCAGCGGCATTTCCATTTCCGGGCCGCGGCGCCGACGGCCGATGCGGCGGGCGGCGTCCGGGCGCTCGACGCCGCGAGCCGCGATTTCGCGCGCCGGTTGCGCGACTGGCTGGCCGCGCAGCAGCCCAACCGTTCATGAAGGTCGCGCGCAGCCACTGAGGGCGCTGCTTGCGCGCAGCGTGCAGCTTCGTTATGCTGCACCGCAGCAACCGGGCTTCCTGCCCGATTTCCCTCGCCGCGCGATTCGCGCTGGAGCGTTCGCTCCCTGTTTCACCCGCCTCCGCCCATCGGCATCCCCGATGCATGGAAACCACGTGCCACTTCGATGGCCGTCGCGCGCCTGCGGCCGCGCGCGTCGCATTCCGTTGCCGCACCTCGATCCATTGAATCCCCAGGTACACGCGTCATGAAACGTCTTGCATCCATCCTCGCCTTCACGCTGCTGGTCGGCGGCGTCGCCTCGGCCGCCACGCTGCCGTTGCCCGCGGGCACCACCGCCGTGCCACTCGCGGTCATCACCAACGATCGCGATACCACGGTCAGCCGCATGGCGCTGATGGTGCGCGACGCCGCCGTCAGCGGCATCTCCATGGAAACCAGCGCGAATGCCGGCAGCGATCCGGCCGACGCGACGTCGCAGGTTTATCCGCTGGCCGGCATCGAAAGCCATGACGGCGTGGTGCTCGGACAGGGCCAGGGCGTCAAGGCGATCTTCCTGCGCGGCGACATCGCGTCGCAGGACGGCCGCGGCTCGCTCACCATCCGCTATTTGACCAACGGCGTGTTCCGGCACTGGGCCGAATGCCGCATCGACCTGCAGAAGCTGGGGCCGAATCACTGGCAACTGGTGAACGCCTACGACGGCCGCCCGATCGAGCGCATCAAGGTGAAGACCTGGGCGCTGGGCATTTCGACGCTGGCGAACGTCTGCCCGAACACGGCGGCGTAAACGCTGTTGCAGCATCAATGAGGGAACGGGATGGCCGTGTACGAGCACGGCCATCGTCAACGGACGCCCGCGACCGCGCGCAAATCCTTGACCAGTTGCCGATACATCGCATCCTTGCGCTCGCGTCCGCGCAGGATCGCCGACGGATGCCAGGTCGCCATCGCATGCACGTGTTCGCCCAGCATGCGCCATTCGCCGCGCTGGCGTGACAGGCGGAATGCGTTGCCGAACAGCGTCTGCGCCGCCATGGCGCCGAGCGCCACGATGATTTTCGGGCGCACGCGCGCGAGTTCCGCCGCCAGCCACATCCGGCACGCGGCCTGCTCCGCCGCGTTGGCGCGCTTGTGCAGTTTCGCCGTGCCGCGCTGCGCGTATTTGAAATGCTTCACGGTGTTGGTGAGGTAGAGCGCGCCGCGATCGATGCCGGCTTCCGCCAGTGCGTGATCGAGCATGCGCCCGGCCGGGCCGACGAAGGGCTCGCCCTGCATGTCCTCGTGCAGGCCCGGCTGCTCGCCGATCAGCATGATGTCCGCGTCGGCCGGACCTTCGCCGAACACGGTTTGCGTGGCGGGCTTCCACAGCGGACAGGCGCGGCAATCGCGCGCCTTGCGCCGCAGCGCGGCGAGGTTGCCTTCCGGAATTTCATCGACCGGTTTGGCGAGAAGCGTCGAGGGTGGCGTCGTGTCGGTCATGGAACCTCCGTGTTCCGGACAAACCCTGTTGCGGAGCGAAGCTAGCGCTCGCTGCGTGCGCGCACCTCAGCGAAATGCCAGTCGCGCAACAATGAGCCATTCTCCCACACCGTCTGCATCGCATCCTCCCAGCCCAGCCCGAGCGTTGTGGCGTCGCCTTCGATCGCGCCATCCGGCAGCGCGACGGTCCTGAAGGTGCCGTAGTCGCGGTGCCGCGCCAGCGCCAGCCGCCCGCGCTTGGAGGCTTTCGCGTGATCGGTGGCCGGATCCTTGAACACGTCGATCCACCGGCCATCGATGCGCGCGGCGGAACACTTCAGCGCGAACTTCTGGGTGTCGCGGTCGAGCTTCTGCAGCAGCGCGCCGCCCATCCCGAACGCGATGTTGTCGGCGGAATAGTGCGCGTGCGTGATGCGCTCCAGGATCAGGCGGATCGAGTCGGGATTCACGCCGTCGCCCTGGATCACGCGCACGTGGTTCAGCACGCGGTAGCCCTTCGAATTCACGGTGCTGCCGAAAGCCGCGTTCAACATCGAAAGCGTCTTGTGCACCACGTCCGCGGGATCGCCGGAATCCGGACGCACCACCAGCGTCGCGCCGCTCCTGATCACCTCCTCGCGCAACGCGCCGCCCCACATCGCCTCGATCGCATGGAACAGGTCGTAGCTGTCCGACACGCACGCGACGATCGAACCCGGTTTGGCGAATTGCCGCAGCATGTTGCGGTACGCGTCCAGTTCGCGGTCCTTGCCCCACGCCGTGATGGTGCTGTGCTCGGCCGCGGGAATCGAAAACCCCGCCATGGCTTCGCCGTAATACTCGCGCGCGGCCAGCACGCCAAGCACCGTGTCGGTGCCCTTGAAGTTGACGAGGTGCGCCATCCCGCCCAAGGCCGCCGATTCCGCGCTGGACACGCCGCGCGAACCGAAATCGTGCAGCTTGAACGGGATCTGTGCCGCGGGATCGTCGCTGGTCCTGTCGAGGTATTCGCGGATCGTCTGCTTGACGTGCCAGCTGATCGTCGCGACCGTGACCGGATACCACACCCGCATCAACAGCGTTTCGACGTACGACGGCACCCAGAAACAGGCGGGGCAGGTGCTCTCGATCGTCATCAGCGCCTGGTGCGTCGGCACCACCGTGCCTTCATGCACCGCGCGGATGCGCAGCGGCAATCGTCCCCGGTGCGCATCGATGACATGCCGCCAGCCCGCCTCGTTGAACGGCTCGCCGTGCGCGGCGAAGAATGTCTTCGCCTCGTCGACCATCGCGCTCGTGACCGGCTGCAAAAGATGTTCCTTCAGGATCGACTGCAAGCCGAAGAACAGCGTGCGTTCGTATTCGCCGCCGCGGCTTTCCAGGTAGAAGAACGTCGCGTCGACGCCCGGCGGATACTGCAGCCAGTGGCTGGCCTTGTAGCTGTCGGTGTTGAGGATCAGGTTGCGGGCGAGATGCATGCGCGAAGCCGCCGACCGGTCGATGCCGGGCCCATCATTCTAGCGATCGCCTTTTGGAACCGACGGCTTCCTGCTTGCTGCGCTTCGAACGCGCGCGCCGTGGCGCCTGCTTGCGCGCCGTGCCGCCGCTCGCCCCGGTTTCGCCCAACACTATTGTTCCCGGTATGTGCCGTTTGCCCCAACGGACGAACGCACGCAGCACGTCGGCGAGGTCCTTGCCCTTTGGCGTCAGCGCGTAGGCGTACCGCACCGGACGCTCCTGATACGGGGTGCTGCTGACGATGCCAGCGTCTTCGAGGCGCCGCAGGCGATCGGCGAGCAGGTTGGTGGGAATGCCTTCCGGCGAATCCGCAAGCTCCTTGTAGGTGCGCTTGCCGCGCAGCAGGTCGCGCACCACCAGCAGCGACCACTTGTCGCCGACGAAGTCGAGCGAATTGGCGACCGCGCAGGGCGAGCGGGGGAAAGGCTTGGCGGAACCCATGTCGAATCCGGGTAACTTGCGAAGTGCAAGTCAGTATGCTACGGTGCGCAATGACTTGCAAAATGCAAGTAACTGGAACAGCATCATGTCGACGACAGTCGTTCCGCCTCAAGCCAATGCATCGAGCGGCACCCGCTTCGGCGTCGCTTGCGTCATCGCAGTCTGGTTCGTGCTGATCGTGTCGTTGGGCGCACGGGGTGCGTTCCTCGGCCGGCCGGGGGCGCCACCCATCGGCATGGCGATCGCCTTCACGGCGCCGCTGCTGTTTTTCTTCGCCTGGCTGCGGCTCTCGTCCAGCTTCCGCGATTTCATCCTCTCGCTCGACCTGCGGTTGGTTGCCGGCATGCAGGCGTGGCGGTTCGCGGGGCTGGGCTTCCTGTTCCTGCACGCGTACAAGGTGCTGCCGGGCCTGTTCGCGCTGCCCGCGGGTTTGGGAGACATGGCGGTCGGACTCGCCGCGCCCTGGATGATTCTCGGCCTCGCGCGTCATCCGGATTTCGCTGCCAGCGCCGCATTCGTGCGCTGGAACTGGCTCGGCATCCTCGATCTCGTCATCGCCCTCGGTCTCGGTGGCTCAATGGCGACGCTGGCTCCCGGAGCGATCAGCACCGCGCCCATGGCGACATTGCCGTTGTTGCTCGTACCGGCCTTCCTCGTGCCGCTGTTCCTGATGCTGCACGCGACGGCGCTGATGCAGAGTCGACGGATGGCCGACGGCGGATAACGCGCCTCAACCCATTCGCATCCTTGGCCGGATCGGGACGCGCACTCTATCCTGAGCGTTCCTCCGGTACGGCAAGGCTCGAACATGCGCATGGCCCTGGTTGCGGTTCTCCTTTGCGGTCTGGTGGCCGCGGGGCTTCACGCGCAGTCGCCTTCCGGACAGCGAGGAACTGCGAGCCCACCGGCGACTTCATTCCAGATGCCGGCATCGGAGCGCGCCAACATCGCGGAAAATCCTTCGTGGACGGCGCCGCAAAAACCGTTTCGCATCTACGGCAACACGTGGTACGTCGGCCCGCGTGGTCTCGGGGTTTTCCTCATCACCGCGCCGACGGGCGATGTCCTGATCGATGGCGGCGTACCGGGCGATGCGCCGCCGATCGAAGCGAACATCCGGGCGCTCGGCATCGCGCTGCACGACATCAAATGGATCCTCAACTCGCACGCGCATTCCGACCACGCGGGTGGCATGGCGCGCCTCGCGCACGACACGGGCGCGCAGGTGATCGCGAACGCCGCGGATGCTCCGTTGCTCGAGCGCGGCGGCCAAAATGACCCGCAATACGGCAACCGGTTTCCGTTCCCGCCGGTGCACGTGGCGCGCACCGTGACCGACGGCGAGCATCTGCACCTGGGCGACCTGGTGCTGACGGCGCACGCGACGCCGGGACATACCCAAGGCAACACGACCTGGACCTGGATGTCGTGCGAGCGCACGCGTTGCCTGCATGTGGTCGATGTCGGCAGCCTGTCGGCGCCGGGTTTTGACCTGATCGGGAATCCGAACTCAGCGGAGATCGTCAAGGATTTCGAACGCAGCTTCGGAGTGGTCGCCGCGCTGCCCTGCGATATTCCGATCGCCCCGCACCCCGAGATGGTGGATTTCTGGAAACGCGTGACCAGGCGCGAGCAGGGCGATGCGAACGCACTGGTGGATCGGATGGGATGCCGCGCCTACGCAAACGCCGCGCGCGAAGGTTTCGAAGCGGAATTGGCGAAGCAGCGCGCGGAGGCAGCTTCGTCGAAACAGAAGCGGCCATAGGCGCAGCGACAGAAGCAACCGAGGGCGAGCGATTCAACCGCGGGTCGGCTGCGGCTGCAGCGCCCGGATGCTGCGCATCTTCGGACTTGCCATGCAGCACAGCGCGATCGCGGTGAGCGTCAGGCCGGCGACGCCGAACAGCGTGGTCAGCGAAATCACCTTCAGCAGCGCACCGGCGGCGGCGGCGGACAGCGGGCCCAAGCCCATGAAGGTGAACATCAGGATGCTCATGGTGCGGCCCATCATCGCCGGCGAAACGCGCTGCTGGATCCAGGTGAAGATCGCGATCTGCACGATGCCGCCGAGCAGGCCCGTGCACAGCAGCAGCGCCGCGCCGGTGTACGTGGTGTGCACCAGCATCAACGCCACCAGCGTCAGGCCGACGAGGCTGTCGATGCCCAGCACCATCACGCCCAGTTGTCCGCGCATCGCACGCTGCGCGAAACCCGAAAGAAAACTTCCGATGAACATGCCGACGCCTTGCGCCGTCATCAGGATGCCGAGCGAGGCCGCGCCGAGATCCATGCGCGTGTCGGCCAGCACCGGCAAGCCCACCTGGATCGGGCCGCCCACGAACACCGATACGAAGCTCGCGTAGATCACGAACGCGCGCAGCGGCACGTCCGCCCACACGTAACGCACGCCTGCGGCGATGCTGGCGAACACGCCGCTGCTGTTCTTCGGCGGATGGAAATCACCGTGGATGCGGATCATCGCCAGCGACGCCAGCGAGAACACGAAACTCGCGGCGTCGATCGCGAAAGCCGTGCCCAAGCCGCTCGCATCCGGCAACGATTGCGCGGACGGCGTGTGATGCGCGCCCAGCGCAATCACGAACCCGGCCAGCACCGGGCCGCCGATCATGCTGAGTTGGCGCATGCCCATGAACAGTGCATTCGCGGCGCGCAACTGCTGCGGCTGCACCAGTTGCGGCAGGATGGCCGAGCCCGCGGGATACGCGAACGCGGTGGACAGGCCGATGCCGAGCGCGAGCAGGTAAACCATCCACATCTGGATCGCGCCAGTCAGCACGAGCGCCGCAAGGATCACGATGCACGCGGCGTTGGCGGCGCGCGCGCCGAGCAGCACGACGCGCGGCGACATCCGATCCACCACCGCGCCGCCGATCAGCATGAAAGCCGCGCGCGGAAACGCCATCACCGCCAGCACGATGCCCAGCGCGGCGGGATTGCCGGTGAGCTTCAGCACCAGCCACGGCAGCGCCACCAGCGTGAACTGATCGCCGAACGCCGACACCGAACTGCCGACGAACAGCAGGCTGAAGTTGCGGTTGGTGAAAAGCGAATGGCGGGCGGGCGGCGGCGCCGCATCGGAGGCGGTGTTCATGGGCGTGCCCGGTGGAGTCCAGCGCGCAGTCTAATGCGCCGCGCGGGCGCGCAGCATCGCTGCATGCGTGCCAACGGTTGTCGAGGCGAACGGCCGCATGGCTGCGAAGTTTCGATCAACCGCCGTGATGCCCTGGAGCCGCGAAATAGTCGCCGAATGCAGCGATGGCCTTGTCCACGTCGCTCGCCGAAACATCCAGGTGCGTGACCAGGCGCAACGGATTGCCGCTGCCGATCAGGATGCCGTTCGTCTTCAAGTGCAGCTTCAAGGGCTCCATGTCACCGTCCGCGACGGCGCAGAACACCATGTTGGTCTGCACGGACGACGGATCGACCTTCAGCGCGGGAATCCCGGCCAGGCCCCCGGCAAGGCGCCGCGCGTTCGCGTGATCTTCCGCAAGCCGCTCCACGTGCTGTTTCAGCGCAATGATTCCCGCAGCGGCCAGGATGCCGGCCTGGCGCATGCCGCCGCCGACGACCTTGCGCCAACGACGCGCCCGCAGGATGAGGTCGCGTTGTCCACACAGCACGGAACCCACGGGTGCGCCGAGTCCCTTCGAGAGGCACAGCGACACCGTGTCGAAGTGACGGCTGATCGCGGTGATGGGGACCCCGAGTTTCACCGAGGCATTGAAAGCGCGCGCGCCATCCAGGTGCAACCCGAGCCCGTGCGTGTCGGCGAACGCGCGTGCGCGTTGCAGGTAGTCGAGCGGCAACACCTTGCCGCCTACCGTGTTCTCCAGGCACAGCAAGCGGGTGCGCGCGAAATGGTTGTCGTCGGGCTTGATCGCGGCGGCAACTTGCCGGAGATCGAGACTGCCGTCCGCGCAGAACTCGAGCGGTTGCGGCTGGATGCCGCCCAATACCGCCGCACCGCCGCCCTCGTATTTGTACGTATGCGCCTGTTGCCCGACGATGTATTCGTCGCCACGTTGGCAATGGCTCAGCAACGCGATCAGGTTGCTCTGGGTGCCGCTGCAAACAAACACCGCGGCTTCCATGCCCAGCATGTCCGCGGCAAGAGCTTCGAGTTCGGTGACGGTCGGATCTTCGCCATAGACGTCGTCGCCCACCTCGGCGGAAGCCATTGCATCGCGCATGGCCTGTGTCGGGCGCGTGACCGTGTCGCTTCTGAGGTCGATCATTGCTCGCTCTTGCGGAGAAGAGGCGAGCAATTTAGCTGAGTGCGGGCGCCACTGCGCGCTTCCGCGCGACGGCCATCCCTGGCCCGGTCCCATCGCAAGATCAACAGTGCGATCCGGGAGACTTGTCCTGGGGCGAATCAGCCACCGCTGCCCATGGGTTCGCTGCCGGCCTGCTTCATCTTCATCGAATCGTTTTTCTTCATCGTGTCGTGATGCATGGTCGTGTGCTTCATCGTGTCACCGTGCATCGCGTCCTTCTTCATCATCGTGCCGTGCTTGTGCATGGAGTCCTTCATCGCGTCCTTGTGCTGCATGCCGTCCTGTGCCATGGCCGAACCGGAACTGGCGGGCGTGGCGTCCTGCGCCAGCGCGGACGCACTGGCGAAAACACCGAGGGCGATGGCAAAAGGGAGAGCGGCGAACATGCGTGCGTTCATGGGTGGATCCTTCTGGCTGGGAGTCGAAGATGGAAGCGGCCGCGCCGCCTCCATCCCCTTTTCGCTGGAACTGCGCAGGCGGTTACATCAACGCCGCGACAGCAGCCGTCCACCCATTACCGCATTCGCCGCGATCACGATGGCCACGGCCAGGGCATGCGTCAGCAGGTCGGTCGCAGCCGCATCGTAGGCGTGGCAGATTTCCAGCAGGCTGGCTGAAGCCGCCGCGCTGGCCAAACCGACCAGTATCGCGGTGAGGATCGGTCGCAGCGGACAGGCACGCCGCAGCAATCCGATCATCAATGCCGACAACGGGATCGAGAAGCTGACGATGAACACCAGGCAGTCGGCCGACTGATGGACGCCGGCGATGCTGGTCCCGGGCGCCAGCCAGCTACGCAGGCAACCGAGGCCGCTGGCGCCGATCCACAGCAGCGCGCCGGGCAGCGGCAACCATGCCCACGCGCGCGAACGGCCCGGCACGCTCAGCACGAAGGCCGCCCATGCGGCGCACACGGCCGTCAGCATCGCACCCGCGCCAGCCCAGGCAAGGTCGGGTGCGCCGGTCCAGCGCCGCAGCATCGGCGCGGTGCCGTAATGCATCAGCAGCGCCGCCGCGATCGCCGCGACAACCAGCAGCCAGCCGAACGCACGCAGCCATGGCGGCGGCAGGCGCCGCACCGGCGTCAACGCGGCGCCGAGCGTATCGATCAATGCCTGTTGGCGTGGATCGGACGACATGGTGTCACGGATCTCCATGCAGACGACCGCGCAGCGCCTTCAGCGCGCGATGCAGGTTCACTTTCAACGCACCGGCATTGCGGCCGGTGGCGGAGGCCGCTTCGGCCAGCGAATGTTCCTTCAGGCCCATCTGCTCCACCGCTTCGCGCTGGCCCGGCGGCAGTCCGGCGATGGCCGCGCGCAACCGTGATGCCTCTTGTGCGCGTTCGCTCTCGGCACTGGCGTCGTCGCGCGCGGCAAGCTGGTCGAGTGCAACGTCATCATGGGTTTCGCGGCGCTGGCGGCGGCCGTGGCCGCGCAGCATGTCGATCGCGCGGCGGCCGGCGATCGCGGCGAGCCACGCGTCGTAGGAACGCGCCGGATCGTAGGTGTGGCGGACGCGATGCACGGTGAGCAGGGTTTCCTGCACCACGTCGTCGAGCGCGTCGATCGGCACGCGGTGGTGGCGCGCCACGTTTCGGATCAGCGCCACCGAGTCGGCGAGCACGCGCTCGTAGGCGAAGCGATCGCCCGCTTGCGCGGCGGCCATCCACGCGGCGCGCCGGCGTTCGGGTGACGTGTCGTCGCTGGCGGTTTCGGCTGACACGTGGACGCGGCGATCCTGCGGCGGGATTCCGTCATATAGCACCCACACCGTGTCAGCGGTCAAGAGGGACATGCCTGGAAGGAACCCTTGGGCCTGCTCATGACCTGATTCGCTGTAGCCGGGCTCACTGTTACTTCACGCCGGCAAGGTGCGCGACGTAACCGGCGGCGATGCCTCGACGAATACAGGCTGGACACTTCATCCACGGAGGCGCCATGTCGCGCAACAACGAGGTCCTTATGGCCGAGCGGCGCCGGCTTCTGCGCGTGGCCTTGGCCGGTGGCGCGGCGCTGGCGATCGGCGGTGGTTTCGCCCTGCCGCGGCTTCTGGCGGCTGCCGCCGACGATGCATTGTCCGGATCGATCCGTACCGAGCCGGGCAGCGTGCTTCTTGAAATCATCGCGGACGATGGCCGCGATCTCGGCGCGCGACGCTTGCCGCGGCTGGTGCTGAGCGACGCCGAGTGGCGCCGGCGACTGTCGCCGCCCGCGTTCGAGATCCTGCGCCGCGGCGGGACCGAGCGTGCCTTCAGCGGTCAGCACGAGCGTCCGCCCGCACGCGGCCTCTATCGCTGCGCGGGCTGCGCCACGGCGCTCTACGACGACGCCACCCAATTTGATTCCGGCACGGGCTGGCCGAGCTTCTGGCAGCCGATTTCCAGGCACAACGTGATCGAGCTCAACGACGCCAGTTTTGGCATGCTGCGCACCGAAGTGCGTTGCGCGCGTTGCGAGGGCCATCTCGGCCATGTCTTCGACGACGGCCCGCCTCCGACCGGATTGCGTTACTGCATGAACTCGCTGGCGTTGAAGTTCGTGGCGCGGACTGCGGGTTGAGCGTCGCAGGCATGCGCGGGTGTGCGTGAAACCATAAAGTGTCCGCCAAAATAAAGCATAAAATGTCCGGCTTGACTGAGGCTATCGCGCATTCTGGCTTTCCGGCGGAGTCAGCGATTGATGTAACCGCGGATACTGGAAATTTCTAGGCCATCCGCTCCAGCGTTTCACCCAGTCGCAAGTGAGGGCCAGCGCCCGTGGCGACATGGTTTCCTCGATGCCGTTGCACTCGTTGGGAGCACCCGTTTTCGCATCCTGAAGCAGCACTCAGCTCAGCGATGGCGCAGTGCGGATGCGTTGCTCCCGCGGCTCGAGTCGTCGGCGCCAAGCGCAGCTCATACCTCTGAATCCGCCATTCATCACAAAATCGCCTTACCAGCCGTGTCTTCCGGAGGGACACTCACGGCATCTCGGGAAGAGCCACGAGGGCGATTTATGTCAACCGTGAACGCTGTTGCGCTTGCACCGCCATCAAATTCCAACTTCGGAATACGGGCGTTGACGCTTGCTGCCAAGACCTGGTGGACGGTGACGCTCTTGGGATTGTGGATGTTTCTGCTTTACATCGCCGGCTTTTATGGACGTGCCATCGTGACAGGGAATCTCCAAGATTGGAATCTAAACCACAACCTCTTCAAGGGCTATGTGCCTGGCGACAGCACGTGGAACCTGTACCTTGGCGCACATGTACTACTTGCCGCCGTCATCTCTTTCGGGGGTGTGCTGCAGATGGTCCCGCAAATTCGACGACACGCGTCGGGTTTCCATCGCTGGAATGGGCGGATCTTCATGTTGACGGCATTCGGCGGAGGCATTACCGGCCTATGGATGACGCTGGTGCGCGGTATCGGCGTGAGTGGAGGCAATCCGCTCGGCCTCATCGCGCTCAGCCTGGATGCCGGGCTCATAGTGTTCTTTGCCGTCATGGCTTGGACACGAGTTCGCCAGAGCGATATCAGCGCGCATCGCCGCTGGGCATTACGTTTGTTCATGGTGGCCAATGGCGTGTGGTTTCTGCGCCTTGGCGTGTTCAGTTGGTTTCTGCTGACCGGAGGGTTCGGGATGACGGACAATCTGGACGGCCCAGTCAATTTCATCATGGACTTTGCCTCTTATCTGATCCCGTTGGCACTCCTGGAGCTGTATCTGCGCATCAGGGACAACGATGTCCGTTGGCACAAGACCGTTCTCGCGGCCGGTCTCCTTGTATCAACCGCTTACATGGGCGTGGGTATTGTTGCGCTCACAATGAATGAGCTCCCGCTCGTCGTACGATTTTGAAATGTATCTTGATGTAGCTGGCACATCTGTAAGGCGGCTGCACGGCCACCGCATTATGCTTCCGCCGTGTCCGCAACTACGGAATCCATAAAGCCGCACGGTCTGGCCTTGGCGCTGGACTGGCGGCGCGTGCGTTTTGTACTCGGCGTCTCGATTCCGCTTGGACTGCTGCTCAGCCTGAGCTTCAAGACCAGCCTGCTGTCGGTGCTGGCCCGAACGATAGTCCTCGGGCTGATTGCAATGCTGGTGTTCGGGCTGTTCGAGCAGTGGCCGAAGCAGGTGCCTAGGTGGCTGGCGCGCTGGGTAATCCAGGTGGCGGGGGTGGCAGTCTCCATCCCGCTCACAGCCTGGGCGATCTACGCGTGGTTCATGACCGCTCCGGGCGCCCCGCCTTTCTGGCACGACCAAGACAATGTGTCCGGCTTTCTCACCTTTAGCATCCTCGGCGTGCTGCTTGCGCCCTGGATGGCGTTGGGTGCCCTAGTGCGCCAGAAGGAAGCTTTGGCGCGTCATCAGGCATTGAGTTTCAGTCTGGAACGAAGCGAACTCGAACGCCAGGCACTGGATGCACGTCTGCACTTGTTGCAAGCCCAGGTCGCGCCGCATTTTTTGTTCAACACGCTCGCCAACGTTCAGGCATTGGTCGATGCGGGGTCACCGCAGGCGTCAGCTTTGCTGCGCAGCCTGATTGCCTATCTCCGTGCGGCGGTTCCACGACTGCATGAATCTGCCACCACGCTCGGGCAGGAGTTGGAACTGGTGAAGGCCTACCTGGAGTTGATGCACATGCGCATCCCCGATCGACTGCAATTTGGGCTGCACATAGACGAAGCCGCACGTCCACTGCGCTGCCCGCCTTTGAGTGTGCTGACCCTTGTCGAAAATGCGGTGCGCCACGGCATCGATCCGAGCGAGGAAGGCGGCCGCATCGACATTACCGTGCAACGGCGCGGTGATCGCTGCCTTGTGCGCGTCAGCGATACCGGCGTAGGACTCATGAAATCCGGCAACGGACTGGGCACGGGGCTTGCCACGCTGCGTGAACGCCTGAAATTGGCGTTTGGCGGGGACGCACGTCTGAATATCGGCACACAACAACCACGCGGCGTGTACGCCGAACTTGATATCCCCGCCTGCGAGGTCACAACCTGATGCCCACTGCGCTCATTGCCGACGATGAACCGCTACTGCGCGAAGCTTTGCGCAGTCAGCTTGCGCGTGCGTGGCCCGAACTCGAAGTAATCGCCGAGGCGCGCAATGGCCGCGATGCGATCAAGCAGTTCGAGGCGAAGCAACCTGAGATTTGCTTTCTTGATGTGCAGATGCCTGGACTGTCAGGTCTGGATGCGGCGCGGCATATTGGCCGCGAGGCACATCTGGTATTCGTTACCGCATACGACAAGTATGCAGTGCGGGCCTTCGCGCAAGGCGTGCTCGACTACCTGGTGAAGCCGGTAGAACCGGAACGCCTGGCTGACACCGTTGCGCGATTGCGGGAACGCCTGCGCACTGCGCAGCCGGCATTGAACAGCGAAGCCCTCTTGCGCGAGCTTGCCGCGCAGCTCGAACAACGTGCCTCGCCCTCACCACTCCGCTGGATACGCGCGCAAGTCGGCCAGAATGTGCGCCTGATTCCGGTCGACGATATTGATTACCTGCGCTCGGATGCAAAGTACACGCTGATCGCATGGCACGACGACGCAGGCAAGGTCGGCGAAGCGCTGATCAGCATGACGCTGAAGGAACTCATCGTGCAACTTGATCCGGCTTGCTTTGCCCAAGTGCACCGCTCAACCGTCGTCAACCTGCGGGCCATCAGCCATGTTGCGCGCGGCGATCATGAAACCGCAAGCGTGCATCTGAAGGGGCGTACCGACGTGCTGCCAGTGAGCCGCAGCTATTTGCACGTGTTCCGGCAAATGTGAGCTCGGCGGCACCGGGTTGTTGCGGCATTCGGTTTCCGCACAAGCAGGAACGCGTCGCTCGCGCGGGAATGGGCCCACCAGGACTCGAACCTGGAACCAAGGGATTCGCGTGATCCGGGGATTTCTGCCCGGCGCGGACTATCTCTTCGCCCGCAACTTTCGTTGTGGGGGCGCGGGACGCTCTAGCCTGTCATCAAGGGCACTGTAGCCCTCAGGTAGTCTCTGCACCTTCCGTCGGTGTACCGACGGCTTGGCTCAGGATTGCCACCGGCCGAACCGCTGAGGTTTCCCTGAATTCGTCCCGATCC
>Ga0134126_10003458_pt1 | contig 19781 bp, 27 predicted proteins | sample KB31752_FD_96881 | JGI IMG/M metagenome (GOLD analysis project Ga0134126, IMG submission 96881) | Terrestrial soil microbial communities with excess Nitrogen fertilizer from Kellogg Biological Station, Michigan, USA - KB3-175-2 | ecosystem: Environmental > Terrestrial > Soil > Unclassified ...
CGACCAGACTCAACTCGCCGGCGAGAGATCGCAGGCGCGTTTGCGAGTGGACCAATTCGGACGTCTTCTCATTCACCGCCTTCTCCAGTTCCACGGCCCAGCGTTGCAGATGCTCTTTAGCCTTGCGCCGTTCGGTGATGTCCGTAACCAAGGCGACCAAAAACTTCGGTTCCCCTTTCTGGTCGCGCAGGATCGAAATAAACTTGCGGACCCAGATCGGCTGACCGTCCTTATGCACGTATCGGTTCTCGATTTCGAAATATGGCAGTTCCTCTTTGAGGAGTCGCGTGATCCCCGCCAGATTGACGTCACGATCCTCAGGATGCACCATCTGCGAGAAATCGACATGCCGAAGCTCGTTTTCCGTATAGCCCAGCATCGCGCAGTAGGCCGGATTACACTGCACAGAGCTGCCATAAAGGTTGGCAATGGCGATTCCGGTTCCTGCGTGCTCGAACACATTACGGAACCGCGCTTCACTTTCGCGTAGGTTCGCTTCCGCCTGCTTACGTTCGGTGATGTCGAAATTCACTCCGACCATGCGAATCGGTCGGCCGACTGTGTCGCGCCGCGTCGTCGCATTCGCATGAATCCAGCGAACCGTTCCATCGGGTCGAATAATGCGGTGCTCATACACGTAGGGAATGTCCGGATTCTTCAACGAAAGACGAACGATTCGTTCCGCCTCAGCCACATCATTTGGATGGACCTGTCGCCGCCAGTGCTCATAGGTTCCTCCGAAACCACCGGCCGGAAGACCTCAAATGCGTTCCGTTTCCGGCGACCAGACGATCGTGTGTGCTCGAATGTCCCAATCAAAGGACCCGATGTTCGCAGCAGACAGTGCCAGTCCCAGCCGTCCCTCGCGTTCTTGCAGATCCGCTTCAGTCTGTTTGCGCTCGGTAATGTCCTGTACGACGCCGGTCATACGGACAGCTTTTCCAGTCTCATCATAGTAGAAGCGCCCTGCGCCACTGATCCACTGAACGCTCCCATCGGGGCGAATGAATCGATATTCATCGGCATAGGGTATTTCGCGCCGTGCCATAAGACTGTTCAGCTTCTGCCATACGCGCATGCGATCATCCGGATGCAGAATGTCCATGAAGGCTTGGATATTGCTGTTGCCTCGCTCAGGCAACGAGCCGACCAACCGCTTGTGGACGCCGAACCATTGGACATCCCCGCTGGCGATGTCCCATTCCCATGCACAGTAGTCGGTGAGGATCTCTAATGAGAGACTCGGGAGGTTAGCTGAAAATAGATGCGATCCGCTTGCGGGGAGATTGGCCATAACAGGTTCCTGTGAATGCAACGTTGACGGGGCCGTCCGCCTCTATGGAGCCGGCAAACGGACCAGATGTTCGGCATACGAAGTGGGCGCATCATACGCTTTTGCCTAGGACCGCTACAACTCAAAACCTAGTACCCTTACTAGGGTCATTAGGAAACCGCCGCTCGTCATGGCACTCGGGACAGTACCAGTGCGTAATGTGGTTCTATTCGAAGTATGGTGAGTTCAGTAATGCAATAACTTCAGGACGTTATGGTGACACTTATCGTCGGCAGCCTGTTACTGGGAATCATCATCGTGGCACTGTACTTCTTTGGGGCTTTCAAATCCCTCTACCTCGGCCTCCCATACTTCTGGCTGTTCCGTTTTGCCTTATTGCTCCTGCTGATGCTGCTCATGCTGACGTTTTGGTATAGCGGAAGAGAACGGCCCTATGAAGGATATGATCCGACGGTCTACGCACGGTAAGCCGCCGCGCTGATGATCAATGGGATGAGGTGAGCTTGTCGGCGGATACGCCGACTTCCTGGACGATTGCGTCATGCAGCCGGTCGACCGCCGTATCTTTTGGAAGGACGGTGGCGGCTCCGGCCCGCTTCATCGCGTTACTGTTATCATCTTCGGTGTTGACTGAGATTCCGATCACAGTCGTCTCCGGCCAGTGGCTCTTGATGTGTGCCGTAGCATCGATTCCGTTCATTCTCGGCATGTTGATGTCCATCACCACCACGCGTGGATGGAGGTCTTCGACGAGCTTTACCGCCTCGGCGCCATCCCGAGCTTCCGCGACGACGTGAAGATCGGCATAGGCATCCAACAGGGAACGAAGGCCCTGTCGTACCATCGTGTGATCATCCACCAGCAACACTTGCACCATGGACTGTCCTTTTGTTAGAGAACCGGGCTCCTCAGCGCTCGCTGCTCCGCGGACAACAGCCGCTCCAGATAACTCAGGACTCAGTGAGTCGCCCTCGGTATTGTTTGCCAAGGGCAAGATCAGCGTGGCAATGGTTCCGCGTCTCGTGGATGAGATGATGAATGATCCACCCAATGCCCTCATTCGTTCCTGTATGCTGAATAAACCAAATTTGGAGGATATCCCACCACTAGGAAATCCCGCAGTATCCAGCGTCGCAACAGCAGGATCGAAACCCTTGCCTTCATCACTCACCGTCACGTGCAGATTTCCATCGCGTCGTTCCAGTCTGACGGCGGCTTTTCCGGTTCCGGCGTGCTTGGAGGCATTGATGAGAAGTTCCCGGACGGATTGAAAGAGCAAGACGTGGTGAGCTTCCGGCAGTGTGAGTTCAAGGTTTTTAGGGACGAGAACGGTCACGGTCTGGCCGTGTCTCTTCATATACTCACCCAGCCATTGAAGGCCTGCGCCCAACCCATAATCATGTAGTACCGGCGGGCTGAGTTCTGCGACGAGGGTGCGGCTATAGGTCAACGCATCCGATAAGATGTCATCCACGCGTTGGAGCGCGATTTCGCATCCTGGACTGCCGGCGGACTGCTTACCTTGCCCAATAGTCAGCTTGCCGAGCACCAGCAGCTGTTGCAGATGGTCGTGCAGTTCGCCGGCGAGGCGTTTGCGCTCGCGCTGCTCGGCCAGACTCAATTCGCCGGCGAGAGATCGCAGGCGCGCTTGCGAGTGGACCAACTCGGCCGTCTTCTCATTCACCGCCTTCTCCAGTTCCACGGCCCAGCGCTGCAGATGCTCTTTCGCCTGATGCAACTCCTGCTCGGTCTTGCGCCGTTCGGTGATGTCCGTGACCAGGACGAGCACATACCTCGCCCGCCCTTCATCATCGCGCAGGAGCGAGATGAACTTGCAGACCCAGACCGGCTCGCCGTTCTTATGTACGTACCGGTTCTCAATTTCGTAGTGCGGCAGGTCTTCCGCGATGAGTCTCAGGCTCTTCGCCACGTTGGCGTCACGATCCTCCTCATGGACCAATTCTGAAAAGTGAACATGTCGGAGTTCGTCTTCGGTATAGCCCAACATCGCGCAAAAGGCCGGATTGCATTGCACGAAGTGTCCATCGAGGTCGGTAATGCCAATCCCCGTTCCCGCATGCTCGAACACATTACGGAACCGCGCTTCACTTTCGCGCAGCTTCGCTTCCGCCTGTTTACGTTCGGTGATGTCGAAATTCACTCCGACCATGCGAATCGGTCGACCGACTGCGTCGCGTCGCGTCGTCGCGTTCGCATGAATCCAGCGAACCGTTCCATCGGGTCGAATAATGCGGTGTTCGCACTTGCAGGCAATGTCGGGATTCTCCAACGAAAGGCGAACGATTCGTTCGACCTCATCTACATCGTCCGGATGAATCTGTCGCCGCCAGTGCTCATAGGTTCCTCCGAAACCACCGGCCGGAAGACCTCAAATGCGTTCGGTTTCCGGCGACCAGACGATTGTTTGGGCCGGAATGTCCCAATCAAACGTCCCGATGTTCGCAGCAGACAGTGCCAGTCCCAGCCGTCCCTCGCGTTCTTGCAGATCCGCTTCAGTCTGTTTGCGCTCGGTAATGTCGTTGCCGACCGTGACCAGGCAGAGCGTCCCGTTGAGCTCGGCCAAGTCGGAAGACACGAGAATATGGCGTACGTCGCCGGACTTGGTCTTGAAGCTCAACTCAAGATTGCGGACCGGCCGGCCGGCTTGCAAACGTTCAACGAACCGTGCCCGATCTTCTTGATTCGGCCAGATACCCAGCATGAACGTGGTGTTTCCAATCACTTCCTCTCGTCGAAAACCGAAGAGTTGCAAGCAGGCATCGTTCACTTCTATACAACGACCCGTCGCCACCTCCGTGATTCCGATCGGATGGGGGCTCGTGTGAAAGGCTTTCGCAAATCGTTCCTCGCTTTCGCGCAGCGCCTCCTGTGCCCGTTTGCGCTCGGTAATATCTTGTATGACGCCGGTCATACGGATGGGGTTTCCGGTCTCATCATAGTAGAACCGCCCTGTGCCGCTGATCCATCGCACGCTACCATCGGGATGCATGACTCGATATTCATCGGCATACGGTATTTCGCGGCGGGCCATAGTACCGTTCAGCTTCTGCCATACGCGTGCGCAGTCATCCGGATGCAGCATGTCGGTGAAGGATTGGATGTGGTCGTCGTCCCGCCCAGGCGGTGAACCGGCCGACTGCTCATGGACCTCGAACCATTGCACCTCCCCACTGACGATGTCCCATTCCCATGCGCCGTAACCGGTGAGGATTTCTAATAGATGGCGCGGGTGGTTGAATGAAGATGGATTGGACCCGCTTGCGGGAAGATTGCCCATAACAGGCTCCATAAATTGCGACCCTTTGCCGGGCCATCGGCCATCGGAGCCAGCAAACAGATCAGAAGTAATTCGGTGTACGAATGAGGAGGGCATCATACGCTTTCGCCCTAGCGAGGCACAACCGTCCTACCCAAAAAATAGGGTTTCTCCTAGGGAGGTGCCTCAGGACAGTCTCAGTATGAGAGATGATTCATTCCGGGTATGGTGCAGACCAAGGATTGGAGAAATACGGTTCCAGAACGCGCTCACACCTTATCCATAACGCAATTTGAGCATTACGTTCGCGCCGGCGAGCACGAACGTGATGGAGTTGGCGAGGATGATGGGTAGCGAGTCGATCATCAGTCCATAGATCAACCAGCAGAAGACTCCGGTCGTAAACGTGCCCAACATGGCCAACGACAGATCCTTGGTCGATTTGCTTTTCCAGACTCGAATCACCTGCGGCAGGAAGGCAATCGTCGTCAGTGTTCCCGCCAGCAGTCCCAATGCGGTGGTCATGTCCATCTGATTCATTCGCTCTATCTGGTCTGTCTGCTCTTTCCAGTCTGTCTCGCCCCCCTACCATGCTACTTCATTACCCCACTATCCCGCTATCCACCTGGACGTTCAGTTCGCCCTGCTGCTTCACTACGTCAATGTGAACACCCTGCGTCCCGCGTCGAAACGCGAGATCGACGACCGCTTCACCCACATGCAACCGTCGCAATTCCAATCGGTCGAGAAAATCGGGCAATAGCGGACGGGTAATACGGAGCCGCTTCTCGAACGCCTCCGGAATCAAGCCGAGCAAGGTCGTCAAGAGAAACGGAAGCGAGCCGGAAGCCCAGGCCTGCGGATGGCAGGCAACAGGATAGTTGATCGGGATCTCATACTCCTCCCTGCCGAAACCGCAAAAAAGCTCCGGAAGCTGCTGCGCATGGAAATGGTAGGCGGCATCGACCAACCCATGGAAGATCCGCAGTGTCTCCCGATCTCGCCCATAGCGCCGGAATCCCGCGGCGACGATCGAATTGTCGTGCGGCCAAACCGTGCCGAGGTGATAACCGATGGGATTATAGGCGCGCGCCTTCGACGACAATGTGCGGACCCCCCATCCGCTGAACATGTCCTCAGCCATGAGTCGCTTGATCGTCCGCTCGGCTTTGTCCTGGTCGGCGATGCCGGTCCACAGCGCCTGACCCGGATTGGAGGAGACGACGGCGGCCTGCCGCCCATCCGCCTGTAGCGCGAGCGCGTAACAGCCTTCCTCTTCCATCCAAAAATCCCGGTTGAACCGCTCGCGCAACCGCCGGGCCTCGTGAATCAGACAATCAGCCCGGTCTCGATCGCCGGCCCGCTCGAACAACCCCGCGATCCCGAGTTTGGCGGCATACCCGTAGCCTTGCACCTCAACCAGCGAGAGCGGCGGCACAGCGATCTCGCCTTCGGCGGTCACAATGGCGTCTCCCGAATCTTTCCACCCTTGATTGATCAGCTTGTCCTTCGGCCCGCTGGCATAGGTGAGATAACCTTCTCCATGCCGATCGCCGTAGGTATCCATCCAGGACAGCGCCCGTTCGATGGGAGTCCGCAATTCATTGAAGAGGTTCAGAGAACCGGTCCAGGCCGCATGTTCCGCGACCAACATCAAGAACAACGGAGTAGCATCGATCGTTCCGTAGAACGGAGTATGGGGAATGACGTCCAGATTTGCCATCTCGCCGACCCGTAGTTCGTGGAGAATTTTTCCCGGCTGTTCGTCTCGCCACTGGTCCTCTTTCGTGCCTTGATATTTGGCCAATAGGCGCAACGTTTGCTCGGCGATCCCCGGATGATAGGCCAACATTTGCCAAGCGGTAATCAAGCTGTCGCGACCGAACAACGCGACGAACCACGGCACTCCAGCCGCAAAAAACGTTTCATTCCCATAATGTGTGCGCAAGACGCGGAGTCCGCGGAAAGAGCGCTCCATGAGTTGATCGAGAGCCGAGCCGTTGGTCACTACCTTGGTAACATGCGCCATCCAGGCCTGCGTTTCCCGTTCGAGCCCGCTATCCAATCGATTGAAGTCCTCCGGATTGGGAGTCACAGGGCGGGTGGCCGCCCGGTCCTTGGATTCGCCGATCAGAAGCTCCACATCGATTCGGTGTTGGCCGCGAGGATGCAAGCGCACGGCGAACTCCGCCGTGGCGCCATGGCGCTTGTCGGGCGGCGGATCGAAGAGGACCGTCAGGGTGCGGATGAGGCCGTCTTTGCCGTCGTAGGTCCACCGCAACGTATCGGCTTCCCAGGTCGGCCGATGAAGCGTACCGAATTGCTTCGACAGCAGCCCCCGAATGGCAAAGACATCCTCGAAGGCTGATTGAATCGTCAGCGTGACGGAAAACTCGAGCGTCTGAAGCGTGAAATTTTGGATTTGTAGCCTATCGCGCAGCGCCGGAGTTTCGTTGTCGATGAGCCGCCGCCACGTCAGGCCGAGTTTTTCCTCATTGAGAATATCGCCGCCCACCAACTCAATTTTGGGGTTCGTCGACGTAAAGACGCCGATCGAGCCCTGGACCGACGAAGCCGACAGATGAGCCGGTTTCTTTCCTGCCAGCTCGATTTCATAGCCGTTCACATAGCGACAGTCGTGATAGTAGAGACCCATGCCATGAGAATTGCTCAGGGGCACATTTCCATCCGGCCGTGCCACGAAAAAGACATTCTCGTTCTTGACGACGATCGCATCGGCGAGGCTGTCCACCGTGGTCGGGCGTGTCTTTGTGAGTGTCTCTTTTCGCCGATCATCCTTGGTTTCTGCCGCCTGCAACAATGTGTCGGACATCAGCGGCACGGTCGCCGGCCAGAGGAGAGAAAGACGAAGCAGCGAGCGTCGATTGATCCTCATGGTGCGCCTCATTCAACCGACACAACCATCGCGAACTCGCCAACGGCGCCGCGCCTGGAACCGAAGCACATCAGCGCGGCGACCGCGAAATATGTGTTCGGCTGCATTTTTTCGAGCGGTGCAAGGAGCAGGCCTTACCCTGTTGTAGTGGAAAAATGGATATAGTGAGCTCACCCATTGTTCGCACAGCAAGACCTAGCTCCTGCCAATTCGAGACGATCGAACATCGTCCGTTTCGAGACCTCGCATGTGAGACCGGCACAGGCATCGATATTGCGCCCTGTGCGATGATCAAGAAGAGAACACTATGCTATTGAATTAGGCTTTCATGCCTTTTGTGATCGCGTTGATTGCGGCTGTATTCGGCTTTATTGGAGAATCGATCCGATACGTGGTTGCCCGGGGCTATTTAGGAGAAGACAAGCTGTCTTGTATTGGACGAACTGTCCACAGCAGATGATTGCCGGTGACCATCAAAAAAACGGGTTGGCTCGGCACGAGGGTTAGTTGTATGGGACAGGAGTGATCTGTTGAGGTGAAGAAACTGGAGCTGACAGCAGTTGCTGCGATGAACACCTGGTTTTACACATCAAGCAAACTGTCGAAGCTAGCCGAGCGAGGCGAGCAGAATGGCATGACCCTGTCGCGTTGCAGAAGCCCTCTGTCGCGTCTCTCGGACATCATCTGCCCTATCAACAACCGGCTTGATGCCTCCCATGAATCAGACTGACCGGCACGGATTCGCGAATTTCGATGCCGTCTTATTTGACCTGGACGGCGTCATCACCAAGACTGCCGTCTTGCATGCCGCCGCGTGGAAGCGACTGTTTGATGAGTATTTGAAGAAACTCGCCGCGCGCACACGATCCGGGTATGAGCCGTTCGATCCCTCACGAGACTATCGATTCTATGTGGACGGCAAAGCGCGATACGACGGAGTCAAGGACTTTCTGAAGTCCCGTAACGTGACCCTTCCGCCCGGTTCGCCGAACGATGGCCCGGATCAGGAAACGATCTATGGGTTGGGGAACAAGAAGGACGAATACTTTGACGGGTGCTTACGAGAGACCGGCGTGGTCGTATACCCCGGCACCGTGCGGTATCTTCGCGCGGCAAGGGCCGCAGGTTTGAAAACAGCCGTCGTCTCATCCAGCCATCATTGCCGTGAAATCATCCAGAGCGTGGGATTGACCGCGCTGTTTGAAACGCGCATCGACGGATACGAGATTGATCGTCTTCATCTTCCGGGAAAGCCGGCCCCGGATACGTTTCTCGAAGCGGCCAGACGTTTGGGCGTTTTGCCGGGGAAGGCGATCGTGATCGAAGATGCCCTAGCCGGGGTCCAGGCCGGACAGGCCGGTGGTTTCGGTCTTGTGATCGGCGTGAATCGAGAGAATCAGACTGACGCGTTACGACAACGTGGGGCGGATATCGTCGTGGACGATTTGGCCGAGATGCTGCCGTCGGAACCGGCAACCGAACCCTCCGCCGCGCCGCCTGCAGGAGACTAAACTGAAATTGTGTCCGCAATAATCCGATGATCCATCGACCTCAATTCCGTCCACCGCCTCATATCTACCCTCCGGATGAGTGGAGCCTTATCGAGAAACGGTTCATGCCCGCTTTGCTCGAGCAAGGCGAGACCATGTTTGCGCTCGGAAACGGCTATCTCGGGATGCGAGGCTGCTTCGATGAAGGAGGACCGATCGGTCAGAACGGCACCTTTATCAACGGCTTTTACGAGAGCTGGCCGATCGTATACCCCGAAGGGGCCTATGGCCTGGCGACGGCTGGGCAAACGATTATCAATGCGACCGACACCAAGATTATCAAACTGTACGTGGACGATGAGCCGTTTTGGCTTCCTCATGCCAATGTCAGGAGTTTCAATCGGCGATTGAATATGCAGTCCGGGACACTGGACCGCGACATTCTCTGGGAAACGCCCTCGGGAAAGCGCGTCTCGATCAAATCGCGCCGGCTCGTGTCCTTCGAGCACCGTCATCTGGCGGCCATCTTCTACCAGGTGACGATGTTGGATGCGGCCGCTCCAATCGTGCTCTCCGCAGAAATGATCGCGAATGAGCCCGCATCAAAGCGAGACAACCATGATCCCAGGCAATCGAGAGTGTTTGTTGAGAAAGTCCTGCGTCACCGGATCAGCTATGCGAAAGACCGGCGGGTCGTCCTGTGTCACGCCACGAACAAGAGCGGCATGATCCTCTCCTGCGCGATCGATCATGTTCTGAACACTTCCTGTCAAGCGACATGGAAGATTCATTACACGGAAGATACAGGTCAAGCGGTCGCAACCATTGATGCGAAGCCGGGCATGCCGATCACTCTGGTGAAGTACATGGCCTATCATACAAACCACACGGCGCATCCTGAGGAGATGTGCGCGCGCGTGGAACGGACGCTGGACCGGGCGGTCGACGCTGGGTTTCCTGCTCTGCTTGCGAGCCAAGAACAGTACATGGGAGACTTCTGGCAACGAAGCGACATCACTGTCACGATGAATCCGGCGCGAGCCAATGCCTCCACGGCCGCCGTCCAGCAGGCCGTCAGATTCAATCTGTTTCATGTTCTACAGGCCGCAGGTCGCGCGGGAAACATGGGGGTACCGGCCAAAGGGCTGACGGGAGCCGACTATGAAGGACACTACTTCTGGGACAGCGAAATCTATGTATTGCCGTTCCTGACGTATACCGCCCCGCGCATCGCAAAAAATCTGCTGCGGTTCCGTCATGGCATGCTGGAGAAGGCGCGCGCGCGCGCGCGGCAGTTGAATCAACGAGGGGCCATGTACCCGTGGAGGACGATCAACGGCGAGGAGGCATCGGCCTATTATGCCGCTGGGGCCGCCCAGTATCACATCAATGCCGACATTATGTATGCGCTGAAAAAATACGTGCAGGCGACCGGCGATGAGGAATTTCTCTTCGATGAAGGGGTGGAGATGTTGGTCGAAACCGCCAGGCTCTGGCTCTCGCTCGGTTTCTACTCGCTGCGCCAAGGAGGACAATTCTGCATTCACTGCGTGACCGGTCCCGATGAATACAGTGTGATGGTCAATAACAATGTCTATACCAATCTGATGGCCCGCGAAAATCTTCGATACGCCGCCGAGACGGTCGAAAAGGTGCGAGAACGCCGGCCTGATTTATTCACGGCGCTGGAGCACAAAACCCAGCTGGATGCCTCGGAGGTGGAGGATTGGAAGCGGGCTGCCGACCTCATGTATGTGCCTTACGATGAACGTCTGAAGATCACGCCGCAAGACGAGAAATTTTTGAAAGAAGAACCATGGGACTTCACACACGTGCCGCCGGAGAAGTATCCGCTGCTGCTCTACTATCATCCGTTGACGATCTATCGGTATCAGGTCATCAAGCAGGCCGATCTCGTGCTTGCCATGCTGCTGCTCGGCCATGAGTTCTCCCCGGAGTTGAAGCGACGAAACTTCGAATTTTATGATCCCATCACCACTGGAGACTCGTCACTCTCACCCTGCATCCAAAGCATCATGGCCGCCGAGGTCGGCGATATGGCAAAGGCCCTGGAGCATGCGAAGGTGGCGACGTTGATGGATTTGGGCGATGTCGCGGGAAATGTCAAAGACGGCTGCCATATTGCCGCCATGGGAGGAGTGTGGATGCTGTTCGTCTATGGGTTCGCGGGACTGCGCGACTATAGCGGTCAATTGAGCTTCCGGCCGGCCTTGCCGGATACCCTGGATTGTCTCCGCTTCCGGTTGCTCTTCCAAGGGCAGTCTCTCGAAGTCGATATCAACCAGAGCGCCACACGGTATACGCTCAGAGGCAGCATACTCACGATACGTCACGAAGAAGAAGAGATTCGGCTTTCCGCCGATGCTTCCTCAGTTGTCAGGCCAAACCGGAAACTCTCGGAACGCGCGGAAGCGAACCAAGCAGCTGGATAGACCAGGAAAAGATCATGGTAGACATCACCTGCCATGAATACGTTCTAGAGAGTTCCCTAGCTGCATGACACCTCGGAGACCTGTTTGACTGAAGCAGATCGCTGATGGCCGAACGCTGAGGAATTTTCGTGAAGGAATCCATCCTCTGGGCCGATTATCCGTCTTGGCGGCAGTTCAGTTGGCTTTATCTCATGGCTGGACTCGTGGCCGGGCGGGCATGGCTCTTTTGGCGATTTGGATTTTCAGGATGGATCGACTGGACGGTCGGAGCAATCGTTCTACTTGGCGCTGCGGTGATCGTACGACACTGGGCGCACTATGAGATCAGCCCGGCTCGTCTTATCGTCAGAAACGGATATACAGGTCATGAGATCAGCGGCGTGGAACTTGCTGAGGTAGATCAAGTGGAAATCCAGCAGGGGCGGATCGCATCACTGTTGGGTATCGGGACGGTGGTTGCTCTATCGAATAGACAACCGACACTTCGATTTCGCGGCGTCAACGATCCAGAAGGAGTGAAGCAGCGCATCGAGATTGCGATACGGATGCCCCGTGAACTCAATGTCGCAGTAATGTAGCGTAACGCGTCGAACGCTCAATACGCAGGAACATCGGTCGAACATCTCGAGTGGATATCTTGTTGCCGCGAGCGTTGTCCATGAGAGAGTTCGAGACAAAGGAAGTCCTGAGAAATAATCGGAAGGAGGAAACCGAAAATGGTGGAGATGGTTGTATCGCTAGTATTGGCCTTTACCGCGATCTGGGGTCTGATAGCGTTCGTCGGCGGAAGAAGCGACGTGAACGTGTGGCTGGCATTTGTGTTGTTCTTTCTTGCCATCTGGGCCGGTGGACTCTGGTTGACACCGGTCGGCCCTTCGATGATCGGCGTGTCTTGGATGCCGTTCCTGTTTGTTGCGATCTTTATCGCGCTGTTCTGGGTCGCTGCGCCTCCTCCACCAAAACGAACGAGGCGAGCGGGAGAGCAGGCTACCACTTCGGCTGCGCAGGAAAAAGATACAGCAGTGACGGCAGCGGATCTGGGTTTCTTGTTTTGGGTACTACTCGTCGCCCTGACGATAGCTGCGCTCGCCCGCTATGCTCCGATGGTCGCGCCGGTCGCACAAGCTTCATGAGCAGACTCTATGTTTGGGAAAGGCATCAATCTATTTCGACTGTTCGGCTTTCAAGTCCAAGCGGACTTCAGCTGGCTTATTCTGGCTTTCCTCATCACATGGTCCCTGGCCACCGGCTATTTCCCTGACCAATATCTGCAGTTGTCGCCTGCCCAATATTGGGGAATGGGAATTCTCGGCGCCCTCGGGCTGTTCGGCTCATTGATCTTTCATGAATTGTCCCACTCGTTGGTGGCACGGCGATTCGGCATCCCGATGAAGGGCATCACGCTGTTCATCTTCGGCGGAGTCGCCCACATGGACGGCGAACCTCCAAATCCCAAGTCTGAATTCTTCATGGCGATAGTCGGACCGCTGTCCAGTCTGCTGTTGGCCGCGATTTTATACGGAGCCACGCAGGGTGGACGAGCGGTCGGCTGGCCGGAACCGGTGAACGGAATCGTCAGCTACTTATCGTTCATCAATGTGCTCCTCGCGATGTTCAACATGGTTCCGGCATTTCCCCTGGATGGAGGCCGCGTGTTTCGCTCGGCGCTTTGGGCATGGACGGGCGATGTTCGTTGGACCACGAGACTCGCCGCTCGATGTGGTTCGGGATTCGGCATTGTGCTGATGGCATGGGGCGGGTTCAGCTCCTTGACGGGCAACTTCGTGGAAGGCTTGTGGTATGTCTTGATCGGGTTCTTCCTCTATGGCGCTGCCGATCAAGCCTATCAACAGGTGCTCGTAAACCGGGCGTTACGCGGTGAATCGGTTCGACGGTTCATGTCCCACGATCCGATAACCGTTTCACCAGGCCTTTCCGTGCAGTCATTGGTGGACGACTACCTCTATCGGTACTTACACGACATGTTTCCCGTACTGGAGGGCACGAAAGTGGTGGGCTGTGTCTCCAAGAAACAGGTGGGAAATCTATCGCGGGCAGCATGGCCGCACAAGAGCGTGGCGGATATCATGGACGTCTGTTCGCCAGAGAAGACCGTGCAGGCCGACAGCGATGCCGGCAAGGCATTGGCTCAGATGAATAAGACGGGATTAAGTCAATTATTGGTTCTCGAAGGGGATCGGCTCGTGGGGATGATCACGCTCAAGGATCTGTTGAGGCATCTCGTGTTTCGCTTGAATTTAGAAGACATGGAGAGAGCCGTGTGAATCGAAACTTGGCCGGCATCGACGATGCCGGCGCCTCCATACGGGTCAATCTGCGAAAAGATCATGTTCCACCCTTCTTCTGGGCGTGGAAGGGGCATACCCAATTATCTGAAACGGCCCGGCCAGAATATTGGCGTGCCTCCGAGTTGTCCCCGAAGTTAGACAGCATAGGGTTGATCGAACCCTGGAACGCCATCTCGCGCGTCCGTATTGTCTGTCTTATCGTCTCAAACTTTCCGCGAGCGCGTAGACGGTCGAACTGTTCGTGCAGGTTGAACACCACGCTCGGATATGGGAAGGTTCGCGCCAGACGCGAGGCCTTAGGATGCATCCCAATGGCGAACATAGATCGACCGCCGATGCTGTAGGAAAAACGGCGACTTACAGGATCCGATTCCACATCCTTGTCCCATATAAAGGAATCGGAATCAAGAACGTGCATTCCCTGAAGTTGATTCCATAGCAGATCCTCGAAGTGCCGCTCTGACTGGATGGCTGGTCCACGGAACATCGCGACGAAGGTAATGAAATGGTCGTCGATGGACGTGAACTCATGGCAAAAGCAGTACAGGTCATGACAAACGGCGCGTACGGCACTGTCGCAACTCAGTTCCGGGTAGAGTCCAAAACGATAGCTGTTGTGGCTGAAGGCCGAGATGGCACCGGTGCAGGGGTAAAACTGGCCCAAGATCTGCTGTCTCAGCTGGTTATGCGCCTCGATCAGTTCGGCGTCGATCTGTATCTCAGGTGCGAGCGGTCTCGTAATCGATTTCCCATTGAAAGCCGAATAGCTCGAGAACCGGCTTGCCGTCGGATCGCTCGACAAGGGGTTCCACTGGCGCGCATTACCCATCCCGGTGTCCACATTCACTGACATATGGCTAAGAGCTTCCAGCCTCGAGATGTCATTTTCGTCTGGTACATGGCCTCTCCTTTTTGCTCAATTGAGTTGGCAGCCACGTTGTTACGGAGGTCATTGTGCAGATGCCTCGTCCTTCGGATGTGATTCATCTTCTTCGATGAGAAGACCAAGCTAAGGAGCGTGGAAATGTGACGTGTACAGAAAACAGAATGCCTGCCCGCTAAAGCGCTTTGTTCGCGTCGTTGCCATGCCTCCCCGAAGGCGCCATGAATAATCGAACGAGCGCCCAGCCCAACATGGCCGCAAAGATCCAACGGTCGGTTCCGACACATGGCATCCCGGCGCCCATGCCGTCACCCGCATTGGATACCACATGGCTCGGCACATAGGTCGCAATGGCGAAAGATGGAGGAACCACGACCGATAGCTCATGGCCTTGGGCTTTCGTTGGACCAGCCACTGTCGCGTTTTCAGTGAGAGAAATGTGACGCCCCACCTATTTGACATAGGCCAACGTGGCGTCGTAGCGTGGAACCTTGCCTTCTGACCAGGCGGCGACCGTATCTTTCAACAAGGTCCACAAGCGACCGTACGTAAACTGATGAAACCATCCGAACGCCATACATTGCCCTGGGCGATAGGTTCGACTTACCATAGACATAAGGAGTCATCTTATGAACTAGGGACTTCCCGAATTGTCTCTCTAAATCTCTGCCTGAGCTACGCCGCATAAGTGATACACCTAGCTGGTATTTCCGGTAGATCTGCCAGTGTAACCGCTATGAATTTCCCTAAGCACACCGGTATTTTCATAGGGTCGCGAACGCCTGCTCTCGAATGTTCGGCACCGCCGGAGCCTTCTGGGTCGCCGTCGGGGTCGTGGCAATCTGGGCATTGACTGGTCCGCTGTTCAACTTCAGCGATACTTGGCAGCTGGTCATCAATACCGACACGTCTGCGTGGCGCACAATCACTTCTATACTGCTACATCACTTCACGATTTTTTTCTGTGCCACGGTTTTGATGTCGATTTGCAAGAGCGCATCTTCGACCTCTTGGCCGCTAGGGGTTCTGCGAGTTGGATCGACGAATGATCGTTGTTTGACTGGAGGACAAATAGCCCAAAACTAACATCACTTTATCCTGCTGCGACAACACGATGAGCGAACAGATGCGGTTAACAATGCTTTGCGATCGAGATGGCGTAGATGTCGCCAAGGAATGGGTGCGGTCGACGCTCCAACTTTATCGGCAGTCTGTAGAAAACCCCAAGCATTTTGCATCACAGGCAGATTGGACATTACGCTTTGAGGACAGCATGCGGGAGCTGGCGGCGTTCATGGAACGCGAAACCTCGGATTCCCATAGAGATCATTCATAACCGATGTTCATAACCGATGTTGCCGGAAGACTGGCGAGCGCGGCGGATGTTGGTCACATACAACCGGTTGGGGGAAATGTTCCCGCAAGCGATTGTTCATCGTTACGTCAGTCTATGGGTTATTACCACTCTGTTGTTCGCGGGACTACTCGGCCTTGCCGAATACCACCGGAACCCTCTGAACGATCCTGATCAAGCTCAACAGCGAACGCGGCGCCCCCACGCGCAACGCCCGGTGCTCCAGGAGAGGGATACTTTGAAGCCCTTGCCGAAAGGGCTGTCGGCCGGCAGTTCAACGACGAGGAATGGAAGGAACTCTGTATCCATCATAATAACTACTTTATCTGATGGATGATGACATCGAGCAGGCAATGAATGAAAATCGGTGGATCTCGATGACAAAAACGGAAGCGTCGTGGCTGAGACCGTCCGACCGGACGGCAAATCGCGGGTCAGGCCCATTTATTATCCTCCTTGATGAGAACAAGGGAATTTCTGACTTGCCGGAGATCCGCATGGAGGGGTAATATGCGAGGCATGGACAGGCAACGACGGTCCATATATGGAGGGGCTCCGACCACGCATGGCGATCCGTTTGTCTAAGAACTAAGCCGTGAACCGGCAATGAGATAGAGGCCATCGACATCCTGGGTCTGAGGATAGCGCTATAGAATTCAACATGGAGAAACGATGATCACATTACGAACCGAGTACGGCATTATGCTGGCGGGGCTGGTCCTTTCACTTGGTATCCAGGGGTGCTCAGCTTGGGATCCTGGTCATCAGAGCCGAGTGTTGTGCATTGTCAAAGGGATGGGCGTTTGCATCCATGGGGGCTCAGCTCTGGCTTCAGATCATCCTTCGACACCGGAGGTCTCCAAGGGGACGGACCTGACCCCCAGGCCGACACGCACAGATTCCGGCGGGGGAGTGATTCCCCATAAACAGGTGGATCAGCACGATCCTGCACCAGAGCAATATTGACTCGGCAGATGATCGTCTCCTCGCTCGGAGGGTTTTGAGCTTCGGGTCGTCCACCGAATAGACCGGCACACTGCGTGACAGCTCGAACATCGCGAAAATAATCTGCTGAAGCTGCCATGCCGAGCACTTTGTTCCCATCACAATCGTCTTCCCCGTGAGCTGAATCATCTCATTCGCCTTCGCTTCTTCATTATCTCAAGATTCGCCGAAACGAACGGTTCTTGCGAGGACAATGGAATGATGGTTTCGATGGTGAATAAGGACATCCCTTCCATTGTGTAGACATTTTGGCCTTACGTGAAGCGGTTCTAAAAACTGTGTACGCAGCTTGAGCAAGTTGGAAAGGTCGTACGACACCACTCTATCCATATGAACTTCACCATCAGGCGGCTTCTTCATGGTCAGGATCCTGGTGAGCCCGTGCTGTGGCAGCTTTGTCAATCTCGGCATTGATCTCACCACCGAGCAAGAGAACCATGCCGCTCCAATAGAGCCACAGCATCAGCACAATAATGCCGGCAATGGATCCATAGACTTTGTTGTAGTCCCCGAAATTATCGACATACAGCTTAAATCCCAGTGAAACCACGAACCACATGGCCACGGCGAACGCCGATCCAGGCGTGACCCAACGCCAATCCTGTCGGATGTCCGGGCATACGTAATAAATGACGCCGACCACAAAGAGCATGATGGCGGCTACGACAGGCCATTGCAGCAGATTCCATGCGACGACAAAGACCCGTCCCAGTCCGATCAGATCGGCAATCCAAGCGCTAAGACGAGTTCCGTACAGCACCAATGCCAAAGACAGAATGACGAATCCCGCTAATCCGATGGTGAGTGCGATTGCCGTGAGACGCGCCCGCCAAAACGGACGGCTATCCTCTTTCACGCCGTACACGACGTTCAGCGCATCCATGATTGCGGCCATACCGCTGGACGACGCCCAGAGCGCGCCCAACGCTCCGAGCGAAAGAATATCGGCGCCGCTCCCGGCGGCGACTTGCTTCAAGAATCGTTCAACCATGGAAAGGGCGTCATTCGGCAAGACTTGACTCAGATGGCTCATCAGTCTGGGCATATAACCTTGCACCGAGAAGACGCCCATAAGCGCCGTGAGGACCAATAACGCAGGAAACAGCGCGAGCACAATGTAGTACGATAGCTGCGCGGCGCGTCCCAACACTTCGTCCCGCAGGCTCTCATGCCACAGCCGCCGCCCCATTTCATAGAAGGAGAGTCCTCCGAACTTCCAGGGATTACATGCGGACGATCGGCTGGTGAGCGATGATTCGGTAGAAGTTCGATTCATGCGCGCTCACTTCGGTGGTTTGGTTTTCGCAGATCAGATATGGTTGGAGATAAATCCTTTTTGAAGAGCTTCATGCTGATCGTCTGCTTGGCTGTCGCACCCGACCGGCGGCAATGGTCATTTAGCAATTCGCGGAGGTGACGCAATCACCGGCAGGAGCCCAAGGTTCTTGCGTCCTTCATCATCCAATTGAACGCCGACCTGCGCCGCCTGGTCGTGATGATAGACATCGCTGCCCGCCACAGAAATTTTCCCATAGTCGTGCAACATCGATCGGATATTCTGCCGCATCTCATGCTTGTGCAGCAGAGTTTTTCTCGCCCCAGTTTTGGGTGCTGAGTCGAAGGTCTTCCCTTCTGCCTTACTTCGGAGTGCAGTCAGCCGAGACATGATCACTTCGGCGATCAGTATTTTCGTTGGATCGAATCCATAGGGCACGATTTTGCTTGTCTACATTCGCCGAAATGTGATCTCCTTTGCTGATTGGAGCTTTCTCTGTCTTCTCGTCGGTCTGCAAGCTCACTTCTTTGCCGCCCTTCTCCTTTACAACATATGTCGCGCCGTCCACGCGCACGACTTCACCGGAAACCAGATGGCTTCCCTTCGTTGCAGCTTGTTCGGCGTTCATAGCATTCTGCCCAGGTGGTACCTCACATGGACCCCCTTTGGCTCCTTTCGTCTCATCTACTGCAGACGCGACATTACCGATCTGTGGCATCGTGAATAGTCCGAGCAATAAAATTCCGCCTGACAACAATCCAGCAACTTTTGAAGTCATCATATGCCTCCTGGTTAAGTGCATGACCTTCCTCGGGCCGGTCATTGAGATGAGCGGGACCTCGGACGGTCTCACGCCGTATGAGCATTTCTTTGCGTGGGCTTCGCACCTCGATCACCGACGATCGACACCCTTATGGTCGATCATCGGCTCAAGTCTGTCGCGGACCAACTAGTGATTCCCCTCGTATCAGTTTCCCGCGTCACCAATCGCCATGGAAATGTTGGCTATGGCTAGACAGTTCGTCCGACTTGAGGACACATAGCTCAATAGTCTCCGAAGCGTTACCCCATCCTCTTCTATCCTTCCATCGCGGTCCACATCATCCATTTTCTTATTTCTTACTGGAGAAACTTGGCTCTGAACCAGCACCCTCGGCCACCACAGCAGCAGAGCAGAAGCGATTCAACCGCGTAAAGCCTAATAGGCCATAGCAGGCTCTTGTCTTGCCCTGACATGATGATATGCATTCCTTAACCAACAACGATCCATAAGGGAGGTTGTCATGAAATCAGTATTGACTGTCGCAGTTACCATCACCGCCGGGATTGTGCTCTCAGGCTGCGTGTTAACCCAAAAAATGATGCCCGGAACCATGTCGAGTTCAGAAATTTTTGGTGTGCTCGATACCATTAATCGCAGCGAGTGATCTTCCCCCGATTTTGTGGACACCGGGTTACGCGACAGCCGCCTTTGCTTCGAACTCGGCGGGGGACTGATAGCCAAGGGTCGAGTGGCGTCGCTGCCGATTATAAAATACTTCGAG
>Ga0134126_10003459_pt1 | contig 19777 bp, 15 predicted proteins | sample KB31752_FD_96881 | JGI IMG/M metagenome (GOLD analysis project Ga0134126, IMG submission 96881) | Terrestrial soil microbial communities with excess Nitrogen fertilizer from Kellogg Biological Station, Michigan, USA - KB3-175-2 | ecosystem: Environmental > Terrestrial > Soil > Unclassified ...
TCCGCCACCTTGCCCTCGGGCAGCAGTCCGGCGACGACGCGATCGATGCCCGCCGCGCGCGCCACCGCGTTCGCCGTGCGTGCGTTGTCGCCGGTGAGCATGACGACGTCGAGCCCCATGGCTCGCAGACGCGCGATGGCCGCGCGCGACGTCGGCCGCACCGGATCCGCCACGGCGATCACGCCGGCGAGCACGCTGTTCGCGGCGACGTACACCAGGCTCTTCGCCTGATCCGTTAGGCGCGCGGCATCGCCGGCGAGCGGCGAGACGTCCACGCCCAACGCAGCCATGAACGCCGCGTTGCCGACGGCGATCCGATCCCCTGCCACCGTGCCCTGCGCGCCGCGTCCCGTGGTCGACTGAAATGCCGTCACGTCAGGCACCGCCACGGCCGACGCAGCGTGCACAACGATCGCGGCCGCCACCGGGTGTTCACTCGCCCGCTCGACCGACGCCGCCAACCGGATGAGCTCGGCGGATGTCCAACGACCGCCGCGCACCGGTACGACGTCGGTCACCGCCGGCTTGCCCTCGGTCACGGTGCCGGTCTTGTCGAGCACCACGGTACGCACGTCGCCCGCGCGTTGCAGCGCGGCGCCGCCCTTGATGAGCAGGCCTAACTGTGCCGCGCGCCCCGTCGCGACCATGACGGCTGTCGGCACCGCGAGGCCCATCGCGCACGGACACGCGATCACCAGCACGGCGATTGCCGCGGCGAACGCCCGCACCGATGCCGTCACGCTCGCGCCCACGGGCGCGTCGAGCGCCACGAACCACACCACGAACGTCACGATCGCGATCTGGATCACCACGGGCACGAACACCGCGCTCACGCGATCGGCAAGCGCCTGGATCGGAGCGCGCGTGGCCTGCGCATCGCGCACCAGCCGGACGATGCGCGCCAGGACGCTGTCCGCGCCTAACGACGTGGCCCGGTAGCGGAACGCGCCGGTGCCGTTGATCGTCGCGCCGATCACCGCGTCGCCCGGCCGCTTCTCGATCGGCATGGACTCGCCCGTGAGCATCGACTCATCCACCGCGCTCTCACCCGCCACCACCACACCGTCCACCGGAATCCGCTCGCCCGGACGCACCACCACTTCGTCACCGGCCCGCACATCGCCCACCGGGATCTCGCGCTCCGCCCCATTGGCTCGCACGCGCGCCATCGCCGGTTGCATCGCGGCCAACGCGTGCAGCGCAGCAGACGTGCGCTGCGTGGCGCGCGCTTCAATGGCGTTGCCGAGGAGGATGAGCGCGATGATGAACGTGACCGCCTCGTAGTAGACGTCGGCCGCCACGCCGTGCGCAGCGAAGAATCCCGGCGCGAAGGTCGCCGCCAGCGAGTAGATGAACGCCGCGCCAGTCCCGACCGCGATCAGCGTGTTCATATCGGCGCCGCGATGCCGGAAGGCGATCCAGGCGCGCGTGTAGAACTCGCGGCCCGTCCAACCCATCACGACCACGGTCAACACGAGCAGCGCGCCGAGCACGGCCCTGTGCGGGATGGCGAAGAGCCACGGCGCCGCCGCGGACAGGAGCGGCGTCAGGTGCGCCATCGTCCAGCGCATGAACGGATCGATGGTGGCGCCCTGCGGCATCGCGCCGCTGCCTAACGCCATCGAGAGCACCATCGAGACCGCCGCGGCCACGAGCGCGAACCCGGCGCGCCGCGCCAGTCTCCTCGCGTCGCCGCGATGCGCGTGATCGTGTACCGCAGGCGCGGCCTGCCCGGCATCGCTCGGCGTGGGCAGCTCGGCGCCGTAGCCGGTGGCGCGAACCGCGTCCACCAGGTCGCTCGCGCTGCCGCGCCGCGGGTCGAACGTGATCGTCGCGCTGCCTAACAACAGGTTCACCGCGGCCTGCTCCACGCCCGGGCGCCCCGCGAGCGCGCGCTGCACGCGGCTCGAGCACGCCGCACACGTCATGCCCGACACCGGAATGGTGACCGTCTCGCCGGTTGGTCGCGTCGCGGCCGCCACGTCAGTGCCTCGAGAACGGCCGGAAATACCAGTTGACCCACGCCACGGCACCGATGCCTAACGCAACGACGACGACGTCGGCGGCGGTCATCGGGTCGGCCCGCCCGGCGTGTCGCCGCACGGCGTGTAGCCCTCGGCGCGGACGGCCGCGTGGATGCGGTCGAGGGACGCCGCGTCCGGATCGTACGCGATCGTCGCCGAGCCCACGGCAACCTGTTGCACATCCACGCCCGGTACGGCGCGCAGGGCACGCCCAACGGCGGCCACGCAATGCCCGCACGACATGCCGTCGATCTGAATGGTGACGCGTTCCACGATGATGCTCCGAAAGAAGGCGATACCCCCACGGGGTACCCTTCGAAGCATCAATACCCCGGGGGCCTATGTCAAGCCCGGGCCCTCATGCTGTCGATTTGCGCCGCGCCAATCGGAACGCGATGTCGCGGCCCAGCTCCATGCCGCCGGACACGCCGCCCATCGCCAGGCTCACCCACAACAACGCCATGTTCTCGAGGACGCGCGCGCGCGACAACGGACCGGCATCGATCGGATCGAACCCGAGCTCGGCGGCCAATCCGTGCACGGCGCGCTTCGCCGATGCGTCATCGCCGCAGTAGAACATCGTCGCCGGACCTTCGGGAAACGCCGGGTTGGCCATGATATTGAAGCCCGTCGTATTGAATGCTTTCACAACCCGCGCCCCCGGCGCCCACGACGCGACCTCCTCGGCGCCCGAGCCCCCGGCGGGAACGTCGAGTCCCGTTAGGCCTGGCGCGAAGGGGTTCGTACAGTCGATCACGATCTTGGCCGCGAGCGGGCCGGCCGACTGTACCGCGTCGCGCGCGGCCTTCCACGGTACGGCGAACACCACCACTTCGGCGCCGCGCGCAGCGTCCGGCACCGGTGCCGCCCGCGCCGCGCCGCCCGACCCCTCGATGAATTCGTCTAACTGGGGGTCCACCTCGTCGCCCGCCCGAATACCGAACGTGACCGTGTGGTGCGCGCCGTTCGACGTCGCCCACCGGCGCCCCAGCGTCCCGCCCACGTGACCAGCACCAATGATCGCTATGCGCATGACCCCGCTCCGCTCACGCTCCCGAGAAATTTCGCGTCCGTCACCCCGCCGACGTGCGCTTGACAGACCAATCCACCCCCGGCATACGTTCGCCGGACATTCCCGAATGTAACATGCGCGCGTCGGCGCGGCGAAAGCTCGGCGCCTAACGATAAATCGAGGAGATCAGGGTGGACCGTGCACCGGAGCACGCGCTCGACTTGGGCCGCGACGCACGCAGCCTCCGCGCGCTGCGCGGCGCCACGACCGTCGACCGCGATGCGGCGCCCGACTTGCTCGATGCGACGCGCGAGCTCCTGCGTGCCATGGTCGCCCGAAACGATCTCGACGTGGCCGACATCGTCAGCATCATCTTCACGACCACGCGCGATCTGTCGTCCGCCGATCCGTCCCGCGCGGCACGCGACCTGGGCTGGGACCGCGTCCCGCTGCTCTGCATGTCCGAGATTACCGTGCCGAGTGGACTCGCGCGCTGCGTGCGCGTGCTCATGCACGTCGAGATGCCGCGCGCTCGCGAACGGCCGCGACCCGTCTATCTGCGTGACGCGACGACGTTGCGCCCGGATCTCGCCGCCCGGGGCTAACGCAACTCAACGACGCAGTTGGGCCGTTCCCTTCGGCGGCCGGACTTTCACGTCGACGCCGGCCATGAACGCGAAACCGGTCACGCGCACCACGCGATCCTCGCCGGCTGCGATCCACTGCGCGCGCTGATCGACCTCGAACGCGCCCATGAACGCCGAGCCGGTGCACTCGACGCGAACGCCGGGTGGCACGAACACTTCGACGCCGGCCATCACAGCCGTGATTTCGATCTCTGATACGCCCGGCGCGATGAATGCCTCGCGAAGATCGAGCACGATACCGCCCATCACCGTGAACACTTTGAGATGACGGGGAAGGGCCCACGGCCCGCGTCGCGTGTGGCCGCTCATGATGCCGATGAGCACATCGCGCTCGGGCACCGTCGGGAGCGCGGGCGCGCTGGACGGCGCCATTGCTGCCGATGTCACGCTTACCGGCTCGTCCGCCAGCACCGGGAGTCCCGCCACGAGCGCGTCGAGCTCGGCCAGCGAGGGCGCTTTGTACGCTTGATCAATGCGCTGCTCGAGCTCGTCCATCGTGAGATGGTTGCTCGCGAAATGGCTACACAAACGCTGCACGATCTGCTCGCGCTGAGTGGCGGTTGGCGCGAGCGAGATCGCTGATGGCTCGGGGCTCATAGGCGACTCGCGAATCGGTCACCGGGAAAGCTACACGGGTAACAGCGCGCGCGACATGACGCCCCAACAGGCGCTGGAGTACCACGGCGTCGGGCGGCGCACGGGTCGTGGCGCCGCCACGCGCGGGCCGGCAAAGGCCGGCCGCGCGGACCTTGCCTAACGCATGGACGCGATGTTGTCGCCGCCCGCGACGATCACGAACTCGTCGCGCCGGTTCTGCGACCAGCACTCATCTGAGCCCTGTGAGCACACCGGACGCTCGTGGCCGTACGAGATGATGTCGATACGGCCCGCATCGATCCCGAAATCCGTGAGATACCGCTTGGCCGCCGCGGCGCGCCGTTGGCCAAGCGCGAGGTTGTACTCTTCCGATCCACGGTCGTCGCAGTTGCCCTCGATGCGAATGCGCATGTTGGGATTGGCGCGCAGAATCGGCAGCTTCGCATCCAGCACTGCCTTGTCGTCGGTGCGAACGTCGGATTGGTCGAACTCGAAGTGAATGCGCTGCTCGATCGTCGACCGTGCCTGCGCCATGCGTGCCTGCGCAGCCTGTGCGCTGTCGGCACTGTGGTCCGCCGGCGCCGCCGCCGGTGCGGGCGCCGGAGCCGGAGCAGGCGCCGGTGCCTGCGCGACTTGTTGCGGCGCATGATGACAGGCCGACAGCATCGTCGAAACGGCGAGCAGCGCCGCGGGGGCGAGGCTCTTGCGGGACATAGTACAACGCTCCTGTGGGTGAGGACTTGACGGGAGTTGAATGGGACCCAATCTATTTCATGGGACGAGTGACGCAACGAGACATCACACAACGCCCGCGAACACCACGTTGTGCTCGCGGGCGGCGGCGAACGACAGATGTCTGGCGGATGCCCCCGATGCTTACCGCGAGGCGAGAAAACGCCGGTACGGCTCTCCGAATACGATGACGTGGAAGTGCGCCGGGTGACGTTCCTCCGTCGCGTCGACGACCCGCTCGGACTCGAGCGTCAGCAGGGTGTGGCGCAGCCACCTGAGGCACGTGCCCGTCGGACGGTGCAGATCCAACGCGATCCCCGCCGGATGCACGGACAGGGGCGAGCTGTTTGCCGGCTGCCGCCGCGTCGGACGAACGGCGCTCGTGATCTCGAGTGGCGCGCCGCATGCTTGATAGTACTGGCCGGCCAGGCGCTCGACGAACGTCCGCGTGGTGGGCGTGACGTACGGGTAGCTCACGCGATGCAGCGTGTAGTGGCCGTTGGGCCTCAGCCGGACCAAGTCGCCGTCGCGGATCGCGCGCCGCACGTCGGACGCACTGCGGTACAGATCGAGGTCGTGGTGGCGAGCGTAGGTGTACGCGTATCGGACGCTCGTGTGAGACCCGCGCAGCGATTGCGCGCGGATCGCGGTGGACGAGATGCCCAACACGACGACGGCGAGCGCGGCGGCAATGCGGAAACGGCTGCGATGCATGAAAGCGCGGTGGGTGGTACGAAAGACAAACGCTCGGGTGACCGGCGGTAGACGAACGACATCCGTCTTGCGTTGCGCGACGAAAGGACCGGTAAGGTACATAGCCCGCTCGGATCGCGCCAGACGGCATGCGATGCCCAACGGACGCGGTGCAGGGAGGAGAGAACGATGCATTCGGACTCGGACGAACGCCGCGAGCACCTCGGTGACTCGACACACGGACCCGAGTCGCGCACGCGCGGCGATGCGCGGCAGCGGAGGCGCAGCGCCCGTGCGACGCTCGATGAAGCGCGGCCGGTGCCGCTATCCGTCGAGCCACGCACCGCACTCTGGACACACGCCACGCCTCCGATTGCGTTGGGCGATGCGCGTTCGCGCGAGCGCGCGCAGGCTGCGGTGGCTGCGCTCTTCGGCACGCCCGACACGCGGAATTTCGCCGTGCGATACTGGGACGGCACGGTCGAGCAGCCGATCACGGTCGACGCGCCGCCTCCGGCATTCACGCTCGTCATCTCCTCGCCCGGCGCACTCCGCCGCGCGTTCCTCGTGCCATCGGAGCTGCACCTGGGCGAGGCGTACGTGCGCGGCGACATCGATGTCGAGGGCAACATGGAGGCGGCCGTGGAGGTGCGCGACACACTCCGCACGCGGCTCGCGTCAACGGGTACCGTGCTGCACGCGGTGCGCGCGCTCGTCGCATTACCCCGTGATCATGCGCCGGAACCTGCGCACGAGCGCCGGCCCGGCCTCTCTCACCAGGGTTGGCGTCATTCGCGACGCCGCGACCGCGCGGCCGTTCGCTCACACTACGACGTCGGCAACGATTTCTATTCGCTCTGGCTCGATCGCGACATGGTCTACTCGTGCGCCTACTTCGTTACTGGCGCCGAAGACATCGATGCCGCCCAACACGCCAAGCTGGATCTCTTGTGTCGCAAACTGCGGCTGCGACCCGGCGAGCGATTGCTCGATGTCGGCTGCGGATGGGGCGGGCTCATCCGCCACGCCGCGCGCAACTACGGCGTCGAGGCCCTCGGCATCACGTTGAGCGAGCGTCAGGCGTCGCTGGCGCGCGAACGGATCCGCGCCGAGGGCCTCGAGGGCCGCTGCCGGGTCGACGTGCGCGATTACCGCGAGATCGGCGACGGCACCCAGTTCGACAAGGTCGTGAGCGTCGGGATGTTCGAGCACGTCGGACGCTCGCGACAGGCCGAATACTTCCGGACGGCCTCCCGCCTAACGAAGCCCGGCGGCCTGTTCTTGAATCACGGCATCGTACGGACGGAGGCCGCGGGCGGTCTGCTCGCGCTCGCGAGGCGCGCGCTCTGGCCGCAGGGCGCATTCATCCAGCGCTACGTCTTTCCGGATGGCGAGCTCGTGCCGCTCGAAACAGCCGTGCGCTGCGGCGAGCGCGCCGGCCTCGAGGCGCGCGATGTCGAGTCGCTGCGCGAGCATTACGCGCTCACCCTCCGGCACTGGGTGCGACGGCTGGAGCATGCTCGTGATGCGGCCGTGGCGCTCGTGGGCGAGCAGGCGTACCGCGTATGGCGGTTGTACATGTCGGCATCCGCGCACGCGTTCGCCAGCGGTCGCATTGGGTTGGCGCAGGTCTTGTTCGCGAAACCCGACGCGCGCGGTCACGTCGCGTTGCCGCGCACGCGCGCCGACATCTACGCGCCCCGGACGGCGGCGCTGCGCGTGGTACCGCGCGCGCCGCGCCCCGCCTAACACGCGCGACACGACGCGCCCACGGTCGATGACTAAGATTTCGCGAAGAAGCAGCCGCGACCGCACCGCTGTGTCCGGCGCGGGTATATTTGGAGCTTCGCACCAGCGTTTCACTCTTCAGGCGCTCGCGCGTGAACTCCCAGAACTCCTCGGCGATGCGGCCGCCGATCCTCTCGCTGATCGTTCCGGTGTACAACGGCGCCGCGCAGCTACCCGCGGCGCTGGAGCAGTTGCGGGCATTCCTGCGCTCCCGTCCGTATTCGTGGGAACTGATTTTTGTTGACGACCGCAGCGACGACGGCGTCTCCGGCGCGCTCGACGCGTTCGCCACGGAAGCGCCGTGTGTCAGCGTGCTCCACAACGCGCGCAACATGGGCAAGGGCTATTCGGTCTCGCGGGGTATGCGCGCCGCGCACGGTATGTATCGCGTGTTCACCGACGCGGACCTCGCCTATCCGACCACCGAGATCGACAAGATCATCGACGCCCTGCAGCTCGGCGCGGATGTGGCCGTCGCGTGTCGTGTACTTCCTGACTCGCGCTATCTCATGAGCCCGAGTTTCTTCTCGTATCTCTACACGCGCCACGTGATGAGCCGAGTCTTCAACGCGCTCGTCCGGTGGACGTTGATTCCACGCCTCCGCGATACGCAGGCCGGCCTCAAGGGCTTCACCGCCGCGGCGGCCGAGCTCGTCTTCCCGCGTGTCACGATCCCGCGATTCGGCTTCGACGTCGAAGCGCTGTTCATCGCGCGCAAGTTCGGCCTAACGATACAACAAGTCGCCGTCAACTTCCGCTACGATCAGGAGCCCACCACGGTGCGCTTCGTGAAAGATGCGGCCGACATGGCGCGCGACCTCGCCCGCATCCGCACGAACGAGTGGCGGAGGCGCTACGACTGACGCGCATCGTCTGATCATCAACGCGGACGATTTCGGCTACACACGAGGCGTTACCAGCGGCATCGTCGAGGCGCATCGCGCAGGCGTCGTGTCGTCCACCACGCTGCTCGCCAACATGCCTGCCTTTGACGACGCCGTACGCGCCGTCCGCGAGGGCGACGCAACACTCGGCGTGGGCGTGCACATCAACCTCGTACAGGGCCGGCCGCTCGCGCGTGTGAGCACGCTCGTCGACGCGCGCACCGGAATGTTTCACGCGCTGCCCGCGCTCGTCGCGCGCGTACTCGCCGGGCGTATCGATCCTGATGAAGTCGGCGCCGAGTGCGAAGCACAGATTGCTGCGGTGCGTGCCGCCGGTGTGGACATCACGCACGTCGACAGCCACATGCACACACACGCGATTCCCGCGCTCTGGCACCCGATTTCGGCGGCCGCGGTGCGCGCCGGCATTCACGCGATGCGATGGCCCGCCGAGTCGTTTCGCAACACGCCCTTGCAGCCATCGCGGTTGGCGACGAACGTGCTCGTCGCGCTCAGTTGGGCAGCCATTCGCCGCACCGCATCGCCGCTCCGCTACCCGGATCATTTCATGGGCATCTCGCTGCAAGGCGGCCGCGACGTCGAGCGCAATCTGCTTCGCGCGCTCGACAACCTTGCGCCAGGCACCACGGAGCTCATGATGCACCCGGGCCGCAGCGACGCCGAGCTCGCTTCGATGGACAACTATACGTGGCAGCGGGAGAACGAGTTGGCAGCGCTCACGTCGCCGGCCGTTCGAGATCGGCTCGCGCGCGGCGACATCGAGCTCGTCCACTTCGCCGCGCTGCGTTGAGCGAGGACGCCTCGCGACATCCGCACCGGCCGCGTCCGGCATTGACGACGGCGCGCCGCTCCGGCACTCTTGGCACATGATGCGCGAGCACCACCTCCCCGTCGGGCGAACCGCCCGCTTCTACACGTTGGGCGACCCGCAACGTGCGCCAGCCGAGGTGTGGTTCGTGTTGCATGGATACGGACAGCTCGCGTCGCGCTTTCTGCGGCACTTCGAGGTGCTCAATGATGGGCGCCGTCTCATCGTCGCACCCGAGGCGCTCTCGCGCTTCTATCTCGACACGGTGACGGGCAGCCACACGCACTCGCCCGTCGGCGCGTCGTGGATGACGCGCGAAGACCGCTTGAGCGAGATCGACGACTACATCGAGTATTTGGACGCGCTCGCCGATCAGATTCGGCGCGACATTGGCGGCAAACTCCCACGCGTGGTGACGCTCGGTTTCTCGCAGGGGGTAGCGACGGCGTGTCGCTGGGTGACGCAGGGCCAGATCGTGACGGATCGGCTGATCATGTGGGGCGGTCTGATTCCGCACGATCTCGACCTGGCCACGCTCGCCGCGCCGGCGAGTGAACGCGCGGCCGACATCGTCATCGTGGTCGGCACGGACGACGGTCTCGTCACGAGCGCGGCGGTGGCCGAGCAGGCGGAGCGCCTGGCGCGCGACTCGATCGTCGCGCGCACGATTACGTTCGCCGGCGGCCACCGCCTGGACGACGAAACGCTGACCGCGCTCGCAGCGAGTCCGGCCGCGGTATCGTAGCGCGCTAGGGCCGCTCCTGCTGCCTAACCGGAACGATTGGGTCGGTTCGATCGGCGGCGGCGATCAACGAATCGCAGACGTGGTCGCCGGTGCCGAGTACACGGCCCTCCAGCGCGCGCCCGACTCGTTGGAAGGCCAGACTGTCAACGCGACGAGAGTACGCTGTGTCAAGGGCGGACCGAAGGCGTATCGACGTCTCGGCGTCGCCTAACACACGCGACACGCGCTCCCCTTCGCACATGATCTCTTGTTCAACTTCGGCCGGATCCGGCGCCGTGAGCTGCTTTCGCACCAACAGAATGAACCGGTCGGCGGCGTGAGGATAGTGCGCGACGCTGTGCGGCAAGGTATGCTCCGTCTTGTGCGCCGGGCGCTTGCACGCGCCCGACGCAAAGAGGAAGCCGGCCATGACAACAAGTGAAGAGATTCGGCCGGTCACAGGCGTCACTACTGACGCTCGAATGTGAGAGGCAGTAGAGCCGGCACAAAACCGACGCGGAAGATCCACTTCAGCGCGTCGAGCGTTCCCGTAAGTCTGGTGTGATCATCGTTCCACACGAGTCGATACGATGACCCCGGATTGCCGCCGAGGATCACTGAATCGAGGCCAAACGTGCTCGCCGTATACAGAGAGCTATTCACTGAGGCGCTGAGACGCCCGAACTGACTTGTAAACGAAAGCCGTAGCGTCCCCGCGGGTAGCGGTACCGCGTCCGGATGTCCGACGGTACCGCTCAGGTGTTGATCGTCGCCGAAAAAGCCCTCTCCATACGAGGCGACGTAAGTGAAACTAAACGGGTCCTCTGTGGGAGCAGGCTTGACCACGAGCACGGCGGACTCTGCGCGCCGCGTCATCCGGCTTGCTACGACAGACGCGCCTCCCGATCCAACGCCCTGTGCGCGGGCGGCCATTGGACCTATTGGCGTAACCGACACGACCGATGGTGCGGCGCTCATCCACGAAACGGACCTGCCGCCTAACGTGTCGCCGAATGCGTTTAATGCAATTGCCGAAATACTTCCGCTGCTACCTAGAGTTAGCGTCAGTGACGTCGGCCGCACCGCCAAACTCGAGACGGCGCATGCGCGATAGACGTTTTCGAGGCCTAACCGAATCGCGGCCCGCGACTGTGACTGCAAGAAATAGCTCCCGATCACTTCGTGTAGAATGATTCCGGTTGGCCTAAAAGCAGTCTCGAGCGATGGAATATCGAGTAATTGATGTGACAGGTCGGTGTCGATTGGCGGCCATTCATTGTCGATGGTAGGAACAACGTCGCCGCGAACGACGATCGGCGCGATGTAGTGTTCGCCAAGCTCCCAGCGACGACTCGTCGGCGAAGCAAGTGAGACTAGTCCTATGCACGTCGAGTCCCGGGTTGGATCGAATTCGCCAGTTACGGCATGCAGGCGGTGAATGGCTTGGTTCGCCATGAGATTGCCCTGCGAGTGCGGTACCAGGATTACGTGTAGCCCGCTCGCGCGAAGCTCCTGAATTCGAGACGCCAACGCGATTGCGTCGACCTCCGCACCGTCAGTGTTCGCAATGATGGCCCACATCTGCCGTACACACTCCAAGAGGTCGTGATCGGAGAAACGGCGATAGCTTGGGTCCGCAGTGCACGCTGCCATGAACGACGCGAATGTATTGGCTCCAACGTACCCGAATACGAACCTCGAGGCGAAGAGCGACACGCAGTGCGCGCGCTGTTGTTCCGGCGTCGGACGTTGCTGACCATAGGTGCGGTTGTAAAAAAGCCTAACATCGAACTTCTGATGATCTCGAAATAATGGAACCTCGGATACGATATTGCGAAGCTCGAACTGCGTCGCGATGGCGCCCTGCGGCCCGAACTGCGGGGTCGCAATTCCGTTCACATAGAGAAACACTGTCTTTTCGGTGCTGTCCTCACCCGTAGCATCCAGTCCACGCAACACGCTTCTCGTTCTCGACTGCCGTGACGCGCTGACCGTCGCCCCTCCTGCGGAGTCGACCGTGAACACGTGCCCGCCTAACGCCGCGTCGACCTTCCGTAAGGCCGCGGAGTCTCGGATCGGATCGAACGCTAAGAACTCCACATCCCGCACGTCCTGCGTCGCCGCGTCGACGCCGCGCGCCGATGACTCCACGTACCTCGATGCCATGTCGAGATACGCCTGGTACGCGCCAACCGGCTCCGCCGCCGAGAGCACCGCGCGCGCGCGCTGATACAATGGGAGGGCGCTGCTGTTCAACACCACGCGCCGGTCCGCCGTGACCGTGAGGATGTGCTCCGTATCCGTCACCACCAGCCCAACGGGCAGCGCCGCCATGCCGTCCACCCGCACCATCACGTTCTCGTAACCCGGCGCCGGAGCGAACGCGTACGGCACCCGCGACCCGTACGCCCACAGCGAATCGCTCGCGCCGGGCGCTCCGCGTACCCCGGGTCCCACCAGCACCGTAAATCGTCGCGGCGGCTTTTCGATCCAGAACCGGATCACGAGATCAGGGCCCGCGACCACGACCTCTCCGTTAGGCGGACTGGGTCGCAGCCCGTCCGAGCTTCCGCGCACGCGCACGTCCACGCGCCCGCCTTGCGCCCCATCCACGACCACGCCGACGCGCAAATTCACTCCGGTGTCGCCGAGCGCACGCGGCACGGGCCACACCGCCTCGTAGAACGCGCGCCCGATGTCCGTGCTGCCCACCACCCGCAGCCGCGATCCGTCGCCGCCGCCCGTGTCGATGCGCGCGATCGCACTGCCGGCACACGCGGTATCCGCGCGGACACAAATTTCGACCGCCACCTGTCGAGACACATCCGATGCGCCGCTCGGTATCGCCCCGGCACCGAGCGGTGGAAGGAAGATGACGCGCCCCGCGACCGGCGCTGATGGTGTGAACTCCTGGCGCGGTCTCCGCGCCGGACCGGCTACAGGATCGGAACACGCGCCGGCGATCGCGACGATCGCGACGATGGAAAGGCCCCGATGAATGGAGTGCATGACGGCCACCTCGCTGAGCGTGGGGGAAAAACGAGCGTACGGTGCTCGCGGCGGTCGATCGACCGCGCGCGAACACCGTACACAGATCCCACGCTCGTGCCGTCATCAGAGCAGCGGCACGAGGTACCGATTATTGCGAGCTCAGCTCCCCGCGTTGATCACGACGTACTTCACGTCGTCCGCCGACATCGCCTTGAGCCACGCGATGAGCGCCGGCATCGCGCTCGCCGGCTGCACGCCGGTCGCGCCCACGAGCGACCGCGTCACGTGCAGCGTGTCGCCCTGTTGTGTGTACTGCGCCGAATACGTACCGAATGCGCTCGTTTCGGTGAGCGACTTCGGCAGTTGTGCCTTCCAACCGGCCGGCAGTGCGATCTTGAAATCCTCGAGCTCCTCGTGCGGTCCCCACACCTTCTCGATGTCGATCGGGTTCACGCGCGGCCCGCGCTCCTCGAGCCCGGCGACCACGTTAGGCACCGCGAAGTCGCGGATCGGAAGCGTCAGAATTTTCGTCGCGCCGGCGTCGCTCACCATCTTGCCGTTCGACAGCAATACCGAGATGCGAGGTTTGGCGCTCAGGTCGCGTCCATCGAACACCTGCAGACTGTCGCCCTTGGCGCCCTGGATGATCGCGTTCGCGATGGCGAGCGTCGCCCGCGCGCGCTGCGTCGAGTCCATCTGCGTCGAGCGCGCCATCGAGCTCCGCAATCCATACTGCTGCAAGCCCGTCGCGGTGCGCACCCATTGGCCCGTGAACAGTCCGTCGCTGGACAACGCGCCAACGATGTCCACGCGCGACAGATTGCGCGCCGCCGAGTCAGACGGGAACGTGACCTCCTCGCTCGTGCCGTCGGGATGCACGACGAGGCCGAACTCGCCCGGCTCGCCCGGCGGCAGCGCGCCATACGGCGCGAGGTCCGCCGTCAGGTCGACGAACGTGTACGAGCCGTCGGGGCGCTTCACGGCCGCGATCATGTGGTCGAACTGGTGCGCGCTGGGCGTCGACCGGTCCACGCCGCCGTCGGCGCTCAGCAGCACCGGATACGCGGTTACGCCTAACCGGCGCATCGCCGCGATGAAGAACGTCGCCTTGTCCTTGCAGTCGCCGTACTTGTTTTCGAACATCGACTCCGGCTGGTGCGGCTGATAGCCACCGATGCCTAACGAGAGCGACACGTACCGGAAGTCCTGCGCCACCCACCGGTGCACGGCGCGGATCGAGTCGTCCAGCGTCCGCGCGCCCTTCACGACGTCGGCGATCTTGGCGTCAATCGCCGGTGTCGTCGCGTAACGATCTCGCGAGAGCCCCGCATACCAGTGCGAGATGTCGCTCCACGTGCGAGGGGACGCGATCGTGATCGACTCGCCGTACGACGAGTCCGGGGCGAGTGGCTCGGGCTCGGGCTTGGGCACGTCCTTCGTCGCCCACGTGATCACACGCCGGCCGTTGGACACGTGCTCGGCGCGCGCGAACGTCAAGTGATGCTCCTCGATGCGCGGCGTATAGCTCGCGGGCACGTCCACCATGTAGCGCGAGCGCCGCGTGAACACGCCGGTCTGCACGCTCCACGACGTCAGGAAATCGCCAGGAATGAGCGGGTCCACCGTTTCCGTGGTCACGCTGTAGTCGATCAGCGTTCCCGGCGCGACGCCGCCTAACGTAACGCGGTGCAGCTTGAGGTCCGAGTACACCGGCGCGTCCAACGAGACCGGCGCCAGCGACTCTTGCTCGTGCGTCGGCTTGGCGCTCACCACCTCCCCGTTTGGCTTGAGCACGCGGATCCAATTGATCGTCAGCTTCTCGCGGCCGCTCGAGTAGCTGAACGTGCGCTCGCCCCACTGCTCGGCGGCCTCTTGCGTGAGGAGCTGCACCACCTGCCGATACGTCGTCGTGAGCCGGCCATCCGGCTCGATTTTCACCACGCCGTCATCGAGCAGCAGCACGTAGGGCTCGTCGGCGTGCGACCCGGCCGGCACCGCCAACAAATAGATGGAATCGCTCCTGACCGACCGATCGCCGGCCGGCGTGATATGCGGCGCCTGCGCGCCGGCGGACAGAGCGACAACGGAGACGGCGACAACGGCAAACCGCACACGCATAGGTAGGGACCAGCGCTCGGTGAGGGTAGGGAACGTGAACCACCATTCTCGATTGACGGCGGGCTCGGCGGCGGCGTCACAAGCGGGGCCCGTCACCGGCTCGCGCCTAACTGTGGAAAGAGTGAGACCTGCACCACGTTGCGCTCATCGAGATACTTCCGCGCCGCGTCGCGAACGGCAGCCGCGGTCAATCCGCGGATCTCGGACTTGAACGCGAGAATGTCGTCCAGGTTCCACTTGTTGTACAGGTAACTGTGCAGGATCGTTAGCCAGAAACCGTTCTGCGTGAGGCCGGTCTCCCGCTCGCGCAGCTCGGTCTCGCGAACCTTCTCGAGGTCCGCCGCCGTTGGCCCATACGTCTTGATCGAATCGAGCTCGGCCCGCGCGGCCCGCACGAGCTCGGTCACTCGATCCGGCGCCGATCCGAACGTGATCGCCACTTCGTATCGCGGCCGCGGAAAATGCGTCGGACTCGCGATTACATTCACTCCGTAGGTTCCACCCAACTTCTCGCGCAGCCGCTGCCGCAGCCGAATCTGCAGCACGTCCTCGAGCGCCTGCAGCTCGTACACCGAATGCCGCGAAAACGCGAGCGGACCGCTGTAGATGATGTCCGTATTGCTCTTCGGCTCCGCGCCGCGATGCACTGCACGGTGAATCGCCCCGCGCGCGAAGTCGATGCCCACATCGCGCCACGCCTGGTGCGTCTGCGACGACGGCAGGCCGCCGATGTACTGCTCGATGAGCGGCTTGAGCGTAGTCGTGTCGATGTTGCCGACGAACACGAACGTGAAGTCGCCCGCATTCGCGAAACGTGCGCGGTAGAACGCCAGCGACGCACCAAGATTCATATGCGCGGTCGTCGCGCTCGTGAACGGCGCGAGCCGCGGGTTGTGCCGGTAAAGTGTGGCCTCGATCGTGTCCGAGAACGCCGCGCCCGGACTCGCGTTGCGGTTGGCGAGCAACTCTTTCATGCGCGTCTGGTAGGCCATGAACGCCGACGTGTCCGCACGCGGCGAGGTGAAGTACAGATAGACGAGCTGCAGCATTGTTTCCGCATCGCGCGGCGAACCGCTGCCCGTCACGCCCTGCTCGTAGGAGCTGACGTACGGCCCAACGGACACCGTCTTGCCCGCAAGCGCTTTGTCCAGCTCTGTCGCGTTGAACGCGCCGACTCCCCCCGCAAAGACCACGTCGCTCGCGGTCTTCGCCGGCACCAGCACTGAGTCATCCGCAAGCGAAATTCCCCCTGGGCCGAAGGCGCGGAACAACAATTCGTCATCCTTGAACTGCGTCGGCTTGAGGACCACGTGCGCGCCGTTCGACAGCGTCCACTCGATGACGCCGACCGACGGCACGGTCCGAGCCGACACCACGCGGCCCGGTGCCGGCGCCTCCGCCACCAGCGGCGCGTTGGCCACCGAATCCACGTACGCAGTCACCGGGGCGCGGCCTACGCTATCCGCGAGCGCGGCCAATTGCGTCGCGTTAGGCATCTGCGCGCTGTCGCGGCTCGGCGCGCTGGCGGTGATCACGCGGCTCCGGTCCGCCAACCACTCGCTCGCCAACCGGTTCACCTCCTCCAACGTGATGCCGGGCAGGAGCGCCCGTGTCAGATCCCACTCCTGCGCCAGGCTCGGGATCGATATCCCTTCGAGATAGTTGTCCACGTAGTTCGACACGAACACGTCGGACGACGTCTTGGCGCGTTCGGCGTAAGCCTGCTCCATTCCGCGGAGCATGTTCGCTTTTTCGCGCGCCAGCTCGGTCGCGGTGAACCCATGCTGCTCCACCCGCGCCGCTTCCGTTAGAACGGCGCTCAGCCCGCGTGCGATGCCGCCATCCTTCACGATCGCGGCCAGCTCGTACACGTCCTTCGAGCGGATCAGCCGTCCCTGGATGGACTGCGCGTTCAGGAACGGTGCGTGAGGCCGCTGCGTGATCTCGCCGAGCCGCTCGTCCAGCATGTCGTTGTACAACGCACGCACCAACCCGTCGCGATAGTCGCCCACCGTGCTGTCGCGGTGCACCGGCTGCAGATAATAGAGCGCGACGTTCGATGATGTCGCCTCGGGGTCCGTCGCCACGGACACCAGAGTGCTGTCGTGATCGGGGACAGGAAACGTGGGCCGCTCGCGACGCGTCGGCGACACGGGCACCTGGCCGAGATCCGCTTTCACCCAACGCTCCACCTGCGCCTTGTCGAAGTCGCCGACCACCACCACTGCCATCAGATCGGGACGATACCAATCGTGATAGAAACGCAGCAACTCCGAGCGCGGCGCCGTGGCGATGATGTGCGGGTCGCCAATCGGCAGGCGCCGCGCGTACCGCGAATTGGCGAACAGCACCGGAAACTGTTTGTCGCGAATGCGCTGGCCCGCTCCCCGGCCTAACCGCCATTCCTCGGTCACCACACGACGCTCGCGGACAAGGCCGGTGCTGTCGAACGTCACGCCGTCGGCCCAGTCCTCGAGAATCTGGATGCCGCGCTCGAGAAGTTTCGCGCTGTCGGTCGGCACCGTGAGTTGATAGACGGTCTCGTCGAAGCTCGTCCCGGCGTTCAGGTCCGCGCCGAAGCGCACGCCCGTCGACTCCAGGTAGTCCACCAGCGCCTGCCGCTCGAAGTGCGTTGTACCGGCGAACGCCATGTGCTCGATCAGGTGAGCGAGCCCGCGTTGCGCGCTGTCTTCCAGAATCGAACCCGCGTTGACCACCAGCCGCAGTTCGGCCCGGTGTTCGGGCTTGCGATTCTCGCGGATGTAATAACGCATTCCGTTAGGCAGCACCCCGATCGTCACGTCGGGATCCGTCGGGATCGGCGCCGAGAGCGGAGGCGCCTGCGCCGCCGCTGAATCCTGTGCGCGCACACGAGCGCCGGCTGTTCCCAGAAGCGTCCCCAGAGCGAGCCCGACCGCTATCAAATGAAAACGAGACACCATGCCGATCTCCGCTGTGAAATGCGCGGCCGCACATACGCACCGCATCGCGAAACCTAGTGGCCGGCGCCGCACGCAAGGAGCGCGACGCCTGGCCGCGTCATATATTCACACCGGCTCGGCGACCGCGTTCTCCTCTCGTACGAACGCCGAGCGTCGACGATCCGGACGCACCCGCAAATGGAAGGCGAGCGGATGAGCAGATCGCTTTTCACGCCACTGCGTGCGCTTGTACCCTATGCCGAGTCCCTCGTGTGGGTGGCGGCGGCCGTGTTCATCGGACGCGCCTCCGAGCTCGTCGCCCACCCGACAGCGTTCTTTGTGTTCGGCGCCGCGATCGCCACCTGCACGTGGCGACGCGGTCGCATAGCTGGTCTCCTCACTGCGTCACTCGGCGCCGCCGGCCTCACCTGGCTCGTACACGTCCCCGGCTTTCACGAAACGCGAAGTGTATGGGGCTTTCTCTCGCGGCTCGTGATGTTCGGTCTCGTCGCCGAAGGCGTCGCCATGCTGCGGCGATCACGCGACGCGGCGCGCGTGCGTGAAGCGGAGCTTGCACGCATCGCGTGCGAAGCAGCCTCCGATCGCGAGAGCGCCGTACTGCTTGCGCGCCGCCGCCAAGAAGCACTCGCAGTGCTGGACACGCTGCTCGCGTCATCGCCGGTGGGCTTCGCTTACGTCGACTGCGATTTGAATTGCGTCCTCGTCAATCGCGTCCTCTCCGAGATGCACGGCGTCGCCGTGGAGCCGCCCGTTGGGCGTCCCCTGCGCGACGTGCTCCCCCTGCTCGCTTCGCATCTTGAGTCCACGTTGCAACACGTGATCCAGTCCGGCCAACCGGTAGTGGGGTTCGAGCTGGCTGACGTCCGCCCCTCGGGGTATGGCCGTCCCACCGCGTGGCTCGTCAGCGCCTATCCCGTTAGGACACCAGATGACCAGTTGCTCGGCGCCGGCATCGCCGTGGTGGACATCAGCGAGCGTAAGCAGCTCGAGATTCAACTGAGCCACGCCCAGAAGATGGAAGCGGTGGGCCGCCTCGCCGGCGGCATCGCGCACGACTTCAACAACATCCTCACCGCCATCAAGACGTACAGCCAGCTGCTGCGCGAGGGCCTCGCGCCGGACGACGCGCGCGCCATCGACGCGCGCGAGATCCAGAAGTCCGCCGATCGCGCAAGCTCCCTCACACGCCAGCTGCTCGCTTTCAGCCGCAAACAATTGCTCCAGCCGCGCGTGATCGACCTGAACGACACCGTCGCCGAGATGGAACGCATGCTCGTGCGACTCATCGGCGAAGATGTCGAGCTCATGATTCGCCTGGCCCCCGACTCGTGCTCGGTGCGCGCCGATCCGGGCCAGGTCGAGCAGGTACTCATGAACCTCGCCGTCAACGCGCGCGACGCGATGCCCGACGGCGGCGTGCTGCTCATCGAGACCGAGAACGTCGTGCGCACGGGCCACGAGCTCGACGACGGACTGGAACTGCCGCCCGGCAGTTACGTGTCGCTCTCCGTGCGCGACACCGGCGTTGGCATGAGCACCGAAACGCTGGCGCACGTCTTCGAGCCGTTCTTCACTACCAAAGGATTGGGACACGGCACGGGACTCGGCCTTGCCACCGTGTACGGTATCGTCAAACAAAGCGATGGCGACGTGTGCGTGCGTAGCACGCCGGGGCGCGGCACAACCGTCGACATCTGCCTGCCGCGGCTCGAGGTGGCCGACGAGCTGAGCGTGCCCCGAGCCGACGATGCGCCCTACACGCCTAACGGAAACGAGACGGTTCTCTTGGTCGAAGA
>Ga0134126_10003460_pt1 | contig 19772 bp, 13 predicted proteins | sample KB31752_FD_96881 | JGI IMG/M metagenome (GOLD analysis project Ga0134126, IMG submission 96881) | Terrestrial soil microbial communities with excess Nitrogen fertilizer from Kellogg Biological Station, Michigan, USA - KB3-175-2 | ecosystem: Environmental > Terrestrial > Soil > Unclassified ...
CGAACTGGTAGTTGTCGATGCGCGCGGCTTCGAGGTGCCCGCTGATTGGGCAAGCCTCAAGTCTCCGGAAAACTACGTGGGCTACGAACGCACCGAGGGCTTTGTGTCACCGGGCGGGGCGGCCCGCGACAAGTCACGCATGTACGAACTGCCAGCACGGTTCGGCCGGAACGATTGGGCGCTGTCAGGTGAGTGGACGATCAAGCGTGACGCCGCCGAATTGAACAAGCCAAACGGCCGCATCGCCTACCGCTTCCACGCGCGCGACCTTCATCTCGTCATGGGTCCGGCGACGCCGGGAACGTCCGTGAAATTTCGCGTGTTGATCGATGGACAGCCACCAGGTACGGCGCATGGGCTCGACGTCGATGAGCAAGGTGTCGGCACGGTGACCGAACAACGACTGCACCAACTGATCCGGCAAACCGGACCAATTGCCGACCGCCAGTTTGAAATCGAGTTTCTCGATCCGGGCGTGGAGGCTTTTTGCTTCACGTTCGGCTGATGCTGCCGGTAAACAGGGGTAGGATCATGGACAACATCAATCGGGATCGACGCCGCTTTTTCGGTGGCGCGGCTGCGACCGCCACCGCTGCCCATCTCGGCATGTTGGCGGCGGCTGATGCACAGCCCGACGGGACCAAGCTTCCGGCGATCAAGCCGGGAACGAATACATCGTTCGCCCCGCTCAAGCAGATTGACGCGGGCGTCCTGAATGTTGCGTATGCCGAAGCAGGTCCGGCCGACGGTCCGCCGGTCATTCTTCTGCACGGCTGGCCCTATGATATTTACGCCTTTGTCGATGTTGCGCCATTGCTGGCATCGGCGGGCTTCCGCGTGCTCGTGCCCTTCCTGCGCGGTTACGGCTCGACCCGGTTTCTTTCAAGCGAGACCTTCCGCAACGGCCAGCCGTCGGCGCTCGCGGTCGATCTCAAGGACTTTCTTGACGTGCTCAAAATTGAGAAACCGGTTCTCGCCGCTTTCGATTGGGGAGCGCGGACCGCCAACATCTTTGCAGCGCTGTGGCCCGAGCGCAGCAGAGCATTGGTCTCAGTCAGCGGCTATCTCATCGGAAGCCAGGCAACCGGCAAGATGCCGTTGCCGCCCAAGGCGGAGCTCGAATGGTGGTACCAGTTCTATTTCGCGACCGAGCGCGGCCGGCTCGGCTACGAGAAGAATCGGCACGACTTTAACAAACTGATCTGGCAACTCGCCTCGCCCAAGTGGCAGTTCGACGATGCCACGTTTGATCGCAGCGCGGCGGCCTTCGACAATCCCGATCATGTGGCCGTCGTAATTCACAATTACCGTTGGCGGCTCGCTTTGGCCGATGGCGAAGCGAAATACGCCGACCTCGAGAAGCGCCTTGCCGAATTTCCGGTCATCACCGTGCCGACCATTACGCTTGAAGGTGATGCAAACGGCGCACCCCATCCGGACCCCAGCACCTACGCGAAGAAATTCTCAGGCAAATACGAGCATCGGACCATCACCGGGGGTATTGGTCACAACCTGCCCCAGGAAGCTCCGCAGGCCTTTGCCCAAGCTGTTGTCGACGTCGCCAAGTTTTGAGCGGCGCTCGACGCGCCAGTGAAAAGGAGACGCACATGATACGCAAAGAAAAGCGGTTTGGCGCGGCACGGGTCGGGCCGGGAATGGCAATCTTTCGACCGACTCCGGGGTTCTGGCCGGCACTCCTTTCAAAACCCGCTTCGAGAATGAGAAGGGTACCAATCCTGAAGAGCTGATTGCTGCGGCCCACGCCGGATGTTTCACGATGGCGCTGGCCTTTCAGCTGCAGGGAGCCGGCTTTACGCCTACCGAACTCAATACCGAAGCTGCGGTCACGCTCGAACCGGAGGGCCAGGGTTTCCGGATCAAACAGTCTGCCCTGACACTGCGCGCTCAAGTGCCGAGTCTGGATGAAGCCACGTTTACTCGCTTGGCTGGCGATGCCGAGAAGAACTGCCCGGTGTCCAAGGTTCTGAATGCCACGATTACATTGGACGCCAAATTGACCTGAAGAACGCAGCAGCGCTCAATTTCAGTTGTCTAGCTCGCCGCCGCCAGAGATTTGCTTCGTGGACGATCGGCTTGCGCGCGTCCGACCATGTTAGCGTACTCCTCGATCGGTTTCGGCCGGCCGACCAGATAACCCTGAAATTCGCTGCAGCCTTCGGCCGCCAGAAACCGGAGCTGCTCGTCGGTTTCGACGCCTTCCGCCACGACCGGCAGATTGAGCCCACGGCCGAGCGCGATGACCGCGCGGATGATCGTAGTCGCCTGGTGGCTGTGGCCAAGATTGGCAACGAAGGCCTGGTCGATCTTCATCTTGTCGAAGGGGAACGACTGCAAATAGGACAGCGACGAATAGCCGGTGCCGAAGTCGTCCATGGCGATACGCACACCAAGGCCTTTCAGCCGGCGCAGAACTGCCACCGCGCGCGTAAAGTTATCGATCAGGACGCCTTCGGTGATTTCAAGCTCGAGCCGCGAGGGCGAAAGGCCCGTCTCCAGTAGAATCTCGTGCACCAGCCGCGGCAGGTCGCCATGACGGAACTGCACCGGCGACAGATTGATCGCTATGCGCAGCGGCCGCGGCCATGACGCTGCCTCGCGGCACGCGGTCCGCAAAATCCATTCGCCGAGCGGGACGATCAGGCCGCTTTCTTCCGCAAGTGGCACGAAGGTGCTCGGCGGCACTAGGCCGTGACGCGGATGATGCCAGCGCGCGAGCGCTTCAAAGCCAGTTATCTCGCCATCGATATGAGCCTGCGGCTGATAGTGGAGTTCAAGCTCGCCCCGCGAAATTGCGGAATGCAGGTCCTGTTGCAAAGCGCGCTTCTCGCGCAATTGCTTGTCCATCGACATTTCGAAGAAGCGGATCGATCCGCGCATGTCGGACTTGGCGCGAAAGAGCGCCGCGTCGGTATTGGCAATCAATGTCGGCGCATCCACCCCGTCCTGCGGGTAGATTCCGATGCCGATCGTCACCCCGATCCGCAGCGAATGGCCGTTAATATCAATGTCGGAATCCAGCGCCGCCAGCACGCGCTCGGCGAAAGCCTCCGCCGCGGCAGGCTTGGTGCCGGTCTGCGTAATGACTGCAAATTCGTCACCGCCCAGCCGGGCGAGGTATGCGCCCTGGCATGCCGCCTCCAGCCGACGCACCACCTCACGGAGCAAAGCGTCGCCGACATCATGCCCGAACACGTCGTTGACGGACTTGAAGCGGTCGAGATCCATCGACAGCAGCGCGAAGTTTTCGCCGGAGACCGAGGCAAGCCCGATCGTCGAGACAATGCAATCGTTGAAAGCGGACCGGTTCGGCAATTCCGTGAGCGCGTCATGATGGGCCATGTGCTCGATGCGCTGCTCGTTGTGTTTACGCTCGGTCAGATCGTTGATGACGGCGATCAGGTATTGCGGCGTCCCGTCAGGTCCTGACACTGATAGACGCGTCGCGGTCACGAATCGCGTGCCATTGGCCGGAGTAACGACCGCGTGCTCATCGAGGAATGCCGGCTCGCCCGATGCAATCAGCTTGCGGTCTTCGGCCGCGATTTTTTCCGCGCTTGATTGCGGCATGATGTCCGCGGAGGTCTTCCCGAGCATGGCCGAGCGCCCAATCCCCAAATACTTTTCGGCCGCGCGGTTCACCAGCAAATATCGCAAATCGGGAATGCCCTTCACGATGATCGGCGACGGCACGTTTTCGATGATCCTGCTGAGGAACGATCGTGTGCTCTCAAGCTCGCGCTCGGCCAGATCTCGCTCGGTCACGTCCTCATGTGTCGCCACCCAGCCGCCGCTTTGCATCGGCTGATTCACCACCGCGACCGTGCGGCCGTCCTTCAGCTGGATGGTGAGGGTAAAAGCCTGACCCCGCTTGAGTGCCTCACGCAAGTCCGCTTCATAGCGCTGCGGGTCGAGAGGGAATGTTCCCGAAGCGATGCGTGCGTCAAGCAGATCGCGCACGGTGCATCCCCGCCAGATACGCTGCGGCTCGATCCGATACATCTCCCGATATCGCTCGTTCCAGACAACCAGGCGATTCTGCGCATCGAACATGCACAGACCTTGATGCATGTTGTTGAGAGCTTCGTCGAGCCGAAGACGTTGCTCGCCGCCGGTGCCGCGAATTTGCCAACCGAATATCGATGCCAATAGTGCAAGGAATGCCGCGGTTATGAACATCGCCTCCGCGGTCGATGGCGACGCGATGCCCGTGAGAAAGAAAAAGATTCCCATCGCCGCCAAACCTGCGATGGCGCCGACCAGGCCGGCGAATGCATTCAATCGCCAGTTGCGATGTGTCGCGAAATTTTCCGATCCTCGAAACATGGCTTGCGCCGATTTGGTGGACGCAATGACTCAAAGTTGCCGATATTTTGCAATTGTGGACGATCAACTCTCGCGTCCTGTTAAATTCCGAGACAACTGACGGTTAACGGAAATTAACGCTACGCATGCGTGAACACGCGTCCGCAGTCTGTCGGCATGGTTCCGGGAAAGCGCGTCAGTTGGGCTTCAGGAAAGCGAAATCGCAGCCTTGATCGGCGCCGAGGATTTCCTGGGCATATAGGCGAGAGTAACCGCGTGCAGGCGCCGGCACATCGCGTTTTGAGTCCGCCGCACGACGCTTGAGCTCCGCGTCATCGACGAGAAGATCGATGCGCTTCTGCTTGACCGAAAGGCGGAGGCGATCGCCGTTCCTCACGAGCCCGAGCACTCCGCCCGATGCGCTGTCAGGCGTGACATGAAGAATGATCGTGCCGAATGCGGTGCCGCTCATGCGGGCGTCCGACACGCGCACCATGTCCTTGATGCCTTTTGACGCGAGCTTCTTGGGAATCGGCAGATAGCCGGCCTCGGGCATGGCCGAGGCCGAATGCGGGCCGGCGTTCTGCAGGACAAGGATATCCTTGGCGTCAACGTCCAGCTTTGGATCGTCAACACGGGCGGCAAGATCCTCGAGCGACGAGAAGACAACGGCTTTGCCCTCGTGCTCGAACAGGTCTGCATCGGCGGCCGAGCGCTTGAGGATCGCGCCCTGCGGTGCGAGATTACCGAATAACGCGACAAGTCCTCCGTGAGGCTCCAGCGGTTTCTTGCGCTCGGCGATGATGGTGCGGTCTACCCACCCGTCGTCTTCGTGCGCAAGCCGCTCGCCAAGCGTCTCTCCGGTCACGGTCCGGCAGTCGAGGTGCAGAAGATCCTTCAGCTCGCGCAGCAGCGCGCCCATGCCGCCGCCGGCGAAGAAATCCTCCATGTAGCCGTTACCGACCGGCTTGAGATTCACCAGAACCGGGGTCGTCTCCGACAATTCATTGAGCCGCTGCAAAGACACCGGAATGCCGGCGCGTCCGGCAATTGCGGTCAGGTGAATGACGGCGTTGGTCGAGCCGCCGATCGCCAGCAGGACTCGCAGAGCATTCTCGACGGACTTCTGATTGACAATCTTGTCGGGCGTCAGCTGCGAGCCGATCAGCTTCACCGCAGCCGCGCCAGTTGCCTCGGCCGCGCGCAGGCGGTCGGCGTGCACTGCCGGAATTGCCGCCGTTCCCGGCAAGATCATGCCGAGCGCTTCGGCGATGCAGGCCATGGTCGAAGCGGTGCCCATGACGGCGCAGGTGCCGGCGGTGGTCGCAAGACGCCCCTCGACTTCCGAAATTTCATCGTCGTCAATCTTGCCGGCGCGGTATTGCGCCCAGAAGCGGCGACAATCGGTGCAGGCGCCCAGCCGCTCGCCGCGGTGGCGACCCGTCATCATCGGGCCGGCGACCAGCATGATTGCGGGCTTTGCCGCCGACACCGCGCCCATCAGCTGGGCCGGCACGGTCTTGTCGCAACCACCCATCAGCACGACCGCATCCATGGGCTGCGCGCGCACCATCTCCTCGGTGTCCATCGACATCAGGTTGCGAAATTTCAGGCTGGTCGGATTGAGGAACACCTCGCCGAGCGAGATCGTTGGAAACTCGATCGGCAGCGCGCCGGACGCCAGCACGCCACGCTTCACCGCCTCCAGCAAGTCCGGGAAGTGCCGGTGGCAATTGTTGAAGCCTGACGGCGTATAGGCGACGCCGACAACCGGCTTCTCCAGCATCGGCCGCGAATAGCCCATCGACTGCGCGAAGGACCGGCGCAGATACAGCGAGAAGTCCCGGTCGCCATAATTGGTGAGGCCGCTGGCGATGCCTGTCGGTTTTTTGCTCATGCCGGTACTTTTTGCAGCCGCGCGAGCCAGGATGCAAGCCACCGGCACAGGGGATTTGCGATGAACTGCTCCGACAATGCCGGATAGCGCCGTTGCACCCAAACGACGCCCAGCTTTTGCAGCCAGACCATGACCACCAGCATGGTGAGAAACCAGGACAGGAGGTGATAGCGCGCGATGGCTGCCGTATAGAACAGGGCGACGGTGTGCTGTGCGAGCGCGGACGCGCCGACCAGCCGCAGCCACGGATCGAACTGGCGGCCGCGAAAGACGACGTAAATGAGCACGGCCACCCCAGCCGCATTCAACGGAATGGTCGCGAAGGACTCAGCCGGACCGCTCAGCCAGTTTGCGATTTGCCGAACGAGGCGTCCCAGAAACTCACCCTGAATATCGAGACTGAAGAGTTCGCGCGCGGCGGCGGCATAGGCCGACGGCGGCATGACGAATACATCGGAATGTTGAGCATTCGCGCTGAACAGCACAAAGACGTGTCCGAAGACCCAGTTGTGCAGGGTCATGAAAAAGACCGGCACGATTCCCACGCTCAGACCGATGAGGCGTGGCCATTGCCCTAAATAGAGTGCGCCGATACCGGCCCCGCCAAGTAAAACCGCGGCGGCCGGCGCGACGATTGGCTTCATCCATATTGCCAGCGCAAGCACCAACGCACCAAAAAAGGCCGAAAGGAAATTTCGGTGACCTCCTGGCTGGCCGATGATCGGCAGCATACCGGCAACGAACAGGATGTACGCGGCCGGGTCGGCAAACCCGCGCGCTGCGAGCTGCGCGTAGTGCACGAAGCTCGTGCCGAACATGGCCCCGACTGGAATTGCGATAAAGATGAAGGCAAGCGCAAGAGACCAGCCGCCGGGCAAAAAGCGGCGGAAAAGCCTGTAGACGAGAAACGGAAACAATAGGACAAGTGAAAGATAGCCGAGATAGCTCTCGCCAAAGAATATGTGCTCGATCGCACGGAAATATCTGAGGCCCGGCCCACCGTAGTAGAAAACGCTCTCGCCGCCCTGGAGGAAGCCTGCGAAATCTCCGTTGATCAGATTTTGAAGGATGGTGCGGCCGACACCGTCATAGAAAAGCCCGTCGTCGCCGCCGTCGAACGGCCGAACGCCACCAAGAAAGCTCGCGTCGTCGATCGCGATGATCGTGGCCGAAAGTCCAACAGCCGTAAACGGCAGGATTATCCACTGCCGGCGAAGGCGCACCAGCGTCATGACGAGACCTGCAAGGCCACCAAGAGCAAGGACCGCCACCAGAAACTGCCGCGCCCAGACGGTCCACGGCGGATCGATCCGCATAGCGAGCGTTTCTGAAACGATCGCAATACCGAACACGCGCCGCCCGGCGTCAGCGGCTTCTATCGTGCGGCATCCTTCGCCCGGCCAACGCGTGAAGCGCTCGCTTTCGCTTTCCCACATCACGGTGCCGCGCCAGCACAGCGTACCGCCAACGTAACCGGCGGGAATCCGGATCATCTCGAACCACGGCATCGTAAGGTGCCAGCGATGCCAGCCCATCCAAAATCGGCGGTCGCGCATTGCGCGCGTTACATCGCCGCCGCCTGTCCAGTTGTATCGCCGGTCATTAATGAAGCCGAGCCGCAGCCAGACGGGGTCGTCAAAATCGAGTGCCATCGTCGTGCGCGATGCGGCGGCCCCCCGCCAGACACTGTCGGCCGAAAATGCGAAAGGCCGATCCGGAAACCCGTCGTTTTGCCAGCAGCCGGATTGCTTCGGGTCACAGCGTCGCGCGACCGGATATCGCGCGTCAAACTCGGCAAGCATCTGGCGGTAGACGTCAGCCGGTAGAGATTTCTCGAGCGCGGCGCTTGGCAGAAAAACGTTGTGCCCCTCCTCGATCCGCGGCGGCGACAAAAGCTGCTGCGCAATCACCACAAAAATCACCAATCCGAGAGCCTCCACCCAGGTGCGCGGATGCGTGCGGATGTTGCCGCAGGCAACGATGAGCACAACGGCCAGCAACGCGGCGTAGTCGACAATGTTGTTGATCGGCAGACCAATAACGATGACGGCGAGGACAATCGCACCCAGCCTGTGCCATCCGCCACCGGCAGCGTCTTCGCGCACTGCAGTCATGGAAGTCGCCTGGCCCCGCGCCAAATCGCCCTTGCGTAGCATGTCGATTTAGCCCAAATCCATGCCGGGCATTGCAGAATCCTGCACCGCGGAGCTTCGAGCCGTGATCCGATTGGGGATAGTCGGGACCAATTACGGGCGCACAGTGCAACTGCCCGCTTTCCGTGCCGACCCCCGCTGCGAAGTGATTGCGCTCGCAGGCAGCAATGCCGCACGGACCGCCGAATTTGCCCGCGCCGACAATATCGCGAAGGCTTATGGCGACTGGCGAACCCTGGTCGAGGACTCCAACGTGCAGGCGGTCGCCATCGCAACGTTGCCTAGCCTGCAGGCGCAGATCGCGCTTCGCGCGCTCGAACTGGGCAAGCCGGTTTTCGCGGAAAAACCGCTGGCGAGCGATCTCGGTGCCGCACGTGTCATGCTCAAGCAAGCAAACGCGAGCCGCAAGCCGACGATGATCGACTTCAACTTCCATCAGATCATGGCCTGGCAACGTGCCAGATCCATGATCGATGCAAATGCGATCGGCTCGCTGCGGCATGTCACGGTGCATTGGCATGTCGAAAGCCGCGCCATACAGACGCGCATGCGTAGCTGGAAGACGGTCGGCGATGATGGTGGCGGCGTGCTCGGCAATTTCATCTCTCACTGCTTCCACTATCTCGAGTGGTTCTGCGGCCCGATTGTCGGCCTGTCCGCACGCGTTTCGGGATTGCCGGACGACAAGGAGCTGGAGACGACGGGGGCGATGGCGCTGCAGTTCGCAGCAGGCCCATTGGTCAGCTTGTCGATGAGCTGCGCATCCTTTAGCGGCGCCGGTCACAAGATCGAGTTTTTCGGCGACGACGGCACGCTGGTGCTGCATAACCCCAGCGCCGACTACATGCGCGGGTTTGATTTGACGTACGCCAAGCGGTCGGCGACAGCCGTGGGGCGCATTCCCGTCCAGGATCCGGTCGACGCGAAATATCCGGACGGCCGGATCGCGCCGGTTTCCCGCCTGGCGAAGATCTTCTTCGATGCCATTGAAACCGGAACGACAGCCTCGCCCGGTTTTGCCGAAGGCTACCGCGTACAGTTGCTCATTGACGCCGCGCGCCGGTCGCACCAGCAAGGGAAATGGATCGACATCGCTTCCGAGCCATCGAAAGAAGGAGCGCGCGCGTGAGCCGTATCCTCGTCACCGGCGGCAGCGGTTTCGTCGGTTCAGGCCTCGTCAAAGCGCTGGTCAAAGCCGGTCACAGCGTGCGCGTGCTCGACGACAATTCGCGTGGAAGCCCTCGCCGGCTCGCAGAGGTCGCGAAGGATATCGAATTCGTCGCCGGCGATATCCGCGACGCCGCCCAGGTCGAGAAGGCAACGCAAGACATGGACGAAGTCCATCACCTCGCCTTCGTCAACGGCACGGAATTCTTCTACAGCCAGCCCGATCTCGTTCTCGATGTCGGCGTACGCGGGATGGTCAATGTCATCGATTCCTGCCGCAAGCATAACATCGGCACACTGATGCTCGCGTCGAGCTCAGAGGTCTATCAGACGCCACCCAAGGTGCCGACGGACGAGACCGCGCCGCTCGCGATACCTGACCCGCTCAATCCGCGCTACTCATACGGGGGCGGGAAGTTGATCAGCGAGTTGATGGCGATCAACTACGGCCGCAAGTACTTCAATCGCGTCCTGATCTTTCGCCCGCACAATATTTACGGACCCGACATGGGCTGGGAGCACGTGGTTCCGCAATTGGCGTTGCGGCTCAACGCAGCCGCCCGGGCGCAGCCTTCCGGGACGCTCCGGCTCGAGATCCAAGGCACCGGGAAAGAGACGCGCAGCTTCTGCTTCATCGATGACCTTGTCGCCGGCGTCATGGTCATGCGCGAGAAAGGCGAGCACCTCGGCATCTACCATGTCGGCACGATGGAAGAGGTGACGATCGCCGACCTCGCGCACCGGATTGCGGGCATTTACGGCCGCGAGATCGCGTTGGTCGCGGGAAAAGCCGCGCCGGGCGGCACCGCGCGCCGTTGTCCCGATATTTCGAAACTGGCAAAGCTCGGCTATAAGCCGCGCGTCCCGCTAAGCGAAGGCCTTAGGCCGACGCTCGATTGGTACCGGCAGAATGCCGAGCGCGTGCCCAAGGCTTGATATCGAATGACCGTTGCCTCGCGTCCAAGCAAGATTGCGCGCGCCGCAGGAACCGGCGCAAGCGTCCCGGTCGAGTGCTGCCAGGTGTGTGGGCACGCACCGCTCGAAACGGTGCTGTCGCTCGGCTATATGCCGCCCGTCAACCAGATGGTGCCGATCGGCGAGGTGCCGCGGCAGCTGCCGTGGTTTCCGACCACACTTCTACATTGCCGCAAGTGCGAGCTGGTTCAGCTCGGCCTTGCCGTGGATCCGGTCATCATATTCCCGCCGGAATATCCCTACACCAGCGGCACCACCAAGCTGCTGCGCGACAACTTCGCCGATCTGCAGCGCGAGAGCGCGGCCATGCTCGGCCTCACGGGCAAAGACCTGGTCATCGACATCGGGTCGAATGACGGCACGCTGTTATCGAATTTCAAAAACGGAGGCCAGCGCATCCTTGGGATCGAGCCAACGGACGTCGGCGACATCGCCAACGAGCGCGGTATCCCGACGATCAAACGCTACTTCGGCCTGGACACAGCGCGTCAGGTGAAACGCGAGCATGGAGCCGCCAGTGTCGTGACGGCCGCCAATTGCTTCGCGCATATGGAAGATGTGCACGCCATCGTCGACGGCATCGTCGAGCTGCTCAAGCCGGACGGCGTCTTCATTTCCGAATCGCACTATCTGGTCCCCCTGCTCGATACGCTTCAATACGACACGATCTATCACGAGCATCTTCGCTACTATTCGCTCGCCAGCCTCAAATATTTGCTGGAGATGCACGATTTGGAAGTTTTCCACGCGCGGCCTATCCCCAGTCACGGCGGGTCGATCCGTGTCTATGCGGCGCGCCGCGGCAGCCATCCTGTCCAGGACAGCGTCAACCGCATGCTTGATGCGGAGCCGCGCGGCGAGGCGATGGCAAAACGGCTGCAGGCTTTCCACCGCGACGTCATTCTGTCCAAGCTTCGCCTGCTGTCGATGCTGCGCGACCTGAAGGAAAGAGGCGAACGTATTGCCGCAATCAGCGCGCCGTCGCGCGCCAGCACGCTGGTCAACTACGTGGGGCTCGACGAAGGATTGATCGACTATGTCTGCGAGATCCCGGGCTCCCTGAAGATCGGAAAATACATGCCGGGCACGCAGATCCCGGTCGTCGAAGAGGCGCGATTGTTCGCCGAGCAGCCGGATTGCGCAGTCATCTTTTCCTGGCACATCGCCGACGAGCTTGCCCCGAAGCTCAAGGCCAAAGGTTTCCGGGGCAAGCTGATCACACCCCTGCCCGAGCCGCGCGTGCTCTAGGTCAGCGCCAATGGCTACCGATCACGCGCAGGACAAGAACAAGGAAATCGCGTTCTTCGATGCGCATGCCGAGCACGACGCGTATGACGTATTCACACCGCAGGCGAACGAACGGATCATCGCGGCGTTCGTGCGGCTAAGCGGTCTGCCGCGCGGTGCGCGGGTTGCCGATCTCGGTTGCGGCTCTGGTGTGTTTACGGAACTGCTCCGGCGGCAAGGGTTTCAGAGTGTCGGGCTCGATATCAGCCCCAAATTAATAGAGCTCGGCCGTCGGAAATACCCCGGCCTTGAGCTGATCGAAGGGGATGCCGAGAATCTGCCGTTCGAGAGCGGGAGCCTTGATGGCGTTCTGCTGAGTGGCTTGGTGCATCATTTTCCGGATCCGCGCAGGCTCGCCGGTGAAGTCCGGCGGGTGCTCAGGAGCGGCGGCCGTTTTGTCGCTTTCGATCCCAACCGCATGAACCCATTCATGTGGCTCTACCGCGACCGCTCGTCCCCCTTTTACAGCTCCGTGGGCGTCACCGAGAACGAGCGGCCTATCCTTGCGTGGCGCATTGCCGACATTTTCCGCAACGAAGGCTTTCGCGTTCAAAGCGATTATCTGGCGGGCTTGGCCTATCGCTACGTCGCGTCCGGGCGGGCGCGCTTACTGCTGCCGGTGTATAATTTCATCGACACGGCATTCAATCTGGGATTCATGAGCCCGTTTCGTCCCTTTGTGCTGACCAGCGGCGAAAAGCCGTGACCGAAAGCGCGCGGCCGCGACTGGACATTGTCATCCCCGTCTACAACGAGGGCGCAAATATCGTGACGACGCTGCGCGCGATCTTGCGCGAGGTGAAATCACCCTATCGTGTCATGATCGCCTATGACCGCGAGGATGACGACACTCTGCCGGCAATCACGCAGAACCGGGGCGCGCTTGGCGACATGGCAATCGAATTCGTGCGCAATCGCGGCCGTGGCGCGCATGGCGCGGTGCTCACCGGATTTTCCACGAGCGATGCGCCGTTCGTAGTCGTGTATCCAGCCGATGATGACTACAACGCTGCCATACTGGACCTGATGGTGGCTGAGGCCGCCAAGGGCTGTGATATTGTTTGCGCCAGCCGCTTCATGGCCGGAGGAAGAATGGTCGGCTGCCCATGGCTGAAGGCTGTCCTCGTCCGTGCAGCGAATTTCACGCTTTATCATTTGGCGCGCCTGCCGACGCACGACGCCAGCAACGGCTTCCGCCTTTTTTCGCACCGCGTCACGACCGAGATTCCAATCGAGTCGGAGCATGGCTTTTGCTACAGCATCGAGCTTCTGGTGAAGTGTCACCGTCTCGGCTGGCGGATCGGCGAAGTGCCGGCGCGTTGGTTCGAGCGTGCGCACGGCTCCAGCCGGTTTCAGGTAATAAGGTGGCTGCCGGATTACCTGCGCTGGTACCGCTACGCTTTTGCCACGAGCTATCTCCGCCGGCCGGCGGGAACCGTTCGCCGCCAGCCTGTGACCTGATTGGGGGCACCAGCAATGTCCTGGCCGAAGATCGTAAGCCGCCGCACGACGCGCGTTTCGCCGTGGGTGGAAATCATCGAGCGCGGCGTGCAGCTCAACACGGGAAGCGCGCCCGAACTGTATCACGCCGTCGCCCAACGCGATTATGTTGCGATCGTCGCGCGTACGCCTGACGGAAAGTTTCCGATCGTCCGTCAGTTCCGACCCGCCCTGGAGAAGTTCACCTGGGAATTGCCCGCAGGCACGGCCGAACAAGGCGAGCCGCCTGAGGTTTCTTGCCGTCGTGAGCTGCTTGAGGAAACGGGGTACCCGGCACGCACGATACATGCGCTCGGCAGCTATGCGCCATGCACCGCGCGCTTGTCGAATACCATCCATTCATTCTTCGTAGAGACCGGTCCACGCTCCGGGAGCGCGGAAGAAGGCATCGAGGTCAAGCTCGTCACGCCGCACGAGCTTGCTTCGCTCATACTTTCGGGGGATTTCACATTGCAACTGCATGTTGGCGCGCTGCTGCTCGCGGGTTTGCGAGGGCATCTCGATATTGCGGCGTTCCGGTAGACCCAACATCCAACTTTGGAATGCGACGAATCTCGTCTCGACAAATACCCTGGAACCCTTCTAAAAGAATGCTGCGCGGGGGCCAGGAAGAAATTAGACATGGATTACGAAGGTTATTTCGCGTCTGCCCTGGGCAAATTGCGGGACGAGCGGCGTTACCGCGTCTTTGCTGATCTCGAACGGGTCGCAGGGCGTTTTCCGCACGCGATCTGGCACTCCCCGCAAGGCCAACGCGACGTCGTGATCTGGTGCTCGAACGACTACCTCGGCATGGCTCAACACCCGAAGGTGATCGGCGCCATGGTCGAGGCCGCAACCCGCATGGGCACCGGCGCGGGCGGCACGCGCAACATCGCCGGCACCAATCATCCGCTGGTCGAGCTCGAGCGTGAACTCGCAGACCTGCACAACAAGCCAGCTGCCCTTGTATTCACATCCGGCTATGTCTCGAACGAGACCGGCATCTCCACCATCGCGAAGCTTTTGCCGAGCTGTCTCATTCTGTCCGATGCGCTCAATCATAATTCCATGATCGAAGGCGTCCGTCAGTCCGGCAGCGAGAAAAAGATCTGGCGCCATAACGATCTTCAGCACCTCGAGGAGCTTCTCAAGGCGTGCGATCCGGCGCGCCCGAAGCTCATCGTCTTCGAGAGCCTGTATTCCATGGACGGCGACATTGCGCCCGTGCATGCGATCTGTGATCTCGCCGCGCGCTACAACGCCATGACTTATTGCGATGAAGTGCACGCGGTCGGCATGTACGGACCGCGTGGCGGCGGCATCTGCGAGCGCGACAATGCAATGGAACGTGTCGACGTGATCGAGGGCACGCTGGCCAAAGCGTTCGGCTGCCTTGGCGGCTACATCGCAACCAGCGAGGATGTGGTCGATGCCGTGCGTTCCTATGCGCCCGGCTTCATCTTCACGACAGCGCTGCCGCCTGCAATCTGCGCCGCGGCCTCCGCAGCGATCCGTCACCTCAAGACGTCAAGTTGGGAGCGCGAGCGCCACCAGGAACGTGCTGCCCGCGTAAAAGCCGTTCTCAATGCCGCGGGCTTGCCGGTGATGTCGAGTGCGACACATATCGTGCCGGTTCTGGTCGGCGACCCCGAGAAGTGCAAGGCGGCAAGCGATCTGCTGCTCGCCGAGCATGGCGTCTATATCCAGCCGATCAACTATCCGACCGTGCCACGCGGGATGGAGCGTCTCCGCGTTACCCCCTCGCCGTACCACGACGATGCGTTGGTCGATGCGCTTGCCGAAGCGCTGGTCGACACCTGGGATCGGCTCGGATTGCGCCGGGGCAAGCAGGCAGCCGCGGCGGAATAAATCCAGCCTACCTATCAATCCTGGAATGGCGGCGGTTTTGTCGGCCGTTTGGCGCTTTCGCCTGTGGTCTTTTGTGCGCGGGCGCTGTAGCGCGCCAGCAGCGGCATGGTCAGTGACACGAAGAAGATGCGCGTGAGGTGGTGCGCCCCGACGTAGACGGGGTCGAGGCTGAGCGCCAGCGCCAGCAACATCATGGCGTCGACCGATCCTGGCGCAAAGGCGATCATCACCTCGGCGATACGCAGCGATAGCAGGCTGATAAGGATCGCTGCGAAAACCGCGGAGATCGCGACCGCCACCGCGAACGATCCGAAGGCGGCCGCAACGAAATTCAGCAGCATCCGCGGCGAGGTATTGGCGAAACGCGAGCCGGTAATCGCGCCCATCGCGACCATCGCCGTGTTCGCGACCCACCACGGCAGCACGGCATGGATAACGCCGCTCCCGTGCAGGATCGCGGAGGTGAGCATGGCGCCGAAGAGCAAGCCTCCCGGAAAGCGGATTCGATAGGCGATGATCGCGACGACGGTCGATGCCGCAAGAAGGATAGCCAACTCGTCGAGCACATCGAGGCTGAGCGGGCCGCCGATTCTCGGCGCCGCATGGCCGACAAGTCCGAGCAGTGACAGGCCGGCCGGAAGGCCGACGGCAATCACGACAACGCGGATGCTTTGCACAATCGCGATCGCCCGAAGGTCGGCCCCGAGCTCAGCCCCGAGCGCCAGGACTTGCGACATGCCGCCGGGCGCGGCGGCAAGGTAGGAATCGACCGTCCCCCACCGGTGCACAAGGCGCAGATACCCTGCGCCGCCGACAGAAACGACCGCCATCGCGAGAATCAGGACGGCAATACTGAGCGGATAGGTCGCCATTCCGTGCAGTGTCTCGGGCGTCACAACGGCACCAAGCGAGGTCCCGATCAGCACGAAGATCGCCCGCATCAGCAGTGTCGGGATCAGCATTGGCCGGCCGGCGATCGCCGATCCAGCCACCGCCAGAATCGAGCCTGACAGCCAACCGGCAGGAACGCCGATGAGGCCGAGCGCCGATCCGCCGATCGCGGCTGTGACCAGCGTTTCGGACAGGCGGCCCAAAACGGCGAGACGAGTGCTGGAGGACGTCGCAGACAAGGTAGGGCTTTCACGGAACCGGGCGCACCTGCGCTTCGGTTCATTGAGCGCGATCAATGCCGCGCGGGGGCGCTCACGTCAAATATCGTTAAGTCCGGGAAACAACAGTGATTGCAGCCTTTTACCCAATTTGATCGCGGGCCTGCGATGAGAATTCACACAGCGGACGGGGTGTTCGCGGATGCGCGGGAGCGGTAAAATCATTGCCGGGCCGGGTTGAGTGCGTTCTGGAGAGTTCATGCTTCAAGGTTGGGCCGTCATCGCGGTCGCGCTTGCGTATATCGGGTTGCTGTTCCTGATCGCGAGCTACGGCGACCGTACGCGCGGCCTCGGCCGCAGCGGCCGCACCGGAAAGCTCATCTACCCGCTGTCACTGGCGATCTACTGCACGTCGTGGACGTTCTTCGGATCCGTCGGTTTCGCCTCACGCACCGGCTTCGACTTCCTCACAATCTATGTCGGCCCGGCGCTCATGATCGGGCTGTTCAGTCCCTTGCTGATCCGGATTGTGCGCCTCGCGAAGGCGCACAACATCACCTCGATCGCCGACTTCATCGCCGCCCGCTATGGAAAGGGCCAGGCCGTTGCCGCAACCGTCGCGCTGATCGCGATCGTCGGCACCATTCCGTACATCGCTCTGCAGCTCAAGGCGGTTTCATCTTCGCTCGAAACGATCCTTGCGCATGTCGCTGCCGGCGATGACGCCAGCCGGCCGTTGTTCGGCGACATCGCGCTCTTTGTCGCGCTGTCGATGGCCACGTTCGCCGTTCTTTTTGGCACCCGGCATATCGATGCGACCGAGCATCAGGACGGCCTGATGCTTGCGGTCGCTGCGGAATCGATCGTGAAGCTCGTGGCGTTCCTCGCGGTCGGCATCTTCGTGACGTTCTGGATGTTCGACGGCCCGTTCGCGCTCGTCAGCGAAGCGATGCAGCGCCCGTCGACAGCCACCATCTTCAGCCGGGAGCCGCGTTTCGATACGCTGATTGCGATGACGCTGCTGTCGTTCGTCGCGTTCATCATGCTGCCGCGGCAATTCCACGTGGCCGTTGTCGAGAACAACAACGAAGACGAGATCAAGCGCGCGGTCTGGCTCTATCCGGTCTATTTGGTGCTGATCAATCTTTTCGTCGTGCCGATCGCGCTTGCAGGGTTGCTGACATTCCCGGCGGGCAAGGTCGACAGCGACATGTTCGTGCTGGCGCTGCCTCTGCAAAGCGGCTCAAGTCTCTTCACCATCATTGCCTTCGTCGGCGGACTCTCGGCGGCAACCGCAATGGTGATCGTCGAATCGGTTGCGCTTTCGATCATGGTCTCGAACGACCTGGTCATCCCGTTCGTCCTGAAGCGCCGCGAGCGGCTGCTCAGCGGGCGGGAAAACATCGGATCGTTGCTGCTGACGGTACGACGGATCGCGATCTTCTCCATCTTGCTGTTGGCTTACGTGTATTTTCGCTCGGCCGGCGAGGCACAGCTCGCCTCCATCGGCCTGCTCTCGTTCGCCGCCATTGCGCAGCTGGCGCCTGCCTTTTTCGGCGGACTGCTGTGGCGGCGCGCAACCGCCGCCGGCGCAATCGCCGGAATGACGGCCGGTTTTCTGGTCTGGGCCTATACGCTGCTGCTGCCGACCCTCTCCGATATCGGGATCATCGGCGAACGCATTCTGACCGATGGGCCGTGGGGCCTGAGCATGTTGCGACCGCAACATCTCTTCGGCCTCGACGTGCCGCCGCTCGTTCACGGCGTGATCTGGAGTCTCCTGTTCAATGTCCTCGGCTATATCGGCTTCTCGCTGCGTCGCCAGCCGACGCCGATCGAACGCCTGCAGGCCAACACATTCGTTCCTTCCGACCTGACGCCGATTGCCCCGAGTTTCCGGCTCTGGCGCTCCTCGGTGACGGTCGAGGAGCTCACGACGACCATTGCGCGTTATCTCGGCGAGGCACGAACACGTTCAGCCTTCGAGACCTTCGCCGGGGCACAACGCATCAGCCTCGAACCCAAAGACGATGCTGATTTCCGCCTCGTCCGCTACGCCGAGCACATTCTGGCATCTGCGCTCGGCGGCGCTTCCTCGCGTCTGGTGCTTTCACTGCTGCTGCGCAAGCGCACGGTCTCCACCAAAGCGGCGTTGAAGCTGCTCGACGACGCCAATGCGGCAATCCAGTACAACCGGGAAATTCTGCAGACCGCTCTCGATCACGTGCGGCAAGGTATCGCCGTCTTCGACAAGGATCTGCAGCTGATTTGCTGGAACCGGCAATTCGGCGAAATCCTTGACCTGCCGCCGAGCCTCGTTCGGGCCGGCATCGGCCTCGCCGACATCCTGCGTTTCAATGGCCGACGTGGACCGCGGGCCGACGACCACACCGAAGAGTTCGTGAGCGCGCAGATCGAACGCTACGTTTCCGGCAATGAGCCGTTCCTCGAGCGCTTCGCCGAAGGCATGGTCATCGAGGTGCGCGCAAACCGCATGCCGGACGGCGGCGTCGTCACCACTTTCACGGACATCACGTCAAGCGTCGAAGCCGCCGAAGCCCTGGAGCGATCGAACGAAACGCTCGAGCGCCGCGTGCGCGAGCGCACCGAGGAGTTGACCCGACTCAACGCCGCGCTGGCGCGCGCAAAAGGCGAGGCCGATGCCGCCAACATTTCCAAGACCAAGTTTCTGGCGGCCGCCAGCCATGACATCCTGCAACCCCTCAACGCCGCGCGCCTCTACGTCACGAGCCTGATCGAGCGCGGCGGCCGCGAAGACCGCCGGCTGATCGACAATATCGATGCATCGCTCGAGGCCGTGGAGGAAATCTTCGGCGCACTCCTCGACATGTCGCGCCTCGACACCGGCGCGCTGCGCCCGGAATTCGCAAGCTTCCGTATCGACGAGCTGATGCGCCAGATTGAACTCGAATTTGCCCCCCTTGCCGCGACAAAGGGGCTCGGTCTGACATTCGTCCCCTGCTCTCTTGTGGTGCGATCCGACCGACGCCTGCTGCGCCGGCTGCTGCAAAACCTCGTATCGAACGCCATCAAATACACGCCCGCAGGCCGGGTGCTGGTCGGCTGCCGGCGCCAAAATGACGTCGTCCGCATCGACGTTTACGATACCGGCGTCGGAATTCCGCAATCAAAATGGCGCGACATCTTTGTCGAGTTCCACCGCCTCGATCAGGGCGCCAAGATCGCCCGTGGCCTCGGATTAGGGCTGTCGATCGTGGAACGCGTTGCGCGCGTGCTGGGGTCCAGAATCGAACTCGAATCCGAAAGCGGCCGCGGCTCGCACTTTGCTATTACGGTTCCGCACTCGACCGACGTCCCAATGGAATTGCCGGCCCGCGAGAGCGCCCGGGTCGATTCCGGCCAGCTCGCCGGCATTACCGCGCTCTGTATCGATAACGAGCCCTCAGTGCTCGACGGAATGGAAATACTGCTTCGCGGCTGGGGTTGCGATGTGCTCAAGGCGCCGGGTCTTGCCCTCGCGCTGGACGC
>Ga0134126_10003464_pt1 | contig 19755 bp, 22 predicted proteins | sample KB31752_FD_96881 | JGI IMG/M metagenome (GOLD analysis project Ga0134126, IMG submission 96881) | Terrestrial soil microbial communities with excess Nitrogen fertilizer from Kellogg Biological Station, Michigan, USA - KB3-175-2 | ecosystem: Environmental > Terrestrial > Soil > Unclassified ...
AACGCCGGCGACATGATCCGCAGGCAGACCATCACTTACAACCGCACCCGCCAAGCAATGATCACCAAGGAACTGATCGAGATCATCTCCGGCGCCGAGGCGCTTTAATTCAGGTAACGAGGACACTATGGCCACGCCTAACGCAGTCGGAAAAATCACGCAAGTCATCGGCGCCGTCGTCGACGTGCAGTTCGAAGGCCATTTGCCGGCGATCCTGAACGCGCTGGAAACCAAGAACGGCGGCAATCGCCTGGTGCTGGAAGTCGCCCAGCATCTGGGTGAATCGACCGTGCGCACCATCGCCATGGACACCTCCGAAGGCCTGGTGCGCGGCCAGGAATGCACCGACACCGGCGGGCCGATCGCCATTCCGGTTGGACCCGCAACGCTCGGCCGCATCATGAACGTGATTGGCGAGCCGGTGGATGAGGCGGGCCCCGTGAAGGGCATCGAGCGCCGCGGCATCCATCAGCCGACGCCGAGCTACACCGAGCAATCGACCGAAGCGCAAATTCTCATCACCGGCATCAAGGTGGTCGATCTGCTGGCGCCCTACGCGCGCGGCGGCAAGATCGGCCTGTTCGGTGGCGCCGGCGTGGGCAAGACCGTGCTCATTCAGGAATTGATCAACAACGTCGCCAAGGCGCACGGCGGTTATTCGGTGTTCGCCGGCGTCGGCGAGCGCACGCGCGAGGGCAACGATCTTTATCACGAAATGATCGAATCCGGCGTCAACAAGGATCCGCACGAGCACGGCGGCTCGACCGAAGGGTCGAAATGCGCGCTGGTGTTCGGGCAGATGAACGAGCCGCCGGGCGCTCGCGCCCGCGTCGGTCTCACCGGCCTCACGGTGGCGGAGTATTTCCGCGATCAGGGCCAGGACGTGCTGTTCTTCGTCGACAATATCTTCCGCTTCACCCAGGCCGGTTCCGAAATGTCGGCGCTGCTCGGCCGCATTCCTTCGGCGGTGGGTTATCAACCGACGCTGGCGACCGACATGGGCGCACTACAGGAGCGTATCACCACGACGACCAAGGGCTCGATCACTTCGGTGCAGGCGATCTACGTGCCGGCCGACGACTTGACCGATCCGGCGCCGGCGACTTCGTTCGCGCATCTGGACGCGACCACCGTGTTGTCGCGCGACATCGCCGCCAAGGGCATTTATCCGGCGGTCGATCCGCTCGATTCGACCTCGCGCATGCTCTCGCCGCTGATCGTCGGCGAAGAGCATTACGGCGTGGCGCGCCAGGTACAGCAGGTATTGCAGCGTTACAAGGCGTTGCAGGACATCATCGCCATTCTCGGCATGGACGAGCTGTCGGAAGAGGACAAGCTTGCGGTCGCACGCGCGCGCAAGATCGAGCGCTTTTTGTCGCAGCCGTTCCATGTCGCCGAAGTCTTCACCGGATCGCCGGGCAAGCTTGTCGATCTCGCCGACACCATCAAAGGCTTCAAGGGCCTGGTCGAAGGCAAATACGACCACCTCCCGGAGGCGGCTTTCTACATGGTCGGAACCATCGAAGAGGCGGTCGAGAAGGGCAAGAAGCTCGCGGCGGAAGCCGCCTAGTTCATGGGCCGATCCAACCTCCTCGTCTTTCTGGTGATCGGGCTTCTGGTCGGCGCGGTCGCCGGTTACATGACGCGGCCGGAGTCGGCCGAGATCAAGCTCGGGCCGCTGAGCATCGAAGTGAAGGGCAATCAAGTCGCGCACGACAATGGGCCGTTGACATCGAGTCAGATGCAGCACATCGCGCTTATCACCGTGATCGGCGGCGTCATCGGCTTGGGCGTAGGATTTGCGGCCGGCAAGCGTAGGGGCTGATAAGCGATGGCGACATTCAAATTCGATCTCGTTTCGCCGGAAAAGCTCTTGTTCTCGGGCGACGTCGAGCAGGTCGACGTACCGGGAGCCGAGGGCGACTTCGGTGTGCTTGCGGGTCACGCGCCCACTGTCGCGACGTTGCGGCCCGGCATCCTGACGGTTCACGCCGGCGGTAGCGCACAAAAGATCGTCGTACTCGGTGGTTTCGCCGAGGTATCGGCGGATGGTCTGACCGTGCTCGCCGACACGGCCGAAGCGGCCGAGAATATCGATCGCGGCATGATCGCCGAGCGTATCGGCGAGATGGAGCAGCGTATCGAAAAGATGGAGCCGGGGAACACGCTCGATCGGCTGATTACGCGGCTCGACCATTTCAAGACCATCGACCGGCACTTGACCGGTACGGCGATGCATTGACGGCGCAGCCGTCTGGCGCAAATCAGCCGACAAAGCGCGCAAATTCCTTGACCACGCGCTGGTAGATCGCGCGCTTGAACGGCACGACCAGGTCGGGCAGTTCCTTCATCTCCACCCAGCGCCAAGCAACGAATTCCGGCGTATGCCCGCCGCCGGGATGCAGGATGTCGATTTCACCGTCGTTCCCGGTGAAGCGGAAGGCGTACCATTTCTGCTTCTGCCCGCGATATTTGCCGCCCCAGGCGCCGCCGGCGATCCGCGACGGAATATCGTAAGCCAGCCATTCGTCGATCTCGCCGAGCTTTGTCACCGAGCGGATGCTGGTTTCTTCGTAAAGCTCGCGCAGCGCGGCCTTGTACGGATCTTCGTTCTCGTCGATGCCGCCTTGCGGCATCTGCCAAACGTGGGCGGCGTCGACGCCCTCGGGGCCGCCTGTGCGCTGGCCGATGAACACCTGCCCACTGCGGTTGAGCACCATCATGCCGGCGCAAGGACGATAGGGAAGGGTGTCGTAGGGCGGCATTCGCGTTTCCGTCGTTCGGCGAACGACGTTACGACGACTTCTCCTTGAGTGCCACCATACTGATCGGCACCAGCACGAAGCCGCGTGCCTCCACGGCCTTCGCCCATTCGGCGATGCGGGCGACAGTCGCCGGTTGCGCATTGGCGATGCCGACGGCGCTGCCATGCTCGCGTGCGGCCATCTCCAGCCGCGCCAGCGCGCGGTCGATCTCGATTGGCGTCGGCGTTGCGTCGAGCACGATGTCGGTCTTGACGAAAGGCAAATTCTGGCTGCCGGCGATCTGACCGGCGACGCTGCGCGAGGAAGCGCCGTCGTCGACATAGATCAGCCCGCGCTTGGCGGTCTCGCGCAGGATCGGCGTGAGTGCCTGCTCGGATGCGGTAAAGCGCGCGCCCATGTATCCGACGATGCCGACGTAGCCGGAGAAGCGGCTCATCAGCCAATGCAGCCGGTCGATATTCTGGTCGGGCGTGAGCGAGGTGAGCAGCGTCTGCGGGCCGGAGTCGTTATTGGGGTAGTCGAACGGCTCCATCGGCGCTTGCAGCAGCACTTCGTGGTTCTCCGCGCCCGCGCGCGAGGCAAGGCGCGGCAGGTCGGCGCCGTAGGGCGCGATGGCAAAGGTCACAGACGCCGGCAATTTGGTAAAGGCGTCGGCCGTACCGGAGGCGCTGATGCCGAGCCCGGCAACGATGACGGCGATGCGCGGCAGGCTCGCTTCGTCCGGCGGCACCTTCCGCCGATGCGCGAACACGACCGATGCGCGCGCGCCGTCGGGCGCGATCGTCGGGATCGGACCGTGGCGCGTCTGTTCGCTCATCTTCGGATCGACCGGTGCTTTCGGCGCGGCTTCGCCAGGGTTGCCCGGGATCGTCACTTCCTGCGTCTTGCCACTCGAGCCGTCGATGATGGTGACGGTTTTGCTGCCTGCCGGCGGCGTCACGATCTTGACGGCAACTTCCGGCGGCTTCTGGTTTGCCGGGCCGTCATAGCGGGCGTGTTGTTCGCCATCGGACGGGCCGCCGGGCTTGGCGGGGCCCGTATTCGGCCCCCTGGCGGCAACTACGGCGAGCGGTTCACCGCCGAGCGGGTCGTTGCCGAATACCGCCCAGGCACCGACGGCCAGCGCGAACAGGCCGAGGGCGCCGGCCACGATCTGCGGCAGCGCGGCCGGCACTTTCCAACGCAATTTGCCTTTGTCTTGGCCTTTATCCTGGCCGAGAGGAGTGTTCAGGTTATCCGGCGCCACGGCCCAGATCCTTGCGAATCATCGGGCCATTCTACCACGCGAGATTATGAAGCCGCCCTTACCCCGGCCAAACGAAACGGGGCGGCTTGGACGGCCGCCCCGCTTGAATTTTTCCCTTTGCTGCGGTGCTTAGTTCGGCACCGGCGACTTCGGATTCGGCGGGAAGGCCGAATTGACCTGGGTGCCGCGCAGCAAGTCCGCCGCCATGTTCAGCGCCTTGTCGTCTTTCTTGTCCGGCGGAACATAGGATTGCGAACCGGTCTGCTCCTTGCCGGCATCGCCTTTGAGGTGGCCGCGCAGCGAGGCTTCGCCCTTGGTGCTGGTATCGGTCTTGGCCTTGATGTCGTCAGGCAGATCCTGAAGCACCTCGATATCGGGCGTGATGCCCTTGGCCTGGATCGACCGCCCCGACGGCGTGAAGTAACGCGCCGTAGTCAACCGCAGCGCGCCGTTGCCGGAGCCGAGCGGGATGATGGTCTGCACCGAACCCTTGCCGAACGAGCGCGTGCCGATCACGGTGACACGCCGATGATCCTGCAACGCGCCGGCGACGATTTCCGACGCCGAGGCGGAGCCGCCATTGATCAGCACGATCACCGGCTTGCCGTTGGTGAGATCGCCGGGCCGTGCCGAGAAGCGCTGCGTCTCTTCGGCGTTGCGGCCGCGGGTGGACACGATCTCGCCCTTTTGCAGGAACGCATCCGAGACCGAAATCGCCTGATCGAGCAATCCGCCCGGATTATTGCGCAGGTCGAGGATGTAGCCCTTGAGCTTGTCCTGGCTCACCTTGGCGCCGATGTCGGTGATCGCCTTCTTCAGCCCATCGGTGGTCTGCTCGTTGAACTGTGTCATGCGGATATAGCCGACATCGTCGCCCAACACCTCCGAGCGCACCGAGCGCACGCGGATGATGTCGCGCGTGAGCGTGACCTCGAGCGGCTTTTCCTGCCCCTTGCGCATGACGGTGAGCTTGATCTTGGTGTTCACCGGCCCGCGCATCTTCTCGACCGCCTGGTTGAGCGTCATGCCCTGGACCTGATCGTCGTCGAGTTTGGTGATGATGTCGTTGGCGAGAATGCCGGCCTTGGCGGCGGGTGTCTCGTCGATCGGTGCAACGACCTTGATGAGGCCGTCTTCCATCGTGACCTCGATGCCGAGGCCGCCGAATTCGCCGCGGGTCTGCACCTGCATGTCGCGGAAGCTTTTCGGATCCATGTAGCTCGAATGCGGATCGAGACCGGCGAGCATGCCGTTGATCGCGGATTCGATGAGCTTGCCGTCGTCCGGCTTCTCGACGTAATCGGAGCGCACCCGCTCGAACACGTCGCCGAACAAATTGAGCTGCCGGTAGGTGTCGGCCACCGCCGCCTTGGCGCTGGTGCCCGCAAGCATCATGTGTGGCTGGCTCACGAGCAGCGTGAGTGCCGCTCCCGCTGCCGCGCCGAGAAGAATAAGAGAAGTCTTGCGCATTATCCGCGAACCTTTTCACCTTCGCCAGCTACCCACCATGGGCCTGGATCGACGGGTATCCCGTCCTTTCGAAACTCCACGTAGAGTACCGGCTGGCTTGAGCCTGTCGCGAGGACAGCGGCGATATGGGAGTTGCTCCCCATCACCGCAATCGGTTCTCCGGTCAGCACAAACTGTCCGAGATCAACTGATATCCGTTCCATCCCAGCGAGCAAGATATGATACCCGCCGCCGGCATTGAGTATCAAGAGTTGGCCGTATGAGCGGAACGGCCCGGCATAGACGACCCAGCCATCAGAAGGCGCCGTAACTTGGGCACCGGCACGGGTCGCGATGGAAAGGCCCTTTTCCGATCCGCCGAGACCATCGGGCGCCCCAAAAGCCTTGATTTTCACGCCATTAACCGGAATTGGAACATGTCCGCGCAACGAGGCGAAAGCGACCGCCGGCGCCATGCGGCCGGGGTCGCGGAATGCCGATAGGGATGGGCGACTGTCGCCGCGCGCTGCCTCGCGGGCGGCGCGCACGGCTGGGTCGAGGTTTTGCTCCAGCTTGGCGATCAAATCTTTGAGATTATCCACCTGTTTCGCCAGATCGATCGCCCGCGCCCGCTCGGCTTCGAGCGCCTTTTGCCGCTCGCCTTCCTGCTTCTGCCGTTCGGCGACCAATGCGCTCGTGCGCTTGCGCTCCTCGCCCAGGGAAGCGACTTGGGCTTTCAGCCGATCCCGCTCGTCGGTGATTTTCTTGCGCACGCCGACGAGTGCGGTGAGATCGCTGGCCAAGGCCTCGACCTGTTGACGCATTTCGGGCAGCACCGCGCCGAGCAGCATTGCCGTGCGCACGGTCTGTAGAGCATCCTCGGGCGAAGCGATCAGCGCCGGCGGCGGCCGGTGGCCGATGCGTTGCAAGGCCGCGAGCACCTCGCCGATCACAGCGCGCCGGCCGTCGAGCGACTTGCGGATGCTCGCTTCGTTCTCGTCGAGCGGTTTGAGCCGCGCCTCGGTCGCGGCCACCTTGTCTTCCAGGGCACGCGAGCGCGTCGCGGTGTCGATGAGGTCCTGATTGAGCTTGCGCCGGTCGGCGCCGATCTCCTCGATTTCGCGCTTGAGGTTCGCCTCAGTATCGGCGGATTTGCGCTGCTCGTCGCGGGCGGCCTTGAGCTCCTGATCGCGTTGCTCGAGATTTGCCGGCACTTCCGGCTGCGACGGCTTCTCCTGTGCCGCTGCGAGCGACAGCGGCAAAGCCAGCCCCGCGATCAGCGCGAAGCGGGAATTAAGATTGAGCCCCCCGAAGCAAAACATCGCGTGCAAGTTACACCGGTTGCGGCGACAAGCCCATTCTGATCGGGACTCATTGCGTCCGGATTAAGACCGCGCCCGGGCGTTTATGCCCGATGATACGGGTGCCCGGACAGGATGGTGGTGGCGCGGTAAAGCTGTTCCAGCAGCATGACGCGGACGAGCTGGTGCGGCCAGGTGGCCGCGCCCAAGGACAGCCTCAGATGCGCCTTGTCGGCGAGGCTGGGGGAAAGCCCGTCGGCGCCACCGATCATGAACACGGCTGCGGGCTTGTCGCTGCTTCGCCATTTCGCCAGTTGGGCGGCCAGTGCTGCGCTGTCGAGATTTTGGCCGCGCGCATCGAGCAAAACCACGACGGCGTCTTGCGGGATGATATTGGCAAGCGCGATCGATTCCTCGAGCATGCGCTTGCCTGCATCGTCGGCGCGGCTTTCCTTGATCTCGACGATGTCGACGGCGCGCAGACCTAAGCCACGGCCGATTTGCGCTGCGCGCTTGCGGTAGCGCTCGCAAAGCTCCGATTCAGGTCCTTTTAGGCGTCCGATCGCCGCGACAATGATGCGCATGTTGCGCCAAGACTAGTGACTCGAGTGCCAGCCTATACTGACGCAAGGGTTAGCATGCGCTCGGCACAAGCCCACGTAAAAAAATCCCGGCCTATGGGCCGGGATTTTGTTTGGCTCAAAAGGTTAAATAACGTGTCGAGAAGCCAATTACCCTACGAGACTGTCGCGGCGATTTCGCCATTTTTTCACACCGCACGATCCGACGAGTACTGTTCCGAACAGCCACAACGCGCCCGGAATAGGCGTTTCAGGTATATTGCCACTCGTGCATGAAACGGACGAGACGTCGCCACAATAATCGGTGAAGGCGATCCCGCCGGTTTTCCCCGTGTTGCCGCTGAAGACATCTGCGGCGAAAATCGCGCCGTCCGTGCCAGCCTGCAGGGTAGCCAAGAAGTCGGCCAAGGTTTCCGTGGCTATATGTGTGTCCACGTGAAACTCGAGCAAGCTATATACCTGCTGGCTCGCGGTAGACACGCCATAAGTATATTCGGCTGGAAAAACGTAAGGGGCTATTTTTTGCGAGCTGGAATCCGGATTACTCGAATTTGCGGCGAAGCCGCTGGTGACATTGGTGAAGGTGAGGCCATTGATGGTGTCAGAAAATCCAAACGACGCGAAATGGCCTTTGCCGGTCGGATCTTTCTGGAATGACCACGGTTTAGGAGTTGTGCTGGTATCCAACGTTACCAGAATGTCGAACACGCCATTGCCCGGCGAATCCGACACGACCACCGTATTGTTGCTGTCGATACCGCAGCCGCCGGTGCAGCCTTCCAGCGTCTGGACATAGGTTTCGGTCAGAGTCACTGCGTGCGCGCAGACGGGCAGAATTGTCAGCCCAAGCCCCAGCGCTACGGCCGACGCCAGCGCCTTCGAATTCATAGTGAGCACGAAAGTCCCCTAACTATCTATCGCCACGACCTCTATAATATTGGTTTCGCGGGCCCGGTCAATAATTCAGGACAAGAGATTGGTTTCACATCGGACTAATAAAGCGCGGCTTTTTTATTATTGATTTGAATGCATTAGCGCCCGCCCGCCGATTTTATGTGAAGGCCGGCAGCATTGAATTCGCGCGCATGAGACAGCGAAATCAGGTCACCGCGTTACGCGGCTCAAGATCGCGTTGCCGACCACATCTTTTCTAAATTGTAGAATTCTCGAATCTCGGGCCGAAAGATGTGAACGATGACGTCGCCGGCATCGATCAGCACCCAATCGGCTTGCCGCGCGCCTTCGGTGCGGATGCCCTTTATCCCAGCCTGATTCAAGTCTTTCACGACACGATCGGCGCAGGACGCGACATGGCGCTGCGACCTGCCTGTGGTCACGACCATGAAATCGCCGATCGAGGTTTTGCCTGTAAGGTCGATGGTGACACTGTCCTCGGCTTTTGCGTCTTCCAGACACGCGAGGACGATGCGAAGCGTCTCCTTGGCGTCGGGGCGCCGGGAGACGGTTTCGGGCACACGACGTGGCGCCCGAGAGAGTGCAGGTGTGATCAGGGGCTGTGGTCCTTTCCGACGGTTGCACCCGCCCCGGCTGTTCCGGGGTTCTGCATAAGATAGCGTCTAGAGTCGCTTCTTGCCAGTTTTGCGCCGCCGGCTTTTTGGCGCCGTCCTCTTGTTTTTTGATTTGCTTGTTCCGCGTCTGGCCTTTGGCTTTGTCCTTGCTTTGGCGCGCCTGGAGGATGTCTTCGCTTTTCGCCTGGACTTCTTTTTCTTGCCGGGCTTTTTGCCAGGCAAAGTTCCACGCAAGGCGCGCAGCGCAGTCGACGACAGCGGGGACTTGAGGCCATGCAGGAAAGCCCATGCCGGGGGCTTGCGATAGGGAAGCGTGGCGGCGTCGTTTTCCGGGATGCGGGCGGCGCCAAGCGCCTGGCCGGCGGGACTTGCTGCGGCATAAAGGCTTGGGCCCAGGCGGTCGACGACCACGATGGGCACCAGCTTTGCGATCCCGCGCCACCTCTGCCAGCGATGAAAACTCCGCAAATTGTCCGCACCCATGATCCAGACAAAGTGCGTGCCGGGACACCGGGCGACGATCCATTTGATCGTGTCGTAGGTATATCGCGTTTTAATAGCGGCTTCGAGACCGGTCACATCGATGCGCGGATGTTGCGTCAGCGCGCGAGCGGCGGCGATTCGCGTTTTCAGGGGCGCAAGTCCGCGGGTGTTTTTCAGCGGATTGCCCGGCGTGACCAGCCACCAGACCCGATCGAGTTTCAGCCGCTTCATCGCCAGCAGGGTGGCACCGAGATGGGCCTGGTGCGGCGGATCGAAAGTTCCACCGAACAAGCCGATTCTCATGCCGGGTGCGTGAGGCGGAAGAATGCGCTCGGGGAGGGCGCGCGGTTGCGGTTTCACGGCCGGGTCTGACCGCTGCCACGGATGCGGTATTTGAAGGTGGTGAGTTGCTCGACGCCGACCGGCCCGCGCGCGTGTAGGCGCCCGGTAGCGATGCCGATTTCGGCGCCGAATCCGAATTCGCCGCCGTCGGCAAATTGCGTCGAAGCGTTATGCAGCACAATCGCGGAGTCGACCTCGTTCAGGAACTTCTCCGCCGTCGCTTTGTCGTCGGCGACGATGGCGTCGGTATGATGCGAACCGTAGCGCTCGATGTGGGCGATGGCTTCGTCGATGCCGTCCACCACTTTGGCGGCGATGATCGCGTCGAGATACTCGGTTCCCCAATCCTCTTCGGTCGCCGGTTTAACGCGCTTGTCGACGGCTTGCGTCGCTTTGTCGCCGCGGACTTCGCATCCGGCGCCAATCAACATTTCGACCAGCGGCTTGAGATCGTTTGCCGCCACGGCGCGATCGACCAGCAATGTCTCCGCTGCGCCGCAAACGCCGGTGCGGCGCATCTTGGCGTTGAGGACGATGCTCTTGGCCATGTCGAGATCGGCCGACTTGTCGACGTAGACATGGCAGACGCCTTCGAGGTGCGCGAACACGGGCACGCGGGCCTCCGCCTGTACGCGCGCGACGAGCCCCTTGCCGCCACGGGGCACGATGACGTCGATCGTGCCGTCGAGGCCGGTCAGCATCTGTCCGACTGCGGCGCGGTCGCGCACGGGTACAAGTTGAATGGCCGCTTCCGGCAAGCCGGCCTCGCGCAGCCCCTGGCCGAGCGCGGCGACGATTGCGCGACTCGAGCGCAGGCTGTCGGAGCCGCCGCGCAAGATCGCCGCGTTGCCCGATTTCAGACACAGTGCGCCGGCGTCCGCCGTTACATTGGGACGGCTCTCATAAATGATGGCGATGACGCCAAGCGGGACGCGGACGCGCTCGATGGTCATGCCGTTCGGCCGTTTCCAGGATTCGCCGACCGTGCCGACCGGATCGGTCAGCGCTCGAACGGCGTCGATTCCGGCGGCGATAGCTTCCACGCGTGCGGCGTTGAGCGTCAGCCGGTCGAGGAAGGCGGGCGTCATTCCTGAGGCGCGGGCCTCGGCAATATCCTCCGCATTGGCTGCCAGAATGGGCGCGGTTTGCGCGCGTACGGCCTTGGCCATGGCGGCGAGAGCACTGTCTTTTTGGGCCGTCGGGGCGAGCGCGAGGGTGCGGGCGGCGGCTCTTGCCGCACGGCCGAATTCGCCCATCAAAGCGGGGATTTCGCCTGCCCCTTCAATACGTTTCAGCGGCGCGCTCATCGCGAAAAAGCTCGTCAAAACCCGATGTTAGGGGAGGTTCCTACCACGTCGGGCGGCATCCGGCGAGGTCGGCGCGTTCTGGGGATAGCGTGGATAACCGCGCAATTTCCGGAACGGTCAACGGCTTTGCACATTGGAACGGCAGTGTCGGGCGACCTCTGAAGGAGGGATGTTAATGGCGTATCGATCCAACCGTTTACCGCAGCGATTTCCGGTGGGAACCAAACTGGTGGTGGAGGGGCCGCGCGGGGCCGAAGGTCAGGTGCAAGTCTTTAGCCGGTATCTGGAATTTCCCGACGGCACGTGCCTGGCGCTGCCTTCGCATGCCGCGCCACCGGTGACCGGCCAGCCGCGCCGCAATCGCCGCAGCCGCACGCGGCGCTGACGCGCAAACCTTTGCTGTCATAACAGAAAACCCCAGCCTCCGGTGGGCTGGGGTTCCGGGTGATCGGTCAATCACCTTCAGGTCGCGTCGTCGAAATTTAAGCCGTTTAGTCGCCGATTTATTCCCGCGTCGTGCCGGGACAATGCTCGACCCGCGCAAAGGTTCCCGTGCCGACAGGGGTTACACCGGCGCCAAGATCGCCGGACAAGCGCTTCGTTCGGCCTATTCCCCACCGAGCACCAGATCGTCGCGGTGAATCATCTCCGTACGTCCGGAAAATCCGAGGATCGAGAGCACGTCCGACGAGGAGCGCCCCTTGATCTTGTCGGCATCGTCCGAATCGTAGGCGATGAGCCCGCGGCCGATTTCGGCGCCGTCGGGCCCGCGCACGACAACCGCATCGCCGCGGCCGAAGCCGCCGTCGATCTTCACCACGCCCGCCGGCAGCAGGCTCTTGCCCGAGCGCAGCGCGCGCACCGCGCCGGCGTCGATGGTGAGCGCGCCGCGCGGCTCGAGCGAACCGGCGATCCATTTCTTGCGCGCCGTCACCGGATTGGCCGGCGTGAGGAACCAGGTGCAGGCGGCACCTTGCGCGATCGCGTGCAGCGGATTGGCGACGCGCCCCGAGGCTATGATCATGTGCGTGCCGGCGGAGGTCGCAATCTTGCCGGCCTCGATCTTGGTCAGCATGCCGCCGCGCGACAATTCCGAGCCGGACGCGCCCGCCATCGCCTCGATCTCCGGCGTGATGCGGGCAACGAGCGGCACGCGCTTTGCGCTTTCTTTTCCGCCGGCGTCTTGCCCCGGCGGCCTGTCGTAGAGCCCGTCGATGTCGGAGAGCAGCACCAGCAGGTCCGCGCTCATCATGGTGGCGACGCGCGCGGCGAGGCGGTCGTTGTCGCCGTAGCGGATTTCGCTCGTCGCCACGGTGTCGTTCTCGTTGATGACCGGCACGCTTCGCCATTCGAGCAGCGTGTCGATTGTTTCGCGCGCGTTGAGGTAGCGGCGCCGTTCTTCGGTGTCGCCCAGCGTCAGCAGCACTTGCCCGGCGGCGATGGCATGCGCGCCGAGCGATTCCGACCAGGCACGCGCCAGCGCGATCTGGCCGACGGCGGCGGCGGCCTGCGCCTCCTCCAGCCGCAGCGCGCCCGCCGGCAGCTTGAGCACGGCGCGGCCGAGCGCGATGGCGCCGGAGGAGACGACGAGGATGTCGCGCTTCTCGCGGTGCAGAGCGGCGATGTCGGCGGCGAGGCCGCCGAGCCAGTCATGCTTGAGCTTGCCGGCAGCCGAATCGACCAGCAGCGAGGAGCCGACCTTGACGACGATGCGGCGGAAGCTGTTGAGCGACGGCGTTTTTGGCATGGTCCCGGCGATGCAAATGGGTGCCGGGTCTTAGCACGCCTTTTCGGGGTTCGTCAGGAGCGCCGGCGGCGAGACGGGCCGCAGGCTTAATTCTGCGCCACCTTCTCGCTCTTATGCGCGTGCTTGTGCCTGGCGACGGCGAGCTGGGCGGTCACGGGCTTGGTGGCTTTCTTGGTATCGTTCTTAGTCTCGTTCTTGGTCTCGTTCTTCGTGTCTTTTTTGGCGTCTTTTGCAGGCGCGGGCTTGTCGGCCTGTGCCTTGGCGGGCGCCGCCTTTTCATTCGGCGCCTTTTCGTGCGTCAGTTCGGCGACCCGCGTCAGGGGCTTTGATTTTTTCGGATGCGCGCGGTCGGCGACCTTTGCGCCTTTTTGCGCGGCTTTGTCGGCCGCGGCGTGCGCGGTCTTGTCGCCCGCGCCGTGCTTCTCTTTGGCCGGCGGCATGGGTATGTGGTCCGGGCCGTTCCAGGCAAGAAGCCCCGCGGCCTCCTGACAGGGCGCGTGGCGCGGCAGCTTCATCGCCGGGCTGCCATTGGTGGCGACTATCCACGTCTCCGGCGCGCGGCCGGTGATGTTCTTGACGTAGCCTTGCGTCTCCTCCGGCAGCTTGCTCTTTTTTTCCAGCCAATCCTGGATGCGCCGCGGGCCGGCATTGTAGGCGGCGGCGGCGAGGCCGAAATTGCCGAATTGCTGCACCAACTCGCGCAGCAGCCGCGCCGCCGCGGGGATCGCTTCCACCGGATCGAACGGGTTGGTAAGGCCGACGCGCGCGGAGGTCTCCGGCATGAACTGCGCGATGCCTTCGGCGCCGGCCGACGAGACGACGCCGGGCTGGAAGCGGCTCTCCTGGAAAAGCAGATGGATGAAGAAGGCAACCGGCACGCCGTTTGTCTGCGCCGCCCTGGTGAGTGTGTCGCAGATCTCCTCGCGCGAGCGGGCAACGACCGGGTGCGGCTCGGGCGGCAGCCGCGGCGGCGCGGACTGGACCTTGTCGCCGTTAAGAACGGCGGCGGCGTCGGACACGGCCTGGCCGTCGACGGCAATATCCGCGCTCTGCGATTTGTCGCGCGTGGTGATGCCGCCGTCGATTGCGGTCTCCGTCGCCGCCATCGCGTCGAGTTTGGACGGCGCCATGAGATATTCAGCCGGCAACGTCGCATTGCTGGTCATGCCTGGCAGCGCGATCAAGCACAGACAGGCGGGCATGAAGAAACGCCGCATTCGCTCTTAGTTCCCCCGACAGGTCGCGGCGCTCGCGCGGTCGAATGCGCGGACCGGGATGTGGCTCATGCGAAAAGGAGGCGCCCCCCTTGATTCGCTTGCGCCATCAAAGCCGGAAAGATGCGGCCAAAATGTGAGGCAAGAGGCTAAAATCTGAGACAAGTTGATGGAGAGTTTTCCGGGTTCCATTGACGCCCGGGGAACTTTGCTTGCGCCCGGAACGGCGCGGGCCATGCGGCGTTGCCTTGCTGACGTTCTTTACAGGCATTCTTTCGAAGCGAGCGGCGCGATGGCATTTCTGGCTTATCTGGTTGTTCTGATTTTCGCGGGCGGCGCCGCGCTGTTCGGGCTCGACCTCATCACCGCGCCGCTACCGGAGCACCACAACGCGCCGCCGCAGTTGAGCGCCGCCAGCAAGCCGAACAAGGTGGCGAAGCGTCAGGCCGACGTCGAACGGCACGATACCGCCGCCAACAACAAGGACCTGACGCCGGTTTATCCGGCCAATCCTGGCGGCGTGCGCGAGGTGGGCGCCGATAAGGCGTCAACGACCGCGTCGAATGCTTCTTCGTCGCCGGCGCGCGAAACGACGGGTGCTGCGCCTGCCGCTGCGGCGGCGGAAACGTCCACTCCCGCGCCGAAGCCCGCCGTTAAAACCGCGGAGGTTTCACCGCCGACGAAAGACGCGCCGCCGGCCGCGCCAGCGGTTGTACCCACGCAGGCGGTGGCGCAACAGAGCGCCGGCCATTGCGACGTACAGGCTTGCTCAAGCGCCTATCGGTCCTTCCGCGCCTCCGACTGCACCTATCAGCCGTTTGAGGGCCCGCGCCGCGCCTGCACTGCGCCACCCGCGACGCAGGCGCGCAACGATGCGGGCCCGACACACGTCACTCGGCAAGGCACGCGCGTCTCGATGGCGCCGGCCGCTGTGTCGCGATATGAGGAATTGCGCCGCGGTCAGTCCGATAATGACGAGTATGACGACGACGATGACGATGCCGGCTACGATCGCAACGTGAATGCCTACGGGCCCGGCGACGGCTATCCCGGCAGCGTCATCATCATCCGCAGGCCGCGCGGCTGGTAGTCAGACGCGCTTGAGCCGCGCCAGCCGCGATGCCTTTTCCGCGTTCGCCGCGCCCGGCGGCATGCGGCCGGCAACGATGTCCTTCACCTGATTGACGGTGTCGAAAGCCTGATGCTCGGCGGCGTCGGGCGTTAAACCCGCGGTGTGCGGCGTAGCGATGACGTCGGCGCGTGCGGCAAGCGCAAGCGACGGCTTCTGGTCCTGCGCGCGGCCGACATCCATCGCGGCGCCGGCGATGCGCCTGGCATCGAGCGCGGCGGCGAGCGCGGCCTCGTCCACCAGATTGCCGCGCGACAGATTGAGGAAATAGGCCGACGGCTTCATGCGCGCGAAATTTTCGGCGTTCATCAGGTTCTCGGTCCGCTCGTTGGCGATGGCGAGGCAGATGACGAAATCGGAGCGCGCCAGCAGATCGGCAAGCTCAACCTGCGTCACGCCAGCAACGGCGATTTTCTTGAACGGATCGGAGACGAACACCGTCATACCGAGCGCGACGCAGAGCGGCGCCAGATATTCGCCGATCACGCCGTAGCCGATGATGCCGACGCTCGAGCCTTTGAGCTGGCGGCCCATGCGCGCTTCCGGATCCTTGCCGCTGCGATAGACGGAGGCGGCTTCCGTGATGTGCCGGCCGCAATCGATCATGAAGCCGATCGCCATTTCGGCGACCGAAGCGATAAAGCCGGGGGTTGCGTGCGTGACGAGAATGCCTTTGGCGCTCGCCGCAGCCACGTCGATGTTGCGGATGTCGACCGCCACGCGCAGGAACGCCACAAGCTCGGCCGGAGCCGCGGCAAAAAACTCCGCCGGGCCGGGCGTCTGCCGGTCGGACACGACGATGTCGCAGCCGCGCGCGGCTTCGAGCAGCGCTTTGGCGTCGAGCACCTTGTCGGAGGTGTTGAGGCGGACCTCGCCCGATTTGCGCAGCGCCGCCAGCGCGCGCTCGCCGTAGTAGTTCTTCAGCATATCGGGCGTGTGCGTAAGCAAAATCGTCGGCACGGGCCTGTTTCCGGGTTGTTTGAGAGGCGACGGGTCTAGCACGACCGTCTTGCCTTCGTCATCGCCAGCGCCGATATATACGGCGCCATTGCCCGCGGCGCCTCGAATACTGCCGGGGATTGGGATTATCCGGGTTCGATGTGATGTCGTATTTGATTTATCTTGCGATTGCGCTTGTCACCTTGTTCGGCGTTTTGTTCGAAACGAACGTGTTTTTCGAGCCGCGGCACAAGGCCGAGCAGGCCAGCATAGCCGCAAATCGCCCCGTGCAGCCGGTCGTGCAAAGTCCGGTCGTCGCGCCGGTAACCGATGCGCGCGGCGAGGCGGCGCAGGAGGCCGAGCGCACCCCGCCCAGAAAGGCCGCCGTGCTGCGGCCGCAGCAACAGAGCAAAGGCGCTTCGCCGAAATGCGACGTGACGGCTTGCGCCGCCGCCTACCGCACGTTCCGCGCTTCCGATTGCACCTATGGCGCCGACAGCGGCGAGCGTTTGCTGTGCACGAGGGGCGTCGTCAGCGACGAGGCCGCCGCCGAAGCCGCGCTCAACGCGCATGCCGATGCGGCCAGCGCCGCCGCGCCCGCGAAATGCAACGTCAACGCCTGCACGCAGGCTTACGTCTCGTTCCGCGCGATCGATTGCACCTACCAGCCGAGCGAAGGCCCGCGCCGCCTTTGCGCAAAATAATGCGGTTTGCGTTTTCGCCTTACATCCCGCGCTGCGGCGCGCTCGCCAGAAACTCGCCGAGCTGCTGCTTGTAGAATTTGGCCATCGAGGTGGTGCCGTGGCCGCGGGTCTCGGTGCTCGCCGGGATGAGATAAAGGCGTCCGTTCTTCACGCGCTTGAGCGCCTGCTCCTCGATCCCCGTTTCCGGCGGGTTGCGTTCGTCATCGGCGGAATTGATCGCCAGCAGCGAGGCGGTGATCTTTTCCAGGCCGGGCGCCGCGTCGTAATCGGCCGACGATTGCCACTGCCAGAGGAAGTCGTTGGCATCTTTCGGCGCCGGAGCGCCGAGGCGGTCGTCGACGAACTTGTCGGCTGCGGCGTTGGCCGGAGCCTGCTTCTGGTAGGCGAGGCTGCCGCCCGAGGTGGCGATGCCGTAGAACACATTGGCGATGCGCAGGAAGTGCGGTTGCGCCGTGTAGTTGCCGTCCTTGTATTCGGGATCGTTGCGGATCGTCTCCAGCAACATGCGCCGCAGCATCCAGTTGCGGCTGGCCATCGCGGTCGGCTGCGACGCCATCGGCACCAGCGCGTCCATCTCGCTGGGATATTTTTCGCCCCACATCCAGGTCTGCATGCCGCCCATCGAATTGCCGGTCACCAGACGCAGATGTTTGATGTGCAGGCCGTCCTTGAGCAGCAGGTGCTGGGCCTCGACCATGTCGTCGTAATTGTACCGCGGGAATTTGGCGCGCAGGCCGTCCGACGGCTTTGACGATTTTCCGGCGCCGATCGCGTCGGGGATGATGATGAAATATTTCGTCGCGTCGAGCGGCTGGCCGGGGCCGAACAGCTCGCCGGCGTAGGCGGGCGTCAGCATGCCGGCGGCGGAACCGCCGGTGCCATGCAGAACCAGCACCGGCTGGCCGGAGGGCTCGCCGACCGTAATATAATGCAGATGCAGCTCCGGCATCGTTTCGCCGGTATGGAATTTGAAGTCGTGCGCGGTCCACGTTGCTTCCTTTGGCGCGGGATAATCCGCCGCTACCGACAGGGACGTCAGCGCAAAGAAGAACGCAGCTGTTGCGGAAAACAGTTTCATCGTCGCCTCCCTCGTGACATCGCCGGCGCTCGGTATCCAGCGGGCGCCTCGCGATAACGCTACACGAGGCGCCCAAGGCGCGGGAGGGGGGAGGCGTCCTCAGGTCAAGCGGGCGGCCAATGCCGCGAGCTTGTCGATGCTCTGAGTCCAGCCAGCCTCCATGCCGGCGAGCATTTGCCTGGCGATGGGAACGAGACCGGCGGCATGCGTCGTCAGCGTGAGCAGGGTCTTGCCGCCCTGCTCGGCAAAGGTGACGGTGGTTTCCCCTTCGAGCAGGTGATTGCCGTCCTCGTCGATGGCGACGTTGGTGAACACCAGCCGGTGCGGCCGCACGACCTCGCGGAACACGCCTTTCATTGGATATTCCGCCCCGTCGGGCCCGCGCATGACGACGCGGATGGCGCCGCCGACGCGCGCGTGAACTTCGCATACCGGGTTGGTGAAGCCCTTGGGACCGAACCATTGCGCCATGCGTGCGCCGTCGGTCCAGCAGCTCCAGACCAGTTCACGCGGCGCATCGAAGACGCGGCTGATGACGACGGTGCCTTCGCCGTAGGGCGCGGGTTTGGCTTGGGTGGCGGTCATGTTGCGCAACTCCTATTTGCTTTTCGCCAGATACGTCTCAAGCTGATCGAGCGTGCCGCCCCAGCCCTGCGTCATGCTGCCGCGGCCGGCGTCGAAGGTCTTTTGCTCCTCCTCGCTCGCCTTGTACGGCGACCAGCGGATCGTGAAACGGGTCTTTCCGTTGCCCAGATCCTCGAAGGTGAAGACCGTCAGCAGCTCCAGCGGCCAGGTCGGCGCCAGCGGATGGCGCGTGACGCCGCCTTGCTCGTCGGAGAAGGAATTGATGAACGCCAACCGCTCTTGCGGGACGATCTCGCGGTAGACGAACTTGCCCCACATCGGTTGGCCGTCCGGCGATTTCATTCCGTAGAGGTAGGTGCCGCCAACACGCAGATCCATTTTTGAAGCGATCACGGTGAAGCCCTTCGGGCCCCACCACTGCTTCATGTGCTGCGGATCGGTGAAAGCTTTCCATACCAGATCGCGGGGCGCATCGAAGGTACGCGAAATCACGAAATCGTCGGTCATTGGTTCAGCTCCGTTACTCTGACACTACCTGGCTATTTCTGGACGATGACCATCCAGCCGACGCCGAATTTGTCGGCGACCATGCCGAAGCGTTTCGCGAAAAAAGTCTTGTCCATCGGCATCGTCACCTGGCCGCCTTCGCCCAGCGCGGCAAACAATTTGTCGGCTTCGGCTTCCGAGCTGGCGTAGATCGTCAGCGCGAAGCCCTTGAATTCGGGATGTCCGGTGTTGCGTCCGTCCGACGCGGACAATGTCGTATCGCCGATCTTGAGACTCGAATGCATGACTTTGTCGGCATTCGCCGGCGTGCACATCGATTTGTCTGGCGCGTCCTTCCAGCGCATCAACATGTTCACCTCGGCGCCGAGTGTTTTCTTGTAGAACGCGATCGCTTCGTCGCAGCGGCCGTCGAAAAAAAGATAAGGGTGGATTTGCATCGGTCTCTCCTCGCGATTGGTTGCTTCAGAATTGTCAGGTGTTTGATGTCATTGCCGTGACGTAGCCGGCAAGCCGCGCCAGGGTCTGCACCAGGCCCTTGTCGGCGCCATAGTCCTTGATGACGCGCGCGCGTTCGTCGGCATTCGGGAATAGCATGTGCCAGGTGAGGCGGGTTTTGCCGCCAAGGTCGGTGAAGGTCACGGTCGTCGCGATCCGCACCGGCTCGACGTCCTCGCCGCCGCCGTGACGATAGACGAGGCGTTCCGGCGCGACGATCTCGTCGAAGGTGATGCGGTTCTGGTAATCGCGGCCGTCTGGCCCATGCATGACAAAGCGCCAGACGCCGCCCGGGCGGAAGTCGAAGGCGCTGGTCGTGACGGAAAAGCCGTTCGGCCCCCACCATTGCGCAAG
>Ga0134126_10003465_pt1 | contig 19750 bp, 16 predicted proteins | sample KB31752_FD_96881 | JGI IMG/M metagenome (GOLD analysis project Ga0134126, IMG submission 96881) | Terrestrial soil microbial communities with excess Nitrogen fertilizer from Kellogg Biological Station, Michigan, USA - KB3-175-2 | ecosystem: Environmental > Terrestrial > Soil > Unclassified ...
ACCTCGACGCCATCGAGGCCGGCATCGGCGACTACCGGACGTTCGCCACCGCCTACCTGGCCTACTGGGACCACTTCGCCGCCAGCACCCACAACGGGTTCCTCCGGGCCCTCTCCCCAGCGCTGCGGGCCATCGTCAACAGCGCCGGCTTCGTCCCCAACGAGCCGTACCGCGTCGCCGTCCTCACCCGGCTGCGCGCCGTCCACGACGCCATCGCCCACCACGACGGCGACGCGGCCGCCGCCGCCATGACGGCGCTGGAGCTCGACTTCTACGACCGGCTCACCACCGGGTACCCCGGACAGGTCAACCGGGTCGTGGCCTGGAGCCACCTCGACGTCGCCCCCTGACCGGCCGCCGGGCGGCACTACCATGCCCCGATGACCGACGACCCCCGAGGGGCCGCCCCGGGCCGGCGCGGCGAACAGCTCCGGCAGCCCCGGCTGGCCGAGCTGGTGGCCGGCGCCCTCCGCGACGAGATCCTGTCCGGTGAGCTGACCGACGGGGACACCCTGCCCCGCCAGGAGGACCTCCTCGACAGCTTCGGGGTCAGCCCCCCGGCTGTCCGGGAGGCCCTGCGGATCCTGGAGACCGAAGGGCTCATCCGGGTCCGCCGGGGCAACGTCGGCGGGGCGGTGGTCAAGGCCCCCAGCCCCGACGGCGTGGCCTACATGGTCGGGCTCGTGCTGCAGTCGTGGCGGACCCCGCTGGCCGACGTCGGCCGGGCCCTGCTCGACGTCGAGCCGGTGTGCACGGCGCTGTGCGCCCGCCGCGACGACCGCTACCGGGCGGTGGTCCCGGTCCTCCGGGAGCTGGTGGCCGCCCAGGCCGCCGTGGTCGACGACACCGTCGCCTTCAACCAGGCCAGCCGCCGGTTCCACGAGGCCCTGGTGGCCCACTGCGGCAGCGACACCCTGAAGGTGGTGGTGGGTGCCCTGGAGACGGTGTGGTCCAGCCACGAGCACCGGGTCTACGAGCTCGGCCTCGAGTCGGCCGTGGACGTCCGCCGGGCCGCCCTGCGGGCCCACGAGAAGCTCGTCGACGCCATCGAAGCCGGCGACGAGCCCGCGGCGGTGGCCCTGGCTCGGAGCCACCTGGAGGCCACCCAGAGCTACACGATGGCCGGCTACCCGGCCGGAGGCGCCGACGGTAGCAAGGCCGGCAGCACGGCCGCCAAGACCGAAGGCGGCCGCGGCGATGGGGGTGAGGCCAGGGTGTCGGCCGATCTCGTCCGCAACCCCAGCCGGACCGACTGAACCATTAAAGTTATATAGTATTGAAGGTATGGAGGAGGACAACCAGGGTGAGGTGAACCTGGCCGGTGTCCTCATGGACCATCCGTTCCCCGATCCCGACGGCCTCCTCTTCACCATCGACGGGACCACCACCGCCGGTAACGCCCGCACCGCCACCACCGAGGTGGCCTCCACCCTGCACCGAGCCGGCGTCGTCCCCGGCCAGGCGGTGGCCGCCCGGCTCCCCAACGGCCCCGACGCCATCTGGACCATGGCCGGCATCTGGCTGGCCGGCGCCGTCTTCGTCCCGCTCAACCCCCGGGCCGCCGCCCCCGAGCAGGACCACATGCTCGAGGCCACCGGCGCCGTGGCCCTCATCGACGCCGACGGCCTCCAACCCGTCGCTGTCTCGACGACGGCAGTGGCGGGGCCGCGGCGGTACCCCGACGGCACCGCCTTCGTCCTCTGGACGTCCGGCACCACCGGCCCCCCGAAGCCGATCGTCCACACCCACCAGGCCTACCTGGAGCTCATCGACCGGGTGCTCCACACCTTGCGGCCGGCCGACCGCCGCCGGTCGGGCCGGCCACCCACCCCCAACCTCATCCCGACGTCGTTGGCCCTCAACTCCGGCATCTACAACGCCATCTTCGGCCTGCGGGCCGGCGCCGCCCTGGTCATCATGGACCGCTTCGACCCGCGCACCTTCGCCGTCCTGGTCCGCCGCCACGGCATCCGGTCGACCGTGCTGCCGCCGGCGGCACTGGTGGCCCTGGCCGATGCCGACGACGTCACCGACCTGTCCCCCCTCCGGTACGTCCGCAGCATCACCGCGCCGCTCTCCCCCATCGCCGGCCGACGGTTCGCCGACAAGTTCGGGGTCGCCGTCCTCAACAGCTACGGCCAAGCCGAGCTGGGTGAGGTGATCGGATGGACCGCCGGCGACGCCCGGACCCACCCCGACAAGCTCGGGGCGGCCGGCCGGCCGCATTCGGGGGTCCACATCAAGATCGTCGACCCCGACGGCCGCCCGGTGCCGACCGGCACCGTCGGCCGACTGCTGGTCCGGCCCCGCCGGATGGCCGCCGGGTACGCCGGCGGCGACGACCTCGGCGACCGCCTCGACGCCGACGGCCACCTCGACACCGGCGACCTCGCCCGGTTGGACGACGACGGCTTCGTGTGGATCGAGGGCCGGGCCACCGACCTGATCAACCGGGGCGGCAACAAGGTGTTCCCCGAACAGGTCGAGGAGGTGCTCCGGCTGTCCCCCGCCGTCGCCGACGCCGCCGTCGTCGGCGCCGACGACGACCGTCTCGGGCAGGTGCCGGTGGCCCTGGTCGTCGCCCGGGACGGCGCCACCGTCGATCCGGCCGAACTCGACCGCCTGTGCCGGCAGCACCTCACCCCCTACAAGGTCCCGACGTCCTTCCTGGCGGTCCCCGGCCTCGCCCGGAACGAAGCCGGCAAGCTGCAGCGGTCCCAGCTCGCCCGGGCCCTGGCCGCCGGCGATCTGGTCGCCGGGGATCTGGCCGCCGGCGAGCTCAGCGCTCCAGACCCTCCCACAGGGCCCGCTTGACGGCGGCCAGCACCTCCGGCGGGGTCCGGGCGATCCGCTCGGCCACCGCTTGGGCCTCCCCCCACAACCCGCCGGGCGGGTCCACCACCTGGCCCACCAGTCCGAGCTGGTAGGCGCGGGAGGCGGTCAGCGACTCCCACCGGCCGGTGAGGGCCATCCGGAACACCGCCTCCGCCGACATCCGTCGGGCCAGGCCGATCGTTTCGAACGCGCTGGCCTGCCCCACCGAGGTGTGTGGGTCGAGGAAGCGGGCGTTGGACGCCGCCAGCACCACGTCGGCGTCGGCCACGAAGTGCAGTCCGCCACCGGCACAGGTGCCGTTGACCGCGGCCACCACCGGCTTGGTGACCCGGTTGTGCACCGCCGTCAGCCCCAGGTCGGCCCGCTTGGTCCGCCGGGCCTGTTCCCGCAGCGCCCCCGGGTCACCGGCCAGTTGCCCCATGTCCAGCCCGGTCTGGAAGGCCCGGCCGTTCCCGGTGTTCACGATCACCCGGACCGCCGGGTCGGCCTCCAGGGCCGACCACGCCAAAGGGAGCTCGTCGAACATGGTGGCGTCGATGGCGTTACCGACGTGGGGGCGGTCGAACACCAGCCAGCCCACCGCCCCGTCCCGCCGGATCTCCAACGTCCGGAACGGGCGCCGCTCCCCGTCCGCGGGGGCCGGCGTCGGGTCCGGCGTGACGGTCATCGGCCGCCGAAGTCGGGAGGACGCTTCTCCTTGAAGGCGGCCAGCCCCTCCTTGAAGTCATCGCTCCGCGACGCCAGCTCCATGGCGAACCCCTCGTTGCGGAGCTGCTGCTCCAGCGGCGCCTGGGCCCCGGCGTGGAGCAGCCACTTGGTCAGCCCGAGGGCCACCGTCGGGCCGTCGGCCAGCTGTCGCACCACCTCGCCCGCCGCGGTGCCGAGCTCCCCGGCGGGCACCGCCCGGTGGACCAGACCCCAGGCCTCGGCCTCCGATCCCGACACCACCCGTCCGAGCAGCAGCATCTCCCTGGCCCGCACCTCCCCCACCCGCCGAGGCAGCAGCCAGGTGGCCCCACTGTCCGGGGTGAGCCCCCGCTCGGCGAACGGCTCCCACAACCGGGCGTCGGCGGCGGCGATGGTCACGTCGGCGGCCAGGGCGATCTGCAAGCCGATGCCGGCCGTCCAGCCCTGGACGGCACAGACCACCGGGACCTGCACCGACAGCAACAGCGGGATCAGCCGGTGGGCCTGGGTGGGAAGCCGTCGCTGGATACTGCCGGCCCTGGGCCGCCGAGGCGCTTCGGCGGCCGGGGCACCCGCCCGCCCACCGGCCTGGCCGGCATCGGTGACCGCGCCACGGGGAACGGCGTTCCGACCGACGATGTCGAAGCCGGTGCAGAAATGGGGACCCTCAGCGGACACCGCCAGCACCCGCACCGCCTCGTCCTGACCGGCCCCTTCCACGGCGGCCGTGAAGGCGGCCACCATCCCGTCGGTCAGGGCGTTCCGCTTGTCGGGCCGGTCGAGGTGCACCCGAAGCACCCCGTCGGCCAACGACACGGCCAGTCCGTCCGTGCCGTCGTAGGGATGGGAGCCTGGCATCAGGTTCGGGAGAACCCCGCGGCCACGGCCTCGAGGGCCTCCTGCAGGTCGGTGGCCCCACCGGGAGGGTCGGGGAGCCGGACGGGGCCGTGCTCCCGGCTGGGCAGCAGCACGGTGGCGTGCCCCGGCGTGGTGACCCGGCCCCGCTGGTTGACGGCCTTCAGCTCCAGGTCCACCGCCGGGCGGCCCCCGTCGGCCAGGTACCGCCGGACCACCGTGCCGTCCAGCCACTGGGTGTCGCCGACGTAGTTGAACAGCCGGAACTCGCAGTCCAGCTTCCACAGCCAGGCGTCGTCGCCCATCCAGTCGGTGCACAGGTGGATGAGCCAGGTCTCGCGCATCCGGCCGTAGTCGAACGTCGTCGGGTTCCCCGACCGCTGGGCGAAGCCCGGGTCCCAGTGCACCCGCTGCATGACGTCGGGCACGTTCTGGTCGTCGCGATGGAAGAACCGGGGGATCCGTTGCCGGTTCTGGTAGCCCAGCCGCAGCGGCTTCACCCCGTACAGGCCCATCCCCATGCCGACATGCCAGCACACCATGTCGGTCACCGTCAGCGGCCCCTTCACCATCGGCCCCACCCGGTCCCCCTCGGCGACGTCCTCGAACCACCGCGGGGTGGCCCCTCGGGGCCCCTCGACGGCGTACTGGGCGTCGATCCGGTCGATGTCGGCGTCGTCGTAGGCGGCGAGGGCGATGTCGTCGTACTTCTTCTTCTCCCGGGCCTTCGTCCGCTCGGTCCGGACCATCAGCCGGTACTGCCCGGACAGCAGCGTCCCGGTCTCGTCCCGGAACACCTCCCCGGTCCACTCGTGCACCGACCGGTCGGCGAACTCGCTCGGCTTGTCGAGGACCCCGACCAGGGCGTTGCGGCGGAAGCACCGTCGCTCCGGCCGCAGCGGAGCCCACCACTCCCGGGAGCTGGCGGCGTAGAAGGCGTGGACCCCGCGCAGCGGGTCCCCTTTCATCAGCTCCCGGTCGCCCGCCGCCACCTCGGCCACCTCGTTCTCCCCGATCAGGGTGTCGCCGCCGACCAGCGGCGGTGGGGCCAGCGCCCCCTCCCACCGGGAGGCGGCGGCGTAGTCGGGGTCGCACCACAGGGGGTTGTCGTCCCCGTAGGCCACCGCCACGTTCGCGAAGGCGTCGGTCCCCGGCCGCCGGTAGTGCGGCGGCATCGGGTGGGGCACGGCGATGCCGATGCGCTCCCGCAGGCGGCCGATGGCCTCGTCGCTGATCATCCTGCCTCCACGATGGCCGCCGCCACCGCCGTCTCGTGGTGGTGCTCGTCCCCCAACAGGGCCCGGTCAACCAACAGCCGGCGCAGGTACACGTGGGCGTCGCACTCCCAGGTGTGCCCGATGCCGCCGTGGACCTGCAACACGGCCTCCCCCACCTGCCGGGACACCCGGCCCACGTACGCCTTGGCCACCCGGGCCGCCAGCGCCGCCGCGGCGGCGTCCCGGCCGTCCACCGCCCAGGCGGCGTAGTAGGTGGCGCTCCGGGCGGCCTCCACGCTGACGTGCTGCTCGGCGCACAGGTGCTGGATGGCCTGGAACGACCCGATCGGCTGGCCGAACTGCCGGCGCTGGCCGGCGTAGGCCACGGCCATCGCCAGCCCCCCGGCCATGGCGCCGACCATGTCGGCGCACACCAGCACCAACCCCACCGTCCGCCAGCGGTCCAGCCGGTCGCCGTCCACCGGGTCGCCGACCACCTCGACGGGACCGGCCACGGCGACCAGGTCCCGTGACAGCTCGGCAGCCCGCGGCGGCTCGGTGCCGACGCGGGCCAGCACCGGGACGACCCCGCTCCCGGCCCGGGCGACCGCCACGGCGCCGGTGGCCCCGCGGGCGTCGAACACCAGCCCGCCCGGCCGGGGTCCACCGTCCCCGCCGTCGAGGACGGCTCGGTCGGCACTGCCGTCGAGGACGGCGATGTCGGACAGGTCGGCGGCGACCGCCACGGTGGTCCGGCCGGCCACCCGGGCGAGATCGGTCCCGGTGGCCATCGACAGCTCGGCCGCCAGCATCGGGCCGAGCAACGGCACCTCGGAGCCGGCCCGGCCGAACGCTTCCATGCACACCACGGCGTCCATCACCGAGGCGCCGTCGGCGGCGCGCATGGTGACCATCCCGCTGTCGGCGACGGCCGCCCATCCCCGATCGGGGTCGGAGGGTTCGGCGGCCAGATCGGTCGCCAGCTTCCCGGCGGTCTCGGCCAGCAGGGACTCCTCGTCGGTCAGCGTGGCGTCCACATGACCTCCGACGAGATACTACGACGGTGGACTTCAGCGACACCCCTGACGAAGCGGCGTTCCGGACCGAGCTGCGGCGGTGGATCGCCGACCGGCTCCCGTTCCCGCCCCTGCCCGACGGCGACGACGACCGCATGGCCCGCCTCACCGAATGGCAACGCCAGCTCTACGACGGCGGTTGGGCGGCGGTGTCGTTCCCGACCGAGTACGGCGGCCGGGGGCTCGGGCCGGTGTACGAGGCCATCGTCCTCGACGAGATGGGCTCGGCCGGGCTGCCGTCGGCCTGGCACTATGGCTACATCGCCCGGGTCATCCTCATGTACGGCACCGAGGAGCAGCGACAGCGGTTCCTGACGCCGGCGTTCCGGGGCGACGAGCGGTGGTGCCAGGGCTTCAGCGAACCCGACGCCGGGTCCGATCTGGCGTCGCTCACCACCCGGGCCGAGCTGGACGGCGACCACTACGTGGTGAACGGGCAGAAGGTGTGGACGTCGGAGGCCCACTGGGCGGACTGGTGCCTCCTGCTGGCCCGGTCCGAAGCCGACGCACCGGACCACCGGGCGATGTCCTGCTTCCTGGTGCCGATGACCACTCCGGGCCTGACGGTGCGGCCGTTCCGGCAGATGACCGGGACGCTGGAGTTCGCCGAGGTGTTCTTCGACGACGTCCGCCTCCCCGTCGCCAACCGGGTGGGGACCGCCGGCGACGGCTGGCGCATCGCCATGTCGACGGTGTCCTTCGAACGCGGACCGGCCGACGTCGGGTTCCTGGCCGACCTCCGCCGGAGCCTGCGGTCGCTGACCGATGCCGCCGGTCGGGGCACCGTCCGCACCGACGGCGACCTGTCGGCCCGGCTGGCCCGGTCGTACGTCGACGTCGAGGTGCTCCGGGCCCACATCCTGCGCACCCTGTCCCGCCGGGCGAAGGGGCAGGGGTCGGAGGTCGAGGTGTCCGTCGACAAGCTGCTGATGGTGCGGACGGAGCAGGAGCTGTCCCATACCGTCATGGACGTCCTCGGCGCCGGACCGCTCCTCGGCGACCGGCCGGACGAGCTGCACCAGTACCTGTGGTCGCGGGCGGCCAGCGTCTACGGCGGGTCCCAGGAGATCCAGCGGACCATCGTGGCCACCCGCCTCCTCGGACTGCCCCGGAGCTGACGCCATAGGTTATAACTTTATATGTATGGGCCGGTACCGCTATCTCAAGGTCGAGCGCCATGGGCCGGTCGGCTGGCTGATCAACGACCGCCCTGACCAGCTCAACGCCATGAACGCCGAGATGCGCGACGAGTTCGCCGTCGCCTGGAAGGAGTTGGACGAGGACCCGGAGGTGCGGGTGATCGTCCACACCGGCGAGGGCCGGGCGTTCCAGACCGGGGTAGACGTCGCCGAGATCGCCGCCGACGGGGTCGGCATGGAGCGGTACCGGCAGTCCATGGAGGACTTCGACGTCCACTTCACCGCCTGGCACCAGCGGGTGTGGAAGCCGGTGATCACCGCCGTCAACGGGATCTGCGCCGGCGGCGGCTTCCACTGGGTGGCCGACGCCGACATCGTCATCTGCGCCTCCGACGCCCAGTTCTTCGACCCCCACGTCTCCGTCGGCCAGGTCGTCGCCATCGAAGCCATCGGGCTCCTCCGCAAGATGCCGGCCGAGGCGGTGATGCGGATGGAGTTCATGGGCCGCCACGAGCGGATGCCGGCCAGCCGGGCCTACGAGCTCGGGATGGTCAGCCAGGTGGTCGACCCACCCGAGCGGCTGCGGGACGAGGCCCAAAAGCTGGCCGAGACCATCGCCCGCAACTCCCCGGCCGCCATGGCCGCCACCAAACGCGCGCTGTGGGGGGCGTTCGAGACGGGGCTCACCGACGCCTGCCGGGCCGGGGCGAAGGAGCTGGTGGGGCTGTGGGGCCACCCCGACCAGCAGGAGGGCCCCCGGGCGTTCGCCGAGAAGCGCGAGCCGCAGTGGCTGCCCCTGACGGGGGCCGACGAGGACGCCGACGGATGACGGTGCCGGCCGAGGCCGACCCGCTGCCGGCCCGGGCGTTCCGGTTCGGCCTCGGCCCGGCCGGTCTCGGTGGATGGCAGCCCGGCCCCGCACTCGGTGCCGACCACTGGCGGCGGGTGGCCGAGCGGGCCGAGGACCTCGGCTACCACGCCGTCTGTTTCGGCGACCACCTCGACAGCCGCCCCTCCCCCGGGCCCCTGGCCCTCATGGTCACCCAGTGGACCGACCGGCTCCGGGGGGCGGTGCACGTGCACGCCAACGACTTCCGCCACCCCGGGGTGCTGGCCCGTGACCTGGCGACGATGGCCATGCTGTCCGGCGGCCGGTTGGACGCCGGCCTCGGCGCCGGGTGGATGCCCGACGACTACCGCCACCTCGGCATCCCGTTCGACCCGCCGGCCACCCGGCTGGCCCGGCTGGCCGACGCCGCCCGGGTGGTGAAGGCCGTCTGGGACCAACCGGCCGCCATCGTGGACGGCGACTGGTACCAGGTCGACGGGCTCCCCGGCCGGGACCTCCTCGGCGGGGCACCGCGGCCCCGGCTCGTCATGGGCGGCGGCGGGCCCAGGATGCTGGCCCTGGCCGCCGCCGAGGCCGACATCGTGTCGGTCAACGTCGCCCTCGACGCCGGACGGCTCGGCCCCGAACGCGGCCGGACGGCCACGGCGGTGGCCACGGACCGCAAGCTCGACGTCGTCCGCCAGGCGGCCGGGGACCGCTTCGACGACCTCATCCTGCAGGTCGAGCTGCACGTGGTCGAGATCACCGACGACCGGCCGGCCGCCCTGCGCCGCGCCGCCACCGCGCTGGGGCTGGGGATCGAGGACGCCGACGCGTCCCCCCACGTCGTCGTCGGCTCGGTCGACGACATCTGCGACCAACTGAAGGAGCGCCGGGACCGCCTCGGGCTGTCGTACGTCTGCCTGTCCGCCGACCACGCCGAGCAGTTCGCCCCGGTGGTGGCCCGGCTGGCCGGCACCTGAGGTGGCCATGACCCACTCCCCGCCGTTCGAGGGCCCCCAGCCATTCGCCGATCACCGGCCGTTCGAGGGCAAGGTCGCCGTCGTCGCCGGAGCCGCCCGGCCACCGGGGCTGGGGTTCGCCCTGGCCCGGCAGCTGGCCGCCGGCGGGGCCACCGTGGCCTGTCTCGACGCCGTCGGCGACCAACCGGCCGCCGGGCACGACACCGGCATCGTCGCCGGCGACCTCCTCGACCAGCTCACGGCCGAGGTGGCCGCGGCGGGGGGCGGACCCGACCGGGCGGTGTCCTTTCCGGTCGACCCGGCCGACCCGGCCGACTGGGCCCGGGCGGCCGCCGACGCCATCGGCCGGTTCGGGCGGGTGGACGTCGCCTGCCCGTTCATGGGCACCACCGGCCCGGCGGCCGGGGACGGTCGGCTGATGGACGTGACGGTCGACTCGTGGCGGCGCTGCTACGACGTCAACGTCACCGGACCCCTGCTGTTCGCCCGGGCCTGCGCCGCCGACATGATCACCCGTGGGGCCGGCGGCACCCTCTGTTTCCTGTCGTCCTACTCGGCGGTGGTCCCCCCGGTCGGCTTCGGGGCCGTCGCCTCCGCCCGGGCCGCCCTGAACCGCATCGTCGAGGTCCTGGCCGCCGAGCTCGGTCCCGACGGCATCCGGGTGAACGCCGTGCAGCCCCTCAGCGTCCGCAACCCCGACGACCGGTTCCCCAACCCCGGGCTCCAGGGACTGGCCACGTCCGAGGCTCCCGGCCTGGAGCGGTGGGTCCGGGACCACCTCCCACTGGGCCGACCCCAGTCGCCGGAGGAGACGGCGGCCGTGGCCGCCTTCCTCTGCTCCGACGGCGCGTCGTTCGTCACCGGCCTCAGCGTCCCCGTCGCCGGCGGCGCCCACTCGCACTCATGATGACCCTGACGGCCGGCGTGGGGTTGGGGCCCCACGCATCGGAGGAGACTGGGGTTGGGGCCCCAGTCGGGTAGACGACGATGCAGTTGATCGGGGTCGACGCCGGCGGGACGTTCACCGACACGGTCGTGGCCGCGGCCGACGGGCGGCTCGGGGTCGGCAAGGCCCTGTCCACCCCCGGGCACCTGGAGGACGGGGTGCTGGCGTCGGTGGCGGCGGCGGCCACCGACCTCGGGACCACCGTCGCCGACCTACTGGCCGGCACCGACGTCTTCGCCCACGGCACCACCGCCGGCCTCAACGCCCTCCTGACCGGCACCGGCGGCCGGGTCGGCCTCCTCACCACGGCCGGGTTCGAGTCCACCCTGGCCATCGCCAAGGCCAACAAGGTCCTGGGCCTCAACGAAGACGACCTGGAGCGGCCGACCCGGTGGGACAAGCCGCCGCTGCTGGTCCCGCGCCGGCGGACCCGGGGCGTCGGCGGCCGCATCGACGCCACCGGGGCCGAGCTGGAGCCGATCGACCTCGCCGGCGCCCGGGCGGCCGTCGACGACCTCGCCGCCGCCGGGGTGGACTCGGTGGCGATCTCGCTGCTGTGGTCGGTGGCCAACCCGGTCCACGAGGAGGCGCTGGCCGAGGTGGTGGCCGGGCGGCTCCCCGGCGTCCACCTGTCGGTGTCCAACCGGCTGGTCCCCCGCATCGGGGAGTACGAGCGGACGTCCACCGTGGTCGTCGACGCCTACGTCGGCCCCCTCGTCGCCGACTACCTCCGGCGGCTGGAGGACCGGCTGACCGAAGCCGGGTTCTCCGGGCTGTTCGCCGTCATGCGGATGGGCGGCGGGGTCCTCCCCGGGGTCCTCGCCCGGCGGATGCCGGTGCACACCCTCCACTCCGGCCCGGTCGGCGGGGTCGGCGGAGCGGCCAAGGCCGGGGCGGCCCTCGGGCAACCGAACGTCATCACCACCGACGTCGGCGGGACCAGCTTCGACGTCGGCCTGGTGGTCGACGGCCAGGTCCTCTACTCCCCCCGGCCGATGATCGAGCGCCAAGCCCTGGCCATCCCGGTGGTCGACGTCACCTCGATCGGCACCGGCGGCGGCAGCATCGCCTGGTTCGACCCGGCCCTCGGCGTCCTCCGCGTCGGACCCGACAGCGCCGGGGCCGCCCCCGGACCGGCCTGCTACGGCCGCGGCGGCACCCGTCCGACGGTGACCGACGCCGCCGCCGTCCTCGGCTACGTCCACCGCCTCGGCGCCAGCCTGGTCCTCGACCGCGACGCCGCCCGCCGGGCCATCTCGACCGGGGTGGCCGAGCCCCTCGGGCTGTCGGTGGAAGAGGCGGCCGACGGGGTGGTCCAGGTGGCCTGCGAGCAGATGCGCGACCTCGTCCGCCGGACCACCGTCCAGCGCGGCCACGACCCCGCCGACTTCGTCCTCTACGCCTTCGGTGGTGCCGGCCCCCAGTACGCCGGCCGCTACGCCGCCGGCCTCGGGGTGGCCGAGCTGGTCATCCCGGCCCTGGCCGCCGAGTTCTCGGCGTTCGGCGCCGTCGTCGGCGACGTCAAGGTGCTGGTGGAGCGCGACGTCGTCCCCCGCCCGGTGCAGGAACGGCTCGACGACCTGAACGACGGCCTCGCCCAGCTGGCCGCCGACGGCTCCGCCCAGCTCGCCGGGGCCGTCCGCCGGGATGGGGCGTCGCCCGTCGTCACCCACGCCGTCGGCCTCCGCTTCTACCGCCAGGTCCACCGCATCGACGTCCTCGTCCCCCGGCTGCCGGTCGACGACGCCCTGGCCGCCGAGCTGGTCGACGCCTTCGTGGCCCGCTACGAGCGGATCGTCGGCGCCGGCACCGCCCGGGCCGGGACCCCGGTGGAACTGGTGTCCCTCTCCGTGGAGGTGGCCATGCCCGTCGACCTGGTCCTCCCGGAGGTGGCCCCGTCCACCGCGCCGGCCGTCACGGGGAACCGGTCGGCGTGGTTCGACGACCGGTGGGTGGACTGCCCCGTGGTCCGCTGGGACCGCCTCGGCCCCGACGACGACGTCGACGGGCCGGCCTTCATCGAGTCGGACCAGACCACCGTGGTCGTCTACCCGGGCCAGTCGGCCCGGAGCGACCGGCACGGCAACCTCCGGCTGGTGCTGTCGTGAAGGCGGACGCCATGACCGGTCAGGTGTCCCCCATCGTCCTCGAGGTCATCCGGCACCGGCTGAACAACATCAACGAGGACGCCGCCGCCATCCTCCGCCGGGTGTCCGGCTCCCAGATCGCCGTGGAGGCCAACGACCTGAACACGGTGATCATGGCCGCCGACGGCCGGGTGGTGTCCTGCGGCCGGTACGTGCTGATCCAGACCGCCTCCATGCATCTGGTGGTCGCCGACATCCTGGCCCACTACGCCGAGTTCCCCGGCATCGCCGAAGGCGACCAGTTCGTCACCAACGACCCCTACGTCGGCACCCTCCGCCAACCGGACGTGGTGGTGGCCGCCCCGATCTTCGTGGACGGCACCCTGGTCGCCTGGTGCGCCTCGGTGGTCCACCAGGCCGACGTCGGCGGGCCGACCCCCGGGGGCATCACCTACGACGCCCGCAGTGTCTTCGACGAGGCCATCCCGATGCCGCCGCTCAAGATCGCCGACGGCGGCCGGCTGCGCCCCGACGTCGAACGGGAGTACCTCATCCGCTCCCGGACCCCCGAGCTCAACGCCCTGGACCTCGCCGGCCAGATCGCCGCCAACCGGGAGACGGCGGCGCAGGTCGGCGCCCTCTGCCGCCGCTACGGCACCCCCGCCGTGTCGGGCGCCCTCGACCGGTTGCTGGCGTCCGGCGAACGCCAGGTCCGGGACCGCCTCACCGCGCTCCCCGACGGCCGCTGGCGCCACGTCGCCTACGTCGTCCACCGGGGTCGGGCCAATGGAACCGAAGAGGGCCGCGACGACATCTACGCCGTCCGCCTCACCATGACCAAGCACGGCGACCGCCTGACCCTGGACTTCTCCGAGAGCGACGACCAGGCCCCCGGGGCCATCAACGCCACCCGGCCGGCGCTGGTCAACTTCGCCATGGCCGGCGTCCTCATCTACCTCTGCAACGGCCTCAGCTGGGTCCCCGGCGGCGTCTGGCCGGCCATCGACATCGTCAGTCGCGAGGGATCGGTCGTCCACGCCCGCTGGCCGGCCGGGGTGGCCATGAGCACCAGCTCCACCGGCCAGGCCGTCCGGGTGTGCGTCAACGCCTGCGTCGCCCGGCTGCTGGAGTCCTCCGAGGCCCTGGCCCCGCTGGTCATGGCCAGCTGCCAGTTCGCCGGGGCCGGGGCCTGTGTCATCTCCGGGGTCGACGACACCGGCCGGGTGTTCGCCACCATGACCACCGACGACATCAGCGGCGGCGGCGGGGCCCGGGTCGGGCTCGACGGGGCCGACTCCTCCGGCTTCACCACCTCCCCGGGGGCGGCCATCGCCAACGTCGAGGTCAACGAGAGCTACCTCCCCGTTCGTTACCTCCTCCGCCGCGAGCTCCCCGACTCCGGCGGGGCCGGCCGGTGGCGGGGTGGGGTCGGCACCGTGCAGCTCATCGCCCCCCACCGGGCCGCCGAGCCGGTGAACGTCCTGTCGTTCGGCCAGGGCCTCCAGCAGCCCTGCGCCGTCGGGGTGGCCGGTGGCGCCCCCGGTGGCTCGAGCGGGTTCGCCATCCTTCCCCGACCCGACGGCCTCACCGACGGCATCCTCGACCGCTGTCGTGACGCCGACGTCCCGATGCCGTCGGCCGGGATGGCCGTCGGCCTGGACGACGTCCAGCTCATCTCCTCCCAGGGCGGCGGCGGCCTCGGCGACCCCCTGGAGCGCGACCCCGACGCCGTGGCCACCGACGTGGCCGAGGGCCTGGTCACCCCCACCGAGGCCCAGGACACCTACGGCGTCGTCCTGGCGGCCGACGTGGCCTCCGACATGGCCGATGGCCCGCCCGACGCCGACGGGAGGCCGGCGGTGGACCGGTCGGCCACCGACGACCGGCGCGACGCGCTGCGCTCGGCCCGGCTCGGCGGCGCGGTGCCGGCTCCGGCGGTCGACACCGTGCCGGGGACCCCACTGTCGTGGAACTTCGCCGTCGACGGCCACCGGGTCCGTTGCCGCCGGTGCGGCACCGACGTGGCCGCGGCCGACGAGGACCTGTACGCCCGGTTGGTCGTCGTCGAGTCGACCACCACCGACTTCTCGCCGCTCGGCCTCCGGTACCCCGGAGCCGACCGGTTCGTCGTCCGCCGCTGCCTCTGCCCGGCCTGCGGCCGGCAGGTCGACGTCCAGGTCAACCGGACCGACGAGCCGTTGGTGGCGGCGGTGGAGCCCCTGCGGTGACCGGCCAGACCATCCCCGCCGTCCTGGCGGCGGCGGCCCGCCGGTTCGCCGACGTCCCGGCCGTCGTCGACGACCACCGCCGGCTGACCTTCGCCGACCTCCACCGGGCGTCGTTCGCCGGCGCCGCCGTGCTGGTCGGGTACGGGGTGGCCCCCGGGGACCGGGTGGCCCTCTGGGGCGCCAACTCGATCGACTGGGTCGTCGCCGACCTCGCCGTCCTCTGTGCCGGTGGGGTGGTCGTCCCGGTGAACCACCGCTACCGGCCGGCCGAGGCCGCCGACATCGTCTCCCGGGCCGACTGCCGGCTCGTCCTGGCCGACGGCCCCGCCGACGGCCCGGCCGGGCGGGACCTCGCCGACGAAGCCCTGTCCCTAGATGGGGGATTCGTCGCCGGGCGTCGGGTGGTGGCCTTCGCCGACTGGGCGGCCGAGGTGGCGGCCGAGGTGGCGGCCACGGTGCCGGCCAAAGACGCCGCCACCGACCCGCAGGTGGAAGCCCGGCTGGGCGACCTGACGCCGGGGCAGGTGAGCCACATCCAGTTCACCTCGGGGACCACCGGCCGCCCGAAGGGGGCCATGCTCACCCACGGGGCCATGACGCTGACCACGGCCACCTGGGTGGATGTGGTCGGCCTGCGGCTGGGCGACGGCTATCCGGTGGTCGCCCCGTTCTCCCACATCGGCGGCCACAAGACCGCCATCGTGGCCGGCCTGACCAGCGGGGCCACCCTGCGGCCCATGCCGGCCCTCGACGTCGACGCCCTGGTGGACCTGGTCGGCCGGGGGGCGGTGTCGTTCCTGCAGGGACCACCCGCTCTGTTCCACACCCTCCTGGCCGAGGTCGTCCGCCGGGGCACCGACACCTCCGCCGTCCGGTCGGTGGTGACCGGGGCTGCGGTGGTACCGCCGGAGCTGGTGCGCCGCCTGTACGACGTCCTGGGATTGGAGGCGGTCATCACCTCCTACGGCATCACCGAGGCCACCGGGGTCTGCACGATGACCCGACCCGACGACCCGGTGGCGGTGGTCGCCGGCACCTGCGGCCGTCCGATCGACGGCGTCGACCTCCGGATCTGCGGTCCCGACGGCCGGGACCAGCCGGCCGGCGAGCCCGGCGAGGTCCTCGTCCGGGGGCCCAACGTGATGGCCGGCTACCTCGACGACCCGGCGGCCACCGCCGAGGTGATCGACGGAGACGGCTGGCTGCACACCGGCGACGTCGGCACCGTCGGGCCCGACGGCAACCTGCGCATCCTTGACCGGCTGAAGGACATGGTGGTCGTCGGCGGGCTCAACGTCTACCCGGCAGAGGTGGAGCGGGTGCTGGCCGACCACCCGGCCGTCGACCAGGCGGCGGTGATCGGGGTCCCCGACGACCGGATGGGCGAGGTCCCGCTGGCCTTCGTCGTCCCGGCCGCCACCCCGGCGGGCGCCGGCCAGGCCACCGTCGGTGTGGCCGGGGTCGACGTGGCCGGCCTCGAAGCCCACTGCCGGGAGCAGCTGGCCGGGTTCAAGGTGCCCCGGCGGTACCGGGTGGTGGACCGGCTGCCGATGAACCCGGCCGGCAAGGTCGACAAGCCGGCCCTGCGGGCCCAGGCCGCCGAGTCAGCAGGGGGGGCATAGATGGCCGAAGCGCTCGACCGGGTGTCGGTGAACCCGATGGCCCTGTTCGCCCTGTCGTTCGACGACGAGGTCGCCGCCCTGCGAGCGGCCGGGGCCCGTCGGGTCGGGTTGGCCGCCCGGAAGCTCGACGCTCTCGGCTGGGCGGCTGGCCTGGCGGCCTACCGGGAGGCCGGCCTGGAGGTGGCGTACCTGGTGCACGGGATCTTCGCCGCCCCGACCGACGCGGCCGGCTGGAGGGGTGAGGCCGACCTGCTGGCCCGGGCCGTCGACACCGCGGCGGACCTGGGGGCCCCGTTCGTCTACTTCTGCAGCGGCCCCCCAGGAGGGGCCACCCGCTGGGAGGACGCGGTGGACGCCCTCGGGGACCGGCTGGCCCCCATCGTGGACCGGGCCGCCGCCGCCGGGGTGGGGTTGGCCCTGGAGAACGCCCTGTCGGTCCGGACCGACCACAGCTTCATGTTCACCCTCCGCGACACCGCCGCCGCTGCCCGACGGTTGGGCATCGGGGTCTGTGCCGACCTCTACTGCTGCTGGCTCGAGCCCGGCCTCGCCGAGACGCTGGCCGCCAACGCCGACCTCCTCCACCTGGTGCAGGTGAGCGACCGGGACAGCGCATCGACGGTGCAGCCCGACCGCCGGGTGCCCGGTGACGGCGACCTGCCCCTCGACCAGCTCCTGGCCGACGTCGTCACCGCCGGCTACGGCGGCCCGCTCGACCTCGAGCTCCTCGGCCCCCGCATCGACGCCGAAGGTCCCGCCGCCGCCGTCCGCCGCGGCGTCGCCTGGCTGGCCGCCGCCGTCGACCGCCTGCCGCCCGGGCCAGGACCAGCTACCGGGCCAGGGCCAGCGGCCGCACCAGGCCCGGCAATCCCATAAGAGATTACAATCAGAGCGATGACGGACGGCCTTCGGGCGCGACGGGGAGAGCAGCTGCGGCAGCCACGCCTGGCCGAGCTGGTGGCGGCGTCGCTGCGCAACGACATCCTCTCCGGGGACCTGGCCGAGGGTGACTCGCTCCCCCGGCAGGAGGACCTCCTCGACGCGTTCGGGGTGAGCCCGCCGGCCGTCCGGGAGGCGCTCCGGATACTGGAGACCGAAGGCCTCATCCGGGTCCGCCGCGGCAACATCGGCGGGGCCGTCGTCCGGGCGCCGAGCGCCGAGGGGGTCGCCTACATGGTCGGCCTCGTCCTCCAGTCCTGGCACACCACCCTGTCCGACGTCGGCGGAGCCGTCCGCGACGTCGAGCCGGTCTGCGCCGCCCTCTGCGCCCGCCGCCCCGACCGCTACCAGGCGGTGGTGCCGGTGCTCCGGGCCATCGTCGACGAGCAGCGGGAGGTCGTCGACGACAACGTGGCCTTCAACCAGATCAGCCGTCGGTTCCACGAGGCCCTGGTGTCGGGTTGCGGCAGCGACACCCTCCGGGTGGTGGTCGGGGCGCTCGAGACGGTGTGGACCAGCCACGAGCACCGCGTCTACGAGGTCGAGCCGGGTCCGGGCCAGGACGTCCGCCGATCGGCCCTCCGGGCCCACGAGAAACTGGTCGACGCCATCGAGATCGGCGACGACGCCTCGGCGGCCGCCCTCGCCCGCAGCCACCTGGAGGCCACCCAGGCCTACACGATGTCGCTACAGCAGCACACCGAGATCCAGGCCGACCTGGTCCGGTCAGCTCCTCGGGACGTCCCGCCAGGCTGACCCCCGGTAGGGGTCGGGCTCCCGGGGTAGGCCGATCACCCGTTCGCCGACGACGTTCTTGTTGACCTCCGTCGTCCCGCCCTCGATGGTGTTCGCCCGGCTCCGCAGCATCCCCTTCACCTCGTACGGCAACCCCTCCGCGTAGGTGCCGCCTTCGTCGGCTGGGAGCCAGGCGACGGCGTCGAGGCCGAGCAGGTCGACCGCCCGGAGCTGCACCCGCTGGTTGAGGCCGCCCTGGTGGACCTTGCCGATCGAGCTCTCCGGCCCCGGTGACCGGCCGGCCCGCAGGCCGGCCCGGACCCGCTGGTTGGTCCAGTGCCGTATCCGTTCCTCGGCGTACAGCCGCATCAGGTCCTGGCGGACCAGCGGGTCGTCCCAGCCACCGGGTCGGCCGTCGGCCGACCGCTGCCGGGCCCGCATCACCAGGCGGCCGACACCGCTCCCCCCGATGCGGTCGACCCCGCCGGACCCCGAGCCGGACACCATCTGCCGTTCGCCGGACAGCGTGGCGTTGGCCACCGCCCAGCCGTCACCGACGGCGCCCACCCGCTGGGCGTCGGGGAGACGGACCGCGGTGAGGAACACCTCGTTGAAGTCGACCTCGCCCCCCAGGTGCCGCAGCGGCCGGACCTCGACCCCGGGGGCGTGGAGGTCGACGACGAAGTAGGTGATCCCCTGCCGCTTGGGCACGTCGGGGTCCGTGCGGGCGAGCAGCACCGCCAGGTCGGACAGATGGGCCCAGGTGGTCCACACCTTCTGGCCGTCCACCACCCACTCGTCCCCGTCACGGACCGCCCGGGTGGCCAACGACGCCAGGTCCGACCCGGCGCCGGGCTCGCTGAACAGCTGGCACCACTTCTCCTCGTTGCGGACCAGCGGCGGCAGGTACCGGAGGCGCTGCTGTTCGGTGCCGTGGGCGAACAGGGCGGGGGCGGCCAGGTTGAGCCCCAGCGGGTTCAGCCGGCCCAGGTTGTACGGCCGGAGCACCCCGTCGACCAATCGGGCCAGTGGACCGGGAAGGTCCAGGCCGCCGTAGGCGACCGGCCAGGTCGGCACCACCATCCCGGAGGCGGCGAACACCGAGTACCACGCCTCGTAGTCCGCCCGGCTCCGGACCTCACGGACCGCCGCCGCCCCACCACGGTCACCGGCGGCGACCCACGCCGCCGGGACGGCCTCGGCCACCCACCGGCGGGTGGCCTCGACCACCTCGTCGGGGGCGCTGCCCGGACCGACCGGCAACCGCTCGGCCGGCACGTTCATGGTGCCTGCCGCCCGAACGCCCGCTGCCGTCGCCGGTCGGTCCGGTCCAGCGCTCGCTCCCTCCTCGATTCAGCCTCAGCTCTTGGGTGTCAGCTCTTGACTGTGGAACCGGGGGCCCCGAACTGCCCTGTGATGAGCTTGGTGGGCTTGACGAAGGTGAACGAGGACACCGGCACCTTGGCGAAGTGCGAGGCGCTGGTGTAGCCGTAGGAGGGGAACAGGCCGGTCGGGACGGCCTTGGACTTCTGCTGGGCCACCACCTTGGCGGCCATCTTGGCCGCTGTGGTC
>Ga0134126_10003467_pt1 | contig 19744 bp, 20 predicted proteins | sample KB31752_FD_96881 | JGI IMG/M metagenome (GOLD analysis project Ga0134126, IMG submission 96881) | Terrestrial soil microbial communities with excess Nitrogen fertilizer from Kellogg Biological Station, Michigan, USA - KB3-175-2 | ecosystem: Environmental > Terrestrial > Soil > Unclassified ...
CTTGCGGCCCGCCCGATTTTTTGGCGGCCGCGGGACCAGCCTTTCGGGGGTACTCTATCACTCAGTGAGGAAATTCCCCATGGTCAGGCTGACCGTTCTGACGTTGGTGATCTGTGTCTGCTCCTCTGTCGCCGCCGCACAGACGACGGCCGCCTCCATGACCGTTTCCGTGCCTTCTGCCACGGCCATGCTGTCACCCGCATCGCCTCCAGTTGTCCGGCAGGAGCGCCATCACCACTGGTGGCGCATCGCCATTATAGGAGTGTCGGCGATTCTGGGCGTGATTGCCATTCTCGCCTACCACCACAACAACCGCGCGCAGCAGATCCTCCAGCGGCCATAAGGCCGGGCACTTTTCCGGCTTGCCGGTGTCTGCAACCTTCCGGGAGGTACCTGCATGATCGCCGCCCGCTGGACCATCGCCGCTCCCGCGCTCGCTGCCGCTTCTCCGGCTGCCCTGCCCACCCCGCCAGCCCTGTTCCAGCAAGCCTGGCAAGCCGGCGGCGGACTGCCGCGGTTGGTCGCGGCACGCGAGCATCAGACCATCGCCGGCTACGATGGGCAAAATCAGTTTCCGCTCCTCGGTGCCAAGACGGCCATTGCATCGCCCCGCCTATCGCAGGATGTGCGCTGGCAAATTGCGCTGCAGGGCATCGCCGCCGCCGACCAGCATGCCGCCGTGGCCGACGACCAGTTCGATATTTCCACGCCCGATGCCGCCGCTCAAGCACAGGCCCGCATGGGTCTGCCCGCCCTCATCATGACCATCGTCTACAAGGACATCGCCGCCTATGAGCCCGCACTGAGTCTGACTCATGCCCGCGCCTGCCAGTGCCGCCTCTTCCAGCCGCTGATCCTGGCACGGGTGGCCGAAGGCATGACGCCTGCCGGCGCATTAGCCCATCAGTGATGGCCGAGTATCAAGGCGGCGATCTCGTCGGCCGCGCCAGGGTGGCGAAGCCGCGGGGGGAGTAAGAATTAACAGCATTTCAGAGGCAGTGTTACGTACGATCGAGTAGGCCACACGGCTCGTCGGCATTTTTCTGCCACCAGTACCCGCGACGCTCATACCAAAATAAATTTGCAGGTGCCCTTGACAAACGCGGGGGGGGGGGTAGGCTCTGCCTCATGTGGTGCATTAGAGCGCCACGCATCAAAGGAGACCACAATGATCAAACGCGTTTTGAATTCTGGTCTGTGGTTCGGAGCCGCAGCCGTATTGAGCCTTGCCATGTTGCAGCCTGCGCTCGCAGGCGGGTGCTGCACCGGCGTGTGCGCGGACCAGACACCCTGCCTTGCTGTTACGTGGCAAGGCGAACCCAACTTCTACTATTGCACCTGCTATGCGGACAACGGCACGTGCACGAACAAGCCGAGCAATTAGCATCCAAAGAGGCGAAGCACATGACACCGGGGAAGAGCGCTGTCCGGTTGACGGCTTATCTGATATTTGCAGCGGGCCCGCTGTTGGCGATGCAGTCGCCACCCGTCCGCACCGATGGGTTGCCCTCCGTTCGGCAGCTCTTCACCCGGGCCAAGTCCGCGGCAGCGGATCTGCCGTCGCCCTTGGCCGAGCGCGAGCTGGAGATGATCGCGGGTCATGAGATGGTGGCAAGCCCTGAGGCTGGCCTTGCGGATTTGAAGCAACTCTACGAGCAGGTCCATGGCTGGCCGGAGCTCATGGATACGGCGGAGCAGAAAACCCGGACGCGATTGCGCCTGGCTATCGAGGAAGATGCCATCGAGGCCTACGCATCGCAAGGGAAATTCGAGCAGTCGCTGGAGTGGCTTGAGGTTTACGATCCGGGCAACCGCCACCAGGGCTGGCCGTCGTCGATCTACAGTCGGGTGATGCTCAGTATGATCTCCCAGCACAAGCTGGCACTCGTTTCCGAGGCCGTCCGGCAGTGCTTGGCGGTTGGCAACCAGTTTCCCTTTGAAGGCGTGGCGCCGGTAGTTGGAGCGGATGCCCTCCCTTTGGAGGAAAGACTCGCTTTGGTAGGCCAGGGTCTTCAGTCGGTGCCCACGGCGACGCCGGGACTGATAACGGCTGGCCAGTTTCTGGCTCAAGTCCACACTACCTTCCCGAATCTGGATGGGCAGGTAGAGGATGCGGGCATCGCCTTACTGGGTTTGGCCACACAAGACTTGAAGGACAATCCCACTCACGTTCGGGCGATCACCACAGGTAGTCCAGTGATTTTTGCGGTGCTGGATGAGATTGATCCGGGCCGAGCGCAGCAGGCGCGGGGCAGATTTCCGGCGCTGGCAGCGGATGGTGGTGAGTCGCTCGTCCAACATCTGTCGCCTTCGGGGAAAGTAGTGGGGCTAAGTCGCGGCAGAGGCAGTCTACAGGAACTGCTTGACACAGCCCCTGGCGACCCGGCGGCCGCCGTTGCCGGCGCTGCCGCGATGAAGGACAAGAACGATCGCTTCTCCGCGTTGGCTGTATTGGCACAGGCGATGGCACGGGCGCATCCCCATCAAGCCGGGCAGGCAGCCGACGAAGCTTATGCTTTGCTAGACAAAGATGTTGCCTTCGCGGAAGACGGGGGCGCGGTGGATCTGGCCCAGGCCTACATCGCGCTGGGTCAGTCAGCACGGGCTGCCGAGGTGGCTGGGGCTGCGCTCGATGCAGCGCGACAACATGCTGAGGACGCCAACGACCAGTTTGACCTCTCGTCGCCTGAGGGCGTCGCAGGTGCGGTAAACAGTATGTGGATCCCGCTTATTGGCATAACTCGAGTGTTCAACCGAGCGGCGACCTTCCTCCCACTTCTGGCCCTGGCACGGGCGCGGGACTGTCACTGCAATGTTGTCCAGCCTTTACTTTTCTCCAAAATTGCGGAGGCGATGACGCCCGCCGGTGCGAAGGCGTCTTACTGATGAGGATGAGAAGCGAGGTATGGCGCATGGTGGCAGAATCCGTGGCGGTCGTGGTGCTCGCGCTGGTAGGCTTTGGCTTATGGGGAAATTGGCAAGCGCTCCGTTCGCAGACAGATGCTTCGCGCCAGGCTCTGGAATCAGGGTTGGCCCCAGCCGGAACATCGCTGGGATCACTCGCGGCGGTCGACCTGGGCGGGCGGATTGCCTGGGGCGCTCCGGGATCCGCCGGAAGGTTTGTCATGTTTGTGGTTCACAGGGCAACCGCCCACCGCGACCTCGAATTCTGGAGCGATGTCAGCGCGCGGCTGGGCGGAGCTGCCTGGCTTAAGTTCGCGGGGTACTGCGAGGAGGGTGCCTGCGAAGAAAGTGATCAAGCCGTTTCCACCATTACTCTCATCCAGGCAGGCCAGGTCCGCACTACACAAGCAGTCTTACGCGCGGACAGGGATGGTGACGCCCTGCTCGCAGCCGCCAATGCCCAAGTGGTGGCCGATATCCATTGGCATGGCCGGAGTACCGGCGCAGTGGCCGATGAGATTGTCGCAGCGCGATGATGAGCACTGGAAAATTGACGCGTACGGCGCTGCTGGCCGTGGTTTTGGCTGACGCCGCGCTGCTCGCCGGCCGCGCGCGGGCCACCACCCAGTTGCATGCTGCCCGCGCGCCGTTTTCTCGTGCCTTGCGTCAGGTTCCGCTGCCGACCGGGTTTCTCGTCTCCGGCGGCGCCTATGTTCCGCCCTCCCGGCTTCGCTGCGCGCTGGTGCAGTACACCAGCAGTCACTGCGAGTACTGCCGCGATCAGGCCCCCTTGGCGGGGCGGCTGGCCGCTACCCTCGGCGGTGAGGGCTGCGTCCTGGTGGTGGTTGCGCCCTCTCCAGTCGAGATGCCGCTGCTTGGGGCTACTCCCCATCAAGACCAAATAGCGTTCGTGCGGCCAGAGTGGCTGGCGACCGTTCCGCACCTGCAATTTGAACCGACCACCTGGATCGTCGGGCCCCAAGGCAACGTGGTCTGGTATCAGGCGGGCGAGCTGACTACTCATTCGCTCCAGGAGGCCATGGACGAAATCGCGGCGGCGCTGAATCGGCGCTGATTGCCCACCCCACCCCTGCTATAGAGGCAGCGGCGTACCCACTGGCTGCCTTATCATTGCGTGCGGGATTCCTGCGAGTGACCCAACACGATGGTGGCGATGGCGCGTGCCGCATCCGGGTGGGCGAAGCCCCGCGTGGATGTGGCCATCGCTGTCCGGCGCGGGGCATCAGCCAATACCTCTTCCAACGCGGTTGCCAGCCGCTCCGGCGTCAGTTCAGACTGTTTGAGCAGCACCGCCGCGCCCGCGGCCACCCAGGCTTCGGCGTTCCGCAACTGATGCTGGTCGGCGGCGCCGGGCAAGGGAATCAGAATCGCCGGTTTCGCCGCCGCCGCCAACTCTCCGAGAGTGCTGGCTCCCGAGCGCGACACGACCACAGTGGCTGCCGCCATCGCCGCCGCCATGTCGTCGAGAAAGGCCACCGCGCGCACCCGATCCCCCAACGGTACGTATGCCGCCGCCGTGGCGGCAAAGTCGCGGGTGCCGGTCTGGTGCAGGATGCGAAACTCCACCTGCGGCGCCATCGCCCGCACCGCTGCGTTCAGGGCGGTGGCGCCCTGGCTGCCGCCGGTGATGAGCACCAGAGGTTGGGCGGAGTCCGGCAGGGAAGCCGGGGCGAAGAATTCGGGACGCACCGGAATGCCGGTGACCGCCGTCCGTGCCCGTGGGAAGTCGGCCGCGGTCTCGGGAAAGTTTACACACGCCGTCCGCACCCAGCGCGCCGCCCAGCGGTTGGCCAGGCCGGTGCGGGCGTTGACTTCAAGAACCACGATGGGAACCCGCAACAGTGCCGCCGCCAGCAGCACAGGCCCCGAGGCGTAGCCGCCGATGCCGAACACCACTCCCGCCCGCAGCCGCCGCAGCAAGCGCAGGCTGGCCCACACCGCCAGGGGAATCTGCGCCGCGCTCGCCAGCTTGCGCAGGACGGAGCCGGTCTTGAGTCCCCCCACGCGGATCAGATGCAGCGGAAACCCCGCCTCGGGAACCAGTCGCGCCTCCAGCCCCCGCGCCGTTCCCACAAACTCCACCCGCTCCGCCCCTGCCGCGCGCAGCGCCCGCGCCACCGCCAGCCCCGGCATCAGATGCCCGCCCGTGCCGCCGCCGGCAATCACAATCGTAGTTTGGCCCGCACTCACCCGCTCAGCATACCAGCCGCTTGCTCAGTGTTTAGGTGACCGCTTTGGATCACGTCCTGGCTGATTGCCTGCCCCGCGGCTTCCCGGCAGCGGCGTGCCGCCGAAGGACAGGCGGCCTGTCGCTTGCAACTTCCGTGGCGGCGGGGCCTGCCGTTCGGAGCGTGGATGGATCAGGGATGCGTAATAGGCGTAAATGATCGCGCTCATGCGGCCCATGATGATCGATTCTACACGCGAGGGCCAGGAGTCTGGATTCAAGGGCTAGGAGTCAGGATTCAGGGGTTAGGGGTCAGGATTCAGGGGTTAGGGGTCAGGGGTGGAGGCGGCGCTGGCGCGCCGCGGCATCTATTCCAAGGGCCGCCACCCTGGAGCCTTGACTAACCCCCAAGCCCTGAATCCTGACCCCTGTTCGCAGTCTCTGTCCTGTCAGCTCATAGGCGGTGCTGCGGCCGCCGGCTGGCCCGCGGCGCAACAGTCCGGTCTGTGTCAGCGCCGTCAGGTCGCGCAGCGCGGTGTCGTGGGAGCAGTGGGCCAGTTGGGCGTATTTTGAGCTGGTCAGGTTTCCTTGCCAGCCATTTAGCAACCGGTTCACGATCAGCCGCTGGCGGTCGTTCATGCTTGCCGCCTGTGCCCGCTGCCAGAAGCGCGCCTTGGCCAGCACCGAGGCGAGAGTGTCTTCGGCGCTGTCCACCGCGCGAGCGAAGCAGCCCACGAACCACAGCAGCCAACGCGTGATGTCCAGGCTGGCCTTCTGGCTCTGCTCCAGCAGGTCGTAGTAATCCGCGCGTTCCTGGCAGGTCTGCGAGGAGAGGCTGTAAAAGCGTTGCGGGCTGCCTTCGGCCCGCGACAGCGCCATGTCGGTGATGGCGCGCGCGATGCGGCCATTGCCGTCTTCAAACGGATGGATGGTGACAAACCAGAAATGCGCCATCCCCGCCTTCAGCACCGGGTCCAGGTTGGACGGAGATTCGAACCAGGTGAGGAAGCGGCGCATTTCACCATCCACCCGCTCCGCCACCGGTGCTTCGAAGTGGACATGCTCGTTGCCCCGAGGGCCGGAGACAACCTGCATCGCCCCCGCGCTCGCATGCCGCCATTCGCCCACCGTGATCGGGTGCAGGCCGCTGTGCCCGCCGGTAAACAGCGCCGCGTGCCAGACAAACAGCCGCTCGGCAGTCAGCGGCTGGTCGAAGCCGCGGGTGGCATCGAGCATCATCCCGACCGTCCCCTCGGTACGCCGGTCGGCGGGCTTCAGCCCGACAACGTCCAGACCGAGACGGCGTCCGACCGAGGAGCGAACCTGCTCGGGGTTGAGGTGCTCGCCTTCGATCTCACTGCTTTTCAGCACGTCGGAGGTGAGCGTTTGCCACTCGGCTTGCCGATTCAGGTCGAAGCCCAGCCCGGCCAGACGACCGAGCAGGCCGCCTTGGCGGAATCGGGCCTCCGCCAGCGGTGCGGCAAGCTGCTCGCGGCTCCAGTCGAAGTGGGGCCAGCCGTCGAGTTCATGGATGTATATAATACGCATGATGTGCGTATATTATGGCGGAGATTCGACGCGGGAGGCGTTTTTCGACGATTATTCAGCGTGCTGGGAGACGCTGAGCAGAATGCCTACCGCCGCCAGGGAAAACACCAGTGAGCTGCCGCCATAGCTGATGAAGGGCAGGGGAATGCCTTTGTTGGGGACCAGGCTGGTGACGACGCTGAAGTTGATCAGCGCCTGCATGACGATCATGGCCGTCACCCCAATGGCCAGCAGCCGGGCAAAGCCATCGGGCGCGCGGCGGGCAATGCGCAGACCACGCCACAGAAAGACCAGAAAGCCCAACACCACCAGGGTGCAGCCGATCCACCCGAACTCTTCCCCGACCACGGCAAAGATAAAGTCGGTGTGGGCCTCGGGGAGAAAGAACAACTTCTGGCGGCTGTTCATCAGACCGACGCCGGTCCATCCGCCGCTGCCCAGGGCGATGAGGGACTGCACGATCTGAAACGCGGCGTCGCGGGCGTGCTGCCAGGGGTGGAGGAAGGCGAGGATGCGCTCGCGACGATACGCCACGTGGAAGACCAGCATGTAGAGCACCGGCAGGCTGGCCAGCACGCCGTACCCGAACCAGCGCCACTGCAGGCCGGCGGCAAAGAGCATGGCGGCGGCGATCAGTACCAGGGCGACGGTGGTGCCCAGGTCGGGTTCGCCGACCACCAGCACGCACATGGTGGCCAGCACCACCAGCACCGGAACCAGCGTCTTCCATTCGTTGAGGTCGCGCAGCCGCGTCTCGAGATAGGAGGCGAGGAATAGAATCAGCGTCGGCTTGGCCAACTCCGAAGGCTGCAGCGACAGCGGTCCCAGGCGTATCCAGCGGTGGGTGTTGTGCGAGCGGTCGAGAAAAAACACCAGACCGAGCAGACAGGTGGTGAGGCTGAGCAGCACCAGCACGACCACCGGGTCGCGCAGCTTGCGGTAATCGAAGCGCATCAGCCACAGCAGCGCGCCCATGCCCAGCAGCACGCCCACCGCCTGCCGCGCGACAAACCCGTAGGGAGACTGGTAGCGTTCGGCGGCCATCAGCGCCGAGGCCGAAAACACCATGATCAGCCCGAAGGTGACCAACCCGAGCGTGGTGTAGAAGAGAACGCGGTCGTAGGCCAGCCGCTTGGGCATGGCCTCAGGCGCCGGCCTCGGCGGCGGCGCGCTGTTCCACCAGCTGCTTGAACACCTGTCCGCGATGGCCGTAGTTGTGGAACTGGTCAAAGCTGGCGCAGGCGGGCGCCAGCAGGATGGTATCGCCGGGCTGGGCGCGCTGGGCGGCGGTGGCCACGGCCTGATCCAGGGTGCCGCTGCGGGTGAGGGGGAAACCGGTGCGGGCGGCGAAGGGCGCCAGTTGGGCGGCGATCTTCTCGGTCGCCGCGCCGATCAGCAGCACGCCGCGGGCGCGCTCGGCCAGCAGAGGCTCCAGCGGGGTATAGTCACTGCCCTTGTCCTTGCCGCCGAGGATGAGCCAAACCCCGCGGGGGAAGGCGGCGAGGGCCTTCAGGGTGGCATCCACGTTGGTGGCCTTGGAGTCGTTGTAGTAATCCACCCCGGCGACTTTGGCGACGAACTCCAGGCGGTGCTCCACGGCCTTGAAGCTGCGCACCGCGGCGCGCAGCGCGGGCGCGGCCTCCGGCCCGGTGACCAGGATGGCCATGGCCAGCGCCGCCAGCACGTTTTCCAGATTGTGCGCGCCGGGCAGGGGGACCTCGCTCACCGGCAGGATGGGATGGCTCTTGCCCGCCCGTGTCCAGATAATGCCGCCCTCCTCGACCGTCGTCCCCATCTGCCCGTTCAGCGGAAAGGGTGCGAACCACACCGACTGACTGTTGAGGCTGGCGGCGAACTGGCGGCACCAGGCATCGCCGGGGTTGAGCACGGCGAAGTCGGAGGCGGTCTGATTGCGGAAGATGCGCTGCTTGGCCGCTGCGTAGGCTTCCATGCTGCCGTGGCGGTCGAGGTGATCGGGCGAGAGGTTGAGCACGGCGGCGATATGGGGATGAAAGGTCTCGGTGGTTTCCAGTTGGAAGCTCGACACCTCGACCACGTTCACCGTCTCCGCCGTCGCCGTCTCCACCAGCGAGATCAGCGGCGTGCCGATGTTGCCGCCCAACTGGACTTTGCGGCCGCAGGCCTCGAGCAAATGGGCGGTGAGGGTGGTGGTGGTGGTCTTGCCGTTGGCGCCGGTGATGGCAATCACCGTGCCGGGCAGGAAGCGCGCCGCCAGCTCGATTTCGCCCAGCACGGGAGTCTGTTGCGCCCGCGCCCGCTTCAGGAGCGGCAATTCGGCCGGCACGCCGGGGCTGACGACGATGAAGTCCGCGTCGAGGAAGCTGCGCTCGCGGTGGCCGCCGGTCTCGATGGCGATGCCGTCTTCCAGCAGCTCGGCGATTTCGGCCTTGAGCTCCACCCCGGGGCGCATTTCCGACACCACCACCCGCGCGCCGCGCCGGCGCAGGAAGCGCGCCGCCGCCATGCCGCTGGCGGCCATGCCGACGACCAATACCCGCCTGCCGCTGATATCCATGCTGGTGAGCATTATACGCCCGCTTGCCAAAGTGGCTACCGGTAGCTACCATGGAACGATGCGGGCGGTGGGCATCAAGATCCTCAAGAACAAGCTGAGCGAGTACGTGCGCGCCGCGGCCGCCGGCGAAATCATCCTGGTGCTCGACCGCGAGCGCGTGGTGGCGGAGCTGCACCCCCCGGCAGCCAATCGCCCCCGCCTGGGCGTGGACGCGCGGCTGGCGGAACAGATCCGTTTGGGCAACATCACCCCACCGCTGAAGCCCGGGGCGGGCCCGCTGCCCCGCCGCCATCCCATGGTGTCGTTCGAGCAGCTGATGCGCGACATTGAAGCCGACCGCGAGGACCGTGATCTACCTCGATAGTTGCGTGGTTCTGGCGGAGTTGCTCAGCGAAGCCCGGCGCCCCGCCGCCGAGTTTTGGAGCCGGGACCTGGCCACCAGCCGCCTTACACACTATGAAGTCTGGAACCGACTCCATACCTACCGCGCCGGGGCGCCTCTTCATGAGGATGCCGCTGAACTGCTGACGCGGGCAGCGGTAATGGAATTGAGCGCCGACAATCTGATGCGGGCCCTGGAGCCGTTCCCTGTCTCCGTGCGCACACTGGACGGACTGCACCTGGCCTCGGCGGTGGCGCTGCGGCAGACGGGGGTGGACGTCGCCTTCGCCACCTACGACCGCCGCCTCGCCCAGGCCGCCGCCGCCCTCGATCTAGAAATCTACCCCCTGCCCTGACCGCTGACCGCTGACCCCTGACCCCTATCTCAACTTCAGCGTGGTCAGGGCGAACAGGGCGCACACGCCGGCGATGATCCAGAAGCGGGTGATGACCTTCGATTCGCTCCACCCCAACTGCTCGAAGTGGTGGTGCAGCGGCGCCATCCTGAAGATGCGCTTCTTGCGCAGCTTGTAGCTGCCCACCTGCAGGATCACCGACACCGCCTCGATGACGAAGATGCCGCCGATGAAGGGGAGCAGCAGCTCCTGCTTGATCAGCACCGCCACCGTGCCGATGGCGCCGCCCAGCGCCAGCGACCCGACATCACCCATGAAGATCTCCGCTGGATGGGCGTTGTACCAGAGGAAGCCGATGCTGGCGCCCACCAGCGCCCCGCAGAAGATGGTCAGTTCGCCGATCTGGGGAATGCGCTCGATCTCCAGGTAGGCGGCGAAGACGGCGTGGCCGGAGACGTAGGTCAGCACGGTCAGCGCGCCGGCGGCGATGATGGTGCAGCCGATGGCCAGCCCGTCCAGGCCGTCGGTCAGGTTGACGGCGTTGCTCGAGCCCACCACCACCAACATGACGAAGAGAATGAAGGGGATAAAAGCCAGCACGTAGAGGCTGTGGTAGTGCAGCAGCGCGCCGATGGCCAGCTCCGGGCGGTAGCTCTTGATGAACGGGAACACCAGACGGGTCGAGTACCGCCCCTGCTCACTGAGGAAGATCAGCGCCAGGGCGATGAGCAGGCCCACGAAGGCCTGCAAGGCCAGCTTCTGGCGCGAGTTCAGTCCCAGGTTGCGCTTCCGCCGCAGCTTGGCGAAGTCGTCCACGAAGCCGATGGCGCCGAAGGCCACCAGGCTGAACATGGCCAGCCAGATGAAGGGGTTGCTGAGGTCGGCCCAGAGCAGGGTGGGGATGAGGACGGCGATATTGATCAGCAGCCCGCCCATGGTGGGCGTGCCCGCCTTGCGCAGATGGCTCTGGGGGCCATCCTCGCGGATGAACTGGCCCACCTGAAATTCCTGCAAGCGCCGGATCAGCCACGGCCCCAGGACGAGGGCGATGGCCAGCGCCGTCAGCCCGGCAAAGGCGGTGCGGAAGGTCAGGAAGCGGAACAGCCGCAGCGGCCGGAAGTAGGGGAACAGGTGTTGATAGAGCAGCCAGTAGAGCATGGAGGTTAGCCTGGCATCAGCACGGCGATGAGATTTTCCAGGTGGACAGCGCGGGAGCCCTTGAACAGCACCGCATCCCCGGGCCGCAGGTAGGCGCGCAGGCTTTCGGCGGCTTCCGCCGCGCTGGGGGCGAAGTGGGCCAGGCCGCGGAAGCCGGCGGCGCGCGCGCCTTCGATGAGGAAGGCCGCGTCGCCGCCGATGGCCCACAGGGCGTCCACGTGCGCCGCCGCCGCGCCCAGCTCGCGGTGCAGACGGGGGGCGGCCTGGCCCAACTCGCGCATTTCGCCCAACACGGCCACATGCCGCTGTCCGGGCGTGGCCGCCAGCACGGCCAGCATGTGGGCCATGGCCTCGGGGTTGGCGTTGTAGGCGTCGTGAATGAAGGTCATGCCGCCGGTGGTGATGATCTGGCCGCGGCCGGGGGGCGGCTCGAGGCCCGCCAGCGCCGCCGCCGCCGCCGCCGGAGCGACACTGAACAGTTCACCGGTGGCCACCGCCGCCGCCGCATTGGCGCGGTTGTGAGTTCCGGGGTAAAGCAGCGGGGTGGTGAAGGTCGCTGCCGCATAGTAGGCCACCTTGCCGGCGAATCCCTGGGCGAAGCTCGCCACCCGCGCGTCGTCGCGGTTCAGCACCAGCGCGCCGTCGGGGGGAATGGCCAGCGCCAGTTCGCGCTTGGCGGCGGCGATGCCCTCGATGGAGTCGAAATGCGCCAGGTGGGCCGACCCGACGTTGGTGAAGACGCCCACGTCGGGCAGGGCGATGGCGGCCAGCGCCGCGATCTCGCCGGCGTGGTTCATGCCCATCTCGACGACGGCGACCTCATGCTCCGGCGCCAGATCGAGCAGCGCCAGCGGCAGGCCGATGTGGTTGTTGCGGTTGCCGGGGCTTTTCATCACCCGCAGCTTCGTGGCGAGCACCGCCGCGGTCATTTCCTTGGTGGTGGTCTTGCCGGCCGAGCCGGTGATGGCCACCAGCGGTCCGCCCCAGGCGCGCCGATGCTCGCGCGCCAGCGCCTGCAACGAAGCCAGGGGATCGGCCACCGGTCGCAGACGGGAGTGGAGCGAGACGGGGAAGCGGGCGAGTTCCTCGGCGGCGATCACCGCCGCCGCGGCCCCGGCCTGCAGCGCCGCCACGACGAAGTCATGGCCGTCGAGGCGTTCGCCGCGGAGGGCGTAGTAGACGTCGCCGGGGTGCAGGGTGCGGGTGTCAATGCTGACCTTCATGCCCCGTACCCCAGCCGGCGCAGCGCCGCCTGCGCCTCCTCGGCGTCGTCAAAATGAATCCGCTCCGCGCCCACGATCTGGTAGGTTTCATGTCCCTTGCCGGCGATCACCACCGTGTCTCCCGGCGCCGCCGCCGCCAACGCCTGTTCGATGGCCCGGCGGCGGTCGGGCTCGATGCCGCCCTCCGCCGGCGGGCCCTGGGGACAGATGTCGTGGATGATGGCGCCGGGGTCCTCGCCGCGCGGGTTGTCGCTGGTCACCATGACCCAGTCGGCGCCGGCCGTCGCCGCCTGGCCCATCAACAGGCGTTTGCCACGGTCGCGGTCGCCGCCGCAGCCGAACACCACCCGCACCTTCCCCCGGGTCAGCTCGCGGGCCAGCGCCAGCACGTTGCGGAGCGCGTCGGGGGTGTGGGCATAATCCACCAGCACGGTGAAGGGCTGGCCGGCGGCGATGCGCTCGAAACGCCCGCGCACCCGCGGCCATTGGGCCACGCCCGCCGTCAGCGCCCCGGGGTCGAGGCCCAGTGTCCAACCCACCCCCAGCGCCGCCAGCACGTTTAAGACATTCACCCGCCCCACCAGCGGGCTGGCCACGGTGGCGGAGAAACCCTCCGGCCCCTCGAGGCGGAAACGCGTCCCTTCCGGGCTGGGTTCGAGGCGGGTGGCCCGCAACTCCGCCCCGGGGCCGAGGCCGTAGCGCAGCGTTCGGCCGGCGTAGCCGCGCAGCATCTCGCCGGAAGCCTCATCGTCGTGGTTGACCACCGCCGCCCGCGGCGGCCCCGCCCCCTGGCCCTGGAACAATTGCCGCTTGGCGGCGGCATAGTTCGCCATTGTGCCGTGATAGTCGAGGTGATCCTGGGTGAGGTTGGTGAACACCGCCGCCGCAAAGTGGCAGCCGTACACCCGCTCCTGCGCCAGAGCGTGCGAGCTGACCTCCATCGCCGCGGCGCGGCAGTCGGCCGCCACCATGCGCGCCAGCAGCTTTTGCAGGTCGTAGGATTCCGGCGTGGTGTGAGGGGAGGGAAGCACGGCTTCGCCGATGTGGTACTCGATGGTGCCCAGCAGCCCGGTCGCCCAGCCCGCCTGGCGCAGCATGGCCTCCACCAGAAAGGCGGTGGTCGTCTTGCCGTTGGTGCCGGTAATGCCGATCAGCTCGAGCCGCTGCGCGGGATGATGAAAGAAATTGGCCGCCGCCAGCGCCAGCGCCTGGCGCGCGTCCCCGACCTGCGCCCAGGCCACGGCGCCGCCGGGCGGGGGCAGCTCGGAGACGATCAGCCGCGCACCATTTTCCACCGCCTGCGGAATAAAGTCGTGGCCGTCGAGCAGCGCACCATGGATGGCCACGAAGGCCCAGCCGGGCCGGAGGGCACGGGAGTCGTAGTGCAGGCCTTCCAACTGCAGCGGCCAATCCCCGCCACAGGCGCGGATTTCAATGCCTTCGAGCAGGTCCTGGGTGCGCATGGCCTTAGGGGGTAAAGCGCACCACCACGGTTGTTCCCGGCGATACCCGGGTGCCGGGCGCGAGCGATTGGCTGCGAGCCACACCGTGGCCTTGCAAGGTGAGGGCCAATCCCAGCTTTTCGCAGGCGGCGGTCACTGCCCGCACCGGCATTCCCTTGAAGTCGGGTATCTGCGTGCGCGTGCCGCCGGCGTAGTCGAGCACCACCTGACCCGCCGCCGCGCCCGGCGCCGGGGGGGCCGGGGGCAACGGCGCCGCGACGGAGTTGGATTCCGCCGGCGTTGGCTGGCCCGTGGCATCGGCCTCGGCCACGGCGGTCGAGTCCAAAGGCTGCGATTCTTCCACCGCATCCACCGCGGCGACGCGCCGATCGGGCGCCGCGTCGCGCGGCGGCACGTCGTGCGGCACGCCCAGATAGGGGAGCACCTGCTCGGCGATGGCCTTGAAGACCGGCCCGGCCACCGCGCCGCCCTCGTGGCTGGCATGGCCGTCGGCGTTGGGGGAGTCAAGAATCACCAGCATGGTGATTGCCGGGTCGTTGATGGGAGCGAAACCGGCGAAGCTGGCGATGTAGTTGTGCTTCGAGTACAGGTGGGTGGCCGGGTCCACCTTCTGCGCGGTGCCGGTTTTGCCCGCCGCCGTGTAGCCGTTGAGCTGCGCCTGCTGGGCGGTGCCCGCCAGCACCACCTGGGCCATCATCTGTTTCATCTGGTTGGCCACCAGAGGGCTCACCACCCGCCTCCCCGGCGGAGGCGTGTAGGCCGGCGGCGCGTCCGGCTCGGCGCCGCGGAAGGTGTCCATCACCAGCCGCGGGGTGTGGTAGACGCCGCCATCCGCCAGGGTCGAGACCATGGCGATCACCTGCAGCGGCGTCACCCCGATCTCCTGCCCCATGCTCACCGCGCCGATGGACATCGGCGTCCAGCGCGACGGCGGACGCACGATGCCGCGCGACTCGCCCGGCAGTTTGATCCCGGTGTCCTGGCCGAAGCCGTAGGCGCGGATGTATTTGTAAAACTCCTGGTCGCCGAGCTTGAGGCCGATCTTGATGGCCCCCACGTCGCTCGAGTGCTGCAGGATTTCGGTGACGGTGATGACCCCGAATTTGGCGTGGTCATGGATGGTCCGGCCGCCCAACTGGATCGAGCCCATCTGGCAATCGATCAATTCATCGGGCGTGATGAGCCCCTGTTGCAGGGCGGCCGAGAGGGTGACCAGCTTGAACACCGAGCCGGGCTCGTAAGGCTCGGAGACGGCGGGATCGCCCAGCCGCGAGGCGGGCGTGTCCTGGTAGTCGTCGGGGTTGAAGCTGGGTGAGTTGGCCAGCGCCAGAATTTCGCCGGTGTGCGGGTTTTCGATCACCACCATGCCGCGTTTGGCGTGGGTGGCGGCCACCTGGCGGTCCAGCTCCTGCTGGGCGATGAACTGAATGTTCTGATCGAGGGTGAGCACCAGGTTCTCGCCCTCGACCGCCGGCTGCGCCACCTGGCTGTAGCTGCGGCGATGGGCGTCCACTTCCTGGAGCGCGCGGCCGTCGTGCCCGCGCAGCAGTTTGTCGAAGCTGTACTCCAGGCCGCCGAGGCCGCGTCCGTCCACCCCGACATAGCCCAGCACCGCCGCCGCCAGTGGTCCCTTGGGGTAGAAGCGGCGCGTATCCGGCTGGGCGAAGACGCCGTTCAGATTGAGGGCGGCGACCGCCCGGGACTGATCGGCGGTGATCTGCCGCGCCACCCAGACAAAGCTGTGATCGCCGGCCAGCGTCCGTTCCAAATGCGCGCGATCGAGATCGAGGATGGGCGCCAACTGGGCGGCTTCCCGCTCCGGCCGGGCAATTTTGCGGGGGTTGGCGAAGAGCGACTCGACCGGCAGGCTCATGGCCAGCGGTGTCAGGTTGCGATCGAAGATGGCGCCGCGCTGGGCGTCCACGGTGACGGTGCGCTGCTGTTGGGCGGCCGCCCGCCGCTCCAGAGCGCCGTGATCCACCACCTGCAGATAATAGAGGCGCCCGATGATGACCAGCGCCCATACCGCCAGCGCCGCCTGCAACGTCAGCAGCCGGTAGCGTGGCGTGGCGGGTTGGCGTTGACGCGACACTTTCTCTCTATCCCAGGACCGACGCCCCGCGCTGACCCCTGACCCCTAAATCCTGACCCCTATCTGCGTAACGACGCCACCACCGGTGCGGGCGCATTGATCTCCGGCGCCGGGGCGGTGTCGAGGGCGAGGATCTGTCCCGGCAGCGGATTCTGCATCCCCAGCCGCGCCTGCGCCAGGCCGTAGATGCGCTGCGGATTGCGCAACGCCGCCTGCTGCAGCTCCAGCCCGCGGTTCCACTGCTCCAGCTGCGCCTGCTGCTGCCGCGCCGCCTCCAACTGGTAGCCGAGCCGCACCGTCTGAAAGCGCATCCAGGCATAGCCGAACAGCAGCAGGAACAGCACCCCGCCGGCGAGCAGCGACAGGCGCTGCTCGCGCCGCCGCCGCGGATCGGCCAGCCGCCGCACCCGCGAGTTGTCAATCTGCTGTCGGAAATAGATTTCCATGGCTGCCTCCCGCTATGCCGCCCGCTCGATGGCCCGTAATTTCGCGCTGCGCGAGCGCGGGTTGTGGGCCGTTTCCTCGTCCGTCGGCCGCAGCGCGCGCGGCGTCAGCAGGCGCCACTGGCCCGACTGCGCGCCCGCCCGGAACGCCTGCTTCACCGGCCGGTCTTCCAGCGAATGAAAACTGATGATCACCGCCCGTCCTTCCGGCTTCAGCCAGCCGGGCAGCGCCGCCAACAATTGGGAAAGAGATTCCATCTCGGAGTTCACGTAGATGCGCAGCGCCTGAAAGGTTCGTGTGGCCGGGTGCATCCCCCGGCGTCCGGAACTTTTCATTGGCCGGTTCACGGCCGCCACCAAGTCCGCCAACTGGGCGGTACTGCGTAGCGGCCGTGACCGGACAATGGCTCTGGAAATCCTCCGCGACCTCCTCTCTTCTCCAAATTGGAAAATCAGGTCGGCCAGCGTGCGCTCGTCGAACTGATTGACCACCTGCTCCGCCGTCAGCGACTGGCGAGGATCCATCCTCATGTCCAGCGGCCCTGGGGCGGCAAAACTAAATCCGCGCTCGGCCCGATCCAACTGCATCGAGCTCACCCCCAGATCGGCGACCACGCCGTCCACCTGGGCGATGCCCTGCTCCCGCAACCAGCGTGGCGCTTCGGCGAAGTCGGCCTGTACCGCCCGAAACTCCACCTCCGTGCCCGCCGCCGCGACCGCGGCTTCCGCCAGCGCCAGGGCGGCCGGATCCTTGTCGAACCCGAACAACTTCCCCTGGCCCATCGCCACCGCGATGCGGCGGCTGTGGCCGCCCGCTCCCAGGGTGCAGTCCACGTACACCCCGCCGCGCTTCGGCGCCAACTGCTCCACCACCTCCGCCGCCATTACCGGAACGTGTTCCGCCACAGCGGCGCCTAAATCCCCAGGTCGGCCAGCGTCTGCTTGTCGTCGTCACTGAAGGCCTGCGCCTTCATGTCCTTCAGCAGCCGCTGCTCGTTCCAAACCTCCAGGTACTGCAGATACCCCAGCACCGCCACGTCGCCGCGCATATCGGCCGACTCGCGCAGTACCGCCGGCATCAGCACCCGTCCCTGCCCATCCATCTCGACCACCTGGCCGTAGTAGTTGGTGCGGCTGAGCAGCTTCTGCTTGGTGGGGTGCATTGAGGGGAGCGCCGCCAGCTTGCGCTCCAACTCTTCCCACACCGGCAGCGGGTACACCCGCGCCTGCACGCCGTCAAAACTGGTGATGTAGAACTGGTGCCCGGGATTGACCGCGTCCAGCTGCGAGCGGAACTCGGTGGGGAGCTTGAGTCGCCCCTTCTCGTCCACCCGCGCGGGATAGTTGCCCCTGAGCATCGCTGTTCCAACCACAATGTACCACTCTGGACCACTGCTGCCCACATATTATGGGTTTTCGGGATGGCCGCAAGGGAAAAATCCGCGGTATTCCGCTGGTTAATCGAAGAAAAAGCGAAGCGCCCGCGTTGGCCCCAAATTGGGGCGGCCGCAGGGTGGGTTTGCGGCAGGCTCGCAGCCTTAAAGGACCCTGTCGGCATCGCAACCTTGATATGCGGATACTGGTCATCGGCGGGACCGGCTTTCTGGGCCGTCCGCTGGTGCGGGCCCTGCGCGGCGACGGGCACGAGGTGGCGATTTTTCATCGCGGTGAGCACTGTGCCGGCGACGAGGTGGGCCATTTCCACGGCGACCGGCGGGAGATGGAGGCCTATGGCCCAGCCATGACGAGGTTCGCTCCCGAGGTGGTGGTGGACCTGATCTGTGGGTCCGCCGCGGCGGCGCGGCGCACGCTGCGGGTGTTGGCGGCGCCGCGGCGCCGGGTGGTGCTGATCAGCAGCCTGGACGTGTATCGCGCCTGGGCGGTATTTCACGGCGTGGACCGCGGACCGATCGAGCCGGCGCCGCAGAGCGAAACGGCGCGTCTGCGCTCCAGCAGCGGGTTATATCCCGCCGCCACGCTGGCCCACCTGCGGCGTCTGCACCCCTGGATGGCGGAGGGGTACGACAAACTCGGCATGGAGCGCGCGGCCACGGCGTGGCCGGCCGCGCCCGGCGCCTGGCTCACCATCCTGCGGCTGCCGCCGCTGTACGGCCCGGGGGATCCGCACCGGCGTTTGTATGCGCTCTGGCGACGGATGCGCGACGGCCGCGGCGCCATTTTGCTGCCACGCGGCTGGGCGGAGTGGCGCAGTCCGCGCGGCTACGTCAGCAACATGGCCCATGGCGTGGCGTTGGCGGCGACGAATCCGCGGGCCGCCGGGCGCGTGTACAATCTGGCCGACGCCGGCAACTTCTCCGAAGCCGAATGGGCCACGGCCGTCGGCCAGGTGGCCGGGTGGCGCGGCCGCATGGTGGTGGCCTCGCCCGCGCATATGCCGCCGCATCTGCGCGTCACCGCCGTCACCGCCCAGCACTGCGCCGCCGACACCAGCCGCATCCGCCAGGAGCTGGGGTTCCGTGAGCCGGTGAGCCGTGAGGAGGCCATCCGCGCCACGCTCATCCACGAGCGCGACCATCCGCCGATGAACGCGGATCCCGGGCTGTTCGACTACGCCGCCGAGGACGCGGTGCTCTCCGGACTGGGCGTCGCCGCCTCGCGCGCCGGGTAGAGATCGGCGAAGAGCGCGAACAGCAGCACAATGATCACGAACACCCACAGGCTGCCCTCCGGCCCGACGCTGCCGCCGGTGATCCAGTGGCTGCCGTGGAAGTCGGGCCGCAGCAGCCGCCCCTGCGACACCTGTCCGCTGTCGGGCACGCCGTAGACGAAGCTCTCGCAGTAATCCCAGGCGGCGTGCATGCCGATGGCGAACCACAAACTACCTGTCCGCCGCAGCGTGAAGCAGAAGAACAGACCGATCAGCCCCGCCGAGAGCGCGCCGATCCAGCTCTCGCCGGTGTTGCCCAGGTGCACCGCGCCAAAAACCACCGACAGGATGATGGCCGCCGTCCAGAAGGTCGTGCCCTGGGTGAGCGTGGCCAGGGCATAGCCGCGGAAGGTGAACTCCTCGAAAAATCCCACCAGCAGGAAGGCCAGCGCCCACTCCAGCCCGTAGGTCTCGATCGCCGCGCCGTGCAGGATCAGGTGGCCGAAGCTGAAGTCGCCAGACACCATAATGAGCAGCAGCAGCGCGGTGAGCGAGACCGCGCCCCAGAGCGCGCCCGCCCAGAAATTGCCCTGAAAAGCCCGCCGCCAGGGCAGGCCGTAGTCGGCGAGCGAGCGGTGCTCCAGCCGGGCCATGATCCAGGAGACGAAGAGCACCCACAAAAACGGCGCGCCTTCGCCCACCGCCGCCAGCAGCGGGCTGAGCACGCCGACGGTGGGGGTCCCGGCGCGCGCCTGCCCATGCGCCAGCGCCAGTGCGATGCCGCTCAGCACCGCCGGCACGCCCACCGCCAGGCACAGGAAAATGGTCAGCCGCCACCCCGCCC
>Ga0134126_10003469_pt1 | contig 19737 bp, 16 predicted proteins | sample KB31752_FD_96881 | JGI IMG/M metagenome (GOLD analysis project Ga0134126, IMG submission 96881) | Terrestrial soil microbial communities with excess Nitrogen fertilizer from Kellogg Biological Station, Michigan, USA - KB3-175-2 | ecosystem: Environmental > Terrestrial > Soil > Unclassified ...
AGGCTCGTACCAAACTCAAGCTGCCGAACAATCGTGGCTCTGTCTTTGGCGGTCAAGTCCTGGGCGCGGCGCGGTGCTTTTGGTTTGTTACCGGTCTCACTCATGGGGGTTTCTCATGTGGTTTTAGAAGGTTGAACCGAATACGTCAGGTTAAAAAAGGATGCGAAGAACTTACTTCCCTCTTGGTTGAAAAGACGCGTTAAGTGTCTGGAAATGTAAGGAAACCTTGATGAACGGCCCCGAGGGCCTCAAACCTCTTCAGCTATTGTTCGGCTTCGACTAATAGGCGAGTTTACTGGGTAAGCGGACAATTACTGAATGGCGAACTCTAGCATGAAGATTTGGGCCGCGCAAGACTATTGGTCTAGGGTGCTGCAGGAGGAAATCTGATGATAGGATGAACTCAATGAAGGTTCGAGACGTATTAGGAAAAGCAGAGTCCTGAGTGCTCCATTTCGATTATGGCTGATTACAAGGAAAAGATTGAAGAATGGCAGAAGACAGTTCGCCGCAAGGCGCGCGAGCTGGACGAGAAGTTTGCGCTCTCGGATCTTGTAGGCGAAGGCTCGCGCGCAGCCGGCAACGCCGCCAAAAGAGGCGCTGAAACAATCGCGTCCGGAGCCGAAAAACTACGCTCAGAAGCCGAACGTCTATCAACCGAAGGCGACTTCAGCGAGACGGCGCGGCGGGCGGCCGGTGAGGCGGTGCGTGGTGCGGAAAAGGCAAGCAAGATAATTCAGGACGCGGCGGGCGACGTCGGCAAACAGGCCGGTAAGACAGCCGGCGAAGTCTTCGACGATGCCAAAACCTACTACGATCGTGCTTCGCACTTTTATGACACGAGCGCCAAGATCACTAGGGCTTCAACGGCCGCGACCGCAGGCATTCTGAAGGCACGCGAATGGATCAAAGAGAATCCTGGTAAGGCCGCGCTGGTTTCTTTTTCGCTGGTGGTCGGCGTCCGCATGGGCACCGCACTTCCGGGTCTTGACGCGGTGTTGCTTGGCACCCATCCCCACTGGTTAACCCACTCCGCGTTGCCAATCTTTGGCGCACGAAAGCTCAGCGAAAAGTTTAACGATTACATACGCAAGCAGGAAGAACTGATTGCTAACGGGGAACTCGACGAGGCTGAACGCAAGCGAGTCGAGTTTGCACGCAACATGACCAAGTATGTGGGCGCGCCGTTGCTCGGGGCTGTTAGTTGCGCGGCGGGCGCGGCGATGTTTGCCCAGATACTGCAACCGGGAAGCGTGGTCGGTGCCCCGGTGAGTTGGTTGGTAGGTGGTAATCCGTTTCTCGGCACCGTCTGGTTATTTGCCAACGGCGTGATCTGTTTCCATGAAGGCTACAAGTTTTTCATGATTGCGCTCGCGGACCAGGATGAAGTGAATCGCGTCGTGCGTGAGATTAAGGGTTTGTTGCCGGCAGCCGCCACTGCCTAAATAATTGACGCTAAGCTTCTGGTAAACTCAAAGCGTGCCCCGCCGAACGATAGAGCGAATCAGAGAGAAGATTCGACAAAGAGCGTATGATATGAGCGTCCACGCCGCCGAAGAGATGGCTGAAGACGATCTTGATATACTCGATGTCGAACAGGCTATTCTGAATGGACAGGTCGCCAGAAGACAAAAAGATGATCCGAGAGGAACGAAGTATGTTGTTGAAGGCCTTGCCACGGATGGCAAAACTTCGGTGGGAGTCGTTGGTCGTTTTCTGAGCAGCGAACGCTATCTAATCATTACTATCTATGAAATCAGCAAAGAGCAATAACAACTCCGCTTATGGCTATCACTGTGAATACTGCGAAGGAATAGTTCGCCCTAAGAAAGTTCAGCGGGAGGCCTTTAAGCATAAGAAGGGATTCATCATCCTTGAAGATGTCGTCATCGGTGTATGTGACGCATGTGGCTCAAGATATTACAGCGCTGACATTCTTCACGCCGTCAACGATATAGCTAACGGAACGAAGCCCTTTGAGAGAATTGAGAAGATCCCGGTCGCACACGTCTCGCCGTAATAGCTTCCCTTAGTTGGACTCCACGTTTTTTTATGATCGTGCTTCCGGGTCAGGATGAAACGAATCGTGTCGTGCGTGAGATAAAGGGGCTGCTTCCGGCTGCGTAGAGACTTCTATGTTCTGGCTGCTGAGATTCTCCAGACCTAACCGCTCGCAGAGGCATCATTTGCGTCACGCCTGACCCAGTCAACGACCAGAACAACCCAGCACCTCCCGAAGTCGTTGCAGTGTATTCAACCTTGATAAGCCCTAGAGCCTGAAAGTGAGTTCTTATTGTGTGATACACATGTTCATCAATTTTTGGACTCAAGCACGTTGAAAATGATTTCTTGCAAAAATACTCCGCCAGTGTTCCGTTTAGGAGACTATCTTGCGGATGTCGCATAAGGTAGGGTGCCACAATGGGCAAAGTTGATCACACTACTCGGGCTAGCAGCGGTTGAGTCCAAACGGAGGTCGCAGATGTCTAGGTAAGCGTGATCGGAAAAGGCACAAACGAGAGTGCGAAAACAATTAGCGTGACAACTGCCACGATCGTTCGCCCACGGCCCAGCGGTTCCATCGCCTCAGGCGCCGGATGGCGCACCTTCAACATAACCAACAGTAGCAAGGTGTAAAGAAAACCACTGGGGCTGCCATGCCAAATGAATCCCAGCACCGCGGTTACCGCAACTACCACAAACGCGACTTGTCCAATAATCTTGTGCGCGCGCAGACCGAAGACTGCAAACGTACCATGACCGCCATCGAGTTGACCCACCGGCATCAGGTTCAGACTGGTCACCAGTAGTCCAATCCAGGCGGCCATATAAAACGGATTGGGCGACGCATCGACCAGGTTTATCCGGCCAAACTTCGCGATTAATTGAAACAGCAGTGGGTCGTTAAAAATGATCGCTCCCTCGCCTGACGGCGCCGTTCCCGTTTGCAGAGTCAACAATCCGGCTATGGCTACCGGCAGGAGTACTGCAAACCCTGCCAGCGGTCCGGCCAGGCCAATATCAAACAACGCTCGGCGGGAAGGGATCGGCGATTTCATCTTAATGAAAGCGCCAAAGGTGCCCGCCAGGAAAAGTGGTGGCGCAGGGATGAAGAAAGGGAGCGTGGCCCTAACGCCGTAATAACGGCAGGCCAGGTAATGACCCATTTCATGCGCCAGCAGAATTGTCAGCAGCGCAGTAGAAAAAGTTAGACCGGATTTAAGCAGGCTGGGATTGGCCAGCGCCTGCCAGAGCAAGTCGGCAACGAGGCGGCGGTAATATTCGGGAACATAAAAAATGTAGCCCAACCAGCCGGAGGTGGTTGGCTCAGGCACGTTCGACGGTCGAGCGCCGAGCATAATTCCGGCGCAGGTGGTGCTGATGAAGGTAAGCAGAAAGAGTGCTGAGTGCCTTACCAACTCACGCGAGCTGGGTGCCGCAGCCTGGCGTCTGGTTACAAGTCCTCGCGCGGGGGCAAACGTTGGGGCTACCTGAACGTGTTCTGACATCGATGCCTTTTCGAGATTAAAGGCCAGAGTCTGGACAATAGCGGTCCATGGCCCTAGCCTCGCGATATTAAGACTGATCTATAGTTACTTGAACTTTAATCTTCGGAATCCGTGTCGACTTCTATCCTGGCATCGTCGCTAACTTGCAGGTCCTTGCCTGGTTTGAAACGGATAGTCTTGCCCGAAGGTATAGCCACTTCTTCACCAGTCCGCGGATTTCGGCCTACGCCTCGCTTGCGAGGCTTCACGACGAACACGCCAAAGCCGCGCAACTCAATTCGTTCGCCGCGGGTTAAGGCTCCTTTCATCGAATGGAAGAGGGCGTCAACAGCCTGCTCGGCCTTCATCTTGGGAACGCCGGTCTTTTCTGCCACGCGGTTGATGATATCTAGTTTAATCACGGCTTCAGCCTCCGTTCGATCTCAAGGGGATATATTTTCGAGCCGAACTTGTAGGAAGCGATGATAGAGAGGCGCGCGGAAGGCTGTCAAGGAATGGCATGTTCCCCGAGCACATCGCAAAACTTTCTTTGAGACGCCACGCAAGTGTGGAACTTCGCATCTCATTGATGTTTGACAAGCCAGAAAGCGAAAGTTAACCTGAAAAAGCTGCAAGTATGGCTAATTATTTTGAGCAATAAACTTAGATTGATTGAATATGTTTGGAATTAGAACTCGTCGCCCGCCGCCATTCGGTGGGATTCATATCAACGACGACAAAGACATTCAAATTCACCGGCCTGAAGACGCTTCGCGAAGTAGTCTTTGGGCTGAGGGCCGCCTGCTATTCCGCGACCTAGTCTTTGCGTTGATGATCGCGGCGCTGGTGGTAGTTTTTGTGGTGCAGCCGGTGAAAGTAGAAGGCACATCAATGTTGCCGCGACTACACGATGGCGAGCGAATCTTTGTTAACAAATTAATCTACTACGACGAGTATCGCTGGGCGCCGAAGATCGAACGTGGCGACATAGTCGTTTTTTGGTATCCCAACGATCCCTCTAAAAGCTACATCAAGCGCGTGATCGGCCTGCCGGGAGAAACTGTTGAAGTTCGTGAAGGCACGGTGTACATAAATGGCGCCGTCCTCGAGGAGAAATATCTCGACCCAGGTGAGAACGCTTCATCCGCGAGTCAGGGGCCGGTGCAGGTAAAACTAAACTACTACTTTGTGATGGGCGACAATCGCGACAATTCCAGCGACTCGCGAAGCTGGGGGTTGGTGCCAAAGAAATACATCTACGGCAAGGCTTTGCTTCGCTATTGGCCGCCGAGCGCCGCTAGCGTGATCCACCATGAAGACCTGGCGCCGGCGCCGCCACCGCCTGCGGGTTACCAGCCGGTACAGGAGATGCCGAATACCGAGTGACTACAGATACAACAGGCGCTGAGAACTTGATTTGAAAACGCTCGACTGGCTACGGCTCCTCTTAATGATCTTTTACGCGCCGGTGCGCGGCCTGCGAGAAGTGCGCGATCGAGCGCCGCTGGCAGCGTCAGCTCTGGTGGCGGTTATCGCTCACGGTATTTTCTTCTTCTGCATCACCTTGCTATACCTCAGGGATCAGGCCGATCCTCGCCGGCCGGCTGTCATCTTTTCCGTAATCCTCGAGTCGGCTGGTTCAGTGGTAATAGTTGCGCTCGTGTTCTGCCCGCTTGCATTGTTCATTTCAAACCTGTTTGAACGGCGCGCGAGTTTCCGTTTGCGCTTGCAACAGGATTATGGGCCGTTGGCGTCGACGATGTTTTATGCGTTGACCGCTTCGAGCTTCGGCGCCACGATTCTTGCGATTGCGGCCCACCTCAGCGGTGTCCAGGCAGCGCTGGCAAACAGAATGCTGGGCCTGATCCTGGCGCAGCGCAGCCAGTTTCCGCCCGACGTGCTTGAAAAAATCGATCAGGGATTTCTCACTCCGGGACTTTTATCGGCAAGCTTTTCTTTACTGGCTCTGCTGGCAATCTTCGGTATATGGGCCGTCATGGCCTTGCGCGTAATATTTCGTCTCTCTCTGGTCCAGTCCATCATCGTGGTTGGCATTAGCGGTGCGCTGCTTATCCCCGCGGCTAAGTTGATCCCCATACTGGGCATGCTGCTCGCATCACCTTTTCTGCTGGTGATGATTTTTGTTTTGTTGCGCGGTTACTTCTCTGAGATTACACGTACGCAACGGGCGCGTGAGTCGTTCAAACAAAACCTGGAAGCGGCCACGCTAAATCCGGCAGATGCTTCGGCCCACTATAATCTGGGTCTAATCCATCAACAGCGAGGCGAGCTTGAAGCCGCGCGCGAACGCTTTGAACGCGCCATACAAATCGACGAAGACGAGATCGACGCGCACTACCAGCTTGGGCGAATCGCACTGCAGCAGGAACGACTCGCTGATGCGGTCAAGAATTTCGAGCAGGTGGTGGCGCGAGATCAGGCACACAGCCAACACGAAATCTGGCGTGAAGTAGGTGCAACTTACCTGGCGGCAGGCCAGTTTGACGACGCCCGAGACGCACTCGAACGGTTCCTCGAACAGCGACCTTCCGATCCGGAAGCGTTATACCTGATGGGTCGGGCGCATGCGGGACTCGGACATCGCCGGGAAGCGGCTAGTTCGATGCAAGCCTGCATAGAAGCCGTCAAGACCGCGCCGGCCTACAAGTACCGCGCCGATAAGCGTTGGCTCAATGAGGCGCAGCAGTTTATCAAGAGTAGTCAGTAGACAGTAGTCAGTAGACAGTAGTCAGTAGATAATCTCTGGTCACCGCTTCAATCCCGCTAAAATTCGGTTGGTCTGCCACCCTCGGACTCCGCTTCCAGTAAGCTATGAAGTCGCGAACATTTGAGGATGTGGAGGTTTGGCGTAAGGCCCATTCCTGGGTGCTGGAGATTTACAAGTTCACAGAAGGTTTTCCTAAACACGAACTATTTGGGCTGACATCTCAGTTGAGGCGTGCCGCAGTATCAGTTCCCGCAAGCTTTGCCGAAGGCTTCAAGAAGCGAGGTCTCGCTGACAAGATTCGCTTCTATAACATTGCGCAGGGCTCTCTGGAGGAATGCCGTTACTATTTGATTCTTGCTCGAGATCTGCATTATGGAGACTCTAATCTTCTCATCGTAGCTTTGGAAGAAATAAGCAAAATGCTGGATAGCTACTCTCGTTCCATTAGAGCCGCAACCTTTGTTTGACTACTGACTACTGACTACTGTTTACTGACTACTCGAACTATGCGAAACCAGAACCCTGCGATACTTGCTTTGGAAGACGGCCGCGTCTTCCGCGGTCGCTTTTGGGCTGCGGACGGTGAGAGCGCCGGCGACATGGTCTTTAATACCTCGATGACTGGTTACCAGGAAGTGCTTACCGATCCTTCCTACGCCGGTCAGATCGTCTGCATGACTTATCCGCTAATCGGAAACTACGGCGTCAACAGTGAAGATGAAGAGTCTTCGCAGCCGTGGGTTGAAGGTTTTGTGGTGCGCGAGGCGGCCAGGATGGCTTCCAGCTGGCGCGCTCAGGAGACGCTCGACGCTTACCTGAAGCGCTGGAATGTCGTGGCGATTGAAGGCGTCGACACGCGCGCGCTGGTGCGGCACATTCGCGACAAGGGCGCCATGCGCGCCTGCATCTCCACGATCGATCTGAATGAGGAAAGCGTGATCAATAAGGCACGTCAGTCTCCCTCGATGGAGAATCGTGAACTGGCCAGCGTTGTCACCACCAAAGAGTCTTATGAAGTCGCGCCGGAAGGTAACGAGCGCTTTCACGTAGTGTGTTACGACTTTGGTGTGAAGCGAAACTCGCTGCGCGAACTCGCCCGCCTCGGTTGCCGGATAACAGTTGTGCCCGCCTCCACCGCGGCTGCGGCAGTGATTGCGATGCAGCCTGACGGAGTTTTTCTTTCCAACGGCCCGGGGGATCCGGCCTCGATGAATAGAGAAGTCGAACAGATCAGGGAGCTGGTGAGTTCCAGTCTACCTACTTTCGGAATCTGTTTTGGACACCAACTACTCGGCCGGGCTTTTGGCGGCACAACTTTCAAACTCGTCTTCGGTCATCGTGGTGGAAATCAGCCTGTAAAGGACATGCAGGAAGGCGGCGTGGAGATAACTTCACATAACCATGGTTTCGCCGTCAAGGCAGACAGTCTTCCGGTTGACGTCGAGATAACTCACTTGAATCTCAATGACCGCTGCGTAGAGGGCATGCGTCACAAGACGCTGCCGATAATCTCAGTTCAATATCATCCGGAAGCCGCACCCGGACCGCACGATGCCGCGCATCACTTCACACGTTTCATTCAGTTGATGGAACAGAGGGCAATGTTGGAGTAGCGGGACTAGAATAACAAGATTCTTGCAGTCGCTTCTGAGCGAGCCGATTTATTAAGGTTTGATCTGAAAGGTCCTGGGAGGTATAAAAAGGGCATGTCGACCGAGCCTAAAACAGTTGAAGGCATCTATCGTAATGGCAAAGTGGAGCTACTTGAAACTCCAACTGACGCTGATGGAACTCGTGTGATTGTAACCTTTCTGCCTGAAGGGTCGGTTAACTTGTCTGAGCGGGCGATAGACGAAGGTCAAGCAGCCAATCTCCGCGCACGCCTTAGTGCTTTCGCCGAAGACTGGGAATCACCGGAAATGGAAGCGTACGATGCCTTATAAGCGCGGCGAAGTTGTGCTGGTGCTTTTTCCTGATTCAAATCTCCGAACCGCCAAACGCCGTCCTGCACTCGTCGTTCAAGCAGATAACTTAAATACAGGCCTTAGACAAGTCATAGTTGCGATGATCACAAGCAACATGACGCGTGCCGCACATCCGAGTCGAGTAACGTTGTTACAAAATTCTCACGAGGGACGGCTTGCGCACGTTCTTACGGATTCCGTAGTGATGACAGACAATCTCGCTACAATTCGCGAAAATGAAATTGACCGAGGTCTCGGTGGGCCAATCGATATGGCCACTATTGCAGCGACCATTAGGTACACTCTCAACCTTTAGCAGGCTACGCGTCATCCGAACCGGTCAATCCTCTACCGGCATCTTCAATTCGCCAGTGGTGAGATCGGGTCGTTCGCGAGCCATTTCTTCTGGCGTCGTATTGACGTCAGGATGCAATGCTAGTTTCACTTCGGTGTCTGAGTCGAGCTTACGGTCGTCGGCTGCGAGAGCTCCTCCGGTTCCCACTGGTGTCGGTTCAAGTAGATCCGCGAGGCCTTCACTACCTCGATGCTCGAGCCAGTGGCGATAGCTTACCGTTAGGATTGCCACCACTGGAATCGCTAGAAAAATTCCCGCCACCCCAGCCAACTCGGCGCCGGCGAGTATGGCTACGATTACCGCGAGCGGATGCAGGTGTATACCCTGGCCAATCAGGCGCGGATACACGATGTAGTCCTCGACAATGCGCAGCACGACCAGGAAGGTAATCACGAGGAAGGCCAGAAAACCGCCGCCATGAAGCACAGCCGCAGCCGCCGCCACCATAGCCACCAGCAATGGTCCAACCAGAGGGATGAACTCAAAAACTCCGGCAATAACTCCCAATGCGAGCGGGTTGGGAACACCCAGGACAGTAAAAGCAATCGTGCAAACCAGGCCGACAAAAAGGCAGGCCATCAGTTGCGCGCGAATATAAGAGGCGAGGGTGCTATTGATGTCCTGAAAAAATTCGTCTCCGCGCCAGCGCCAGCGTCCACGCGGCAGCATTTGCAGAGCAGAACGGCGAAAGGTGTCGACATCTTTCAGCAAAAAGAAACTCAGCACTGGAATCAGGACCAGCCAGGGAATGTAGGTAAGCCAGCCACCCATGCTTAAGAGCACCTCGCTGGCCTTTTGACTAACTGTCTCGACCAGTTTCGGAATGGCGCCATTGATAGCATCGAGTATTCGATCGGGCATTTGATGCGAGCGAAAGTATTCAACCCAACCCTGCGTTCTCACTCCGACGGAAATCCAATAGCTCCGCGCCTGGGCCGCGAATTCCGGGAACTGGCTGCCCAGTCGCGGCGCCAGCAGGTAGATACCGAGGACAACTACAGCCACGATAATCAAGTAAGAAAGAAGGATGGCCAGCGGGCGCGGCGTCGAAAATTTGCGACCAGAAATATGAATGGGCCGGCAGAGAAACTCGACCAATGGGGCAACCAGATAAGCAAAGAATATCGCGAGGATTAAGAGCAGTATAACGCCGGTCAACTTTACGAGTATCCAGCGCGTCGTCTCAAAGAGATAGTAGGTAAGCAGCGCAATGACGATCACGCGCAGGACCAGGCGAGTCTGCAACCAGGACGCTTCTACAGCGGCCTTTGAAGCCGTGCGGGCGATTTCTTTAGTCTCTTCTTTGGCCACTATTTGTTGGTTGAACCTAGTTGTAGAGCCGGCGAATGATGCCGCCGACAGCTATCTGGTCCGCATCGGTGATGCTGCGAAATTCAACGCCAAAGGTATCGGGGGTGGCATGGTGCACGACCTCGCCGTGCAGCGACAAAGCATCTTCCTGGTCTACCAGGAGGAGTCCCAGCCGGTCGCCAACTCTTACGTTAGGACACGCCGGCAAGTTGACGACTCGCAGGCCGCCAAGACTAATGTCGGAAGGCTCGCCCAGTCCGATCGACTCCCGCAGACTTTCATCTTCGATAGCCAGTGTGAGCCGAGCATTAACATAGTAGCGGGGAAACTTGCGTCGCTCATGATCGGGCAGGGTGACGTCAGGGGTCATCACAGGCTCCTTTCAGTTTGCCAACTCATATTCCTCTTCATCGTCTTCGTCGTCTTCTTCTGTTGCAGGCGGCGGTGGCGGCGCTACCCGGGGTGCGGCCGGTTCCCAAATCAAACCCTTCCATTCATCCGTTTCGCCAAGCAGCTGTAAGGCGGCCAGGGGATGGCCAGGATTGCGTTCGATGCGCAATACCTCAGCGACTACCTTCAGGGTGTGCCCATCTTCACCATGGACCTCCAGGCGCACTCGACTACCAACCTCAGGTAATCTCTTTGGCAAGTGAACCAGGGTACCTTCGGGGCCCACGTTTTCGGTGATGCCTTCAGACAGGATGTGCGCGCCGCCGGGCTCGTCCCATTCAGCTCGTACCTCGAATGAGACTAGGTAGCGCGGTCCTGATCGAACTTCGGTTTCCATGTGGCGGGCCATATTGCAAACTCCTTGTCGGGGCAAGAGGGAACGTAGTCTATAACAACCAGTTTCGAGTTCCTAGTTCTGAGTTTCAAGTTCCAAGTTTCAAGTTTCAAGTTAGACGTATCAGGTGGGACAGTCGCGCCGTTGAACGCAAGCGAGGTATTGCAGAACCGGGAGCGGTAGCGACCGGATCCTGTCCTCAACCTACGATTGTCGATTTCGTCCAAAGTCCCCGGCATAAATGTTGAGTGGCGGCATCCGGTCGCTCCGCTCCCGGTTCTGCAATTAGTGTCTACGCGGTTCAAGTTCTGAAGCTACGCATTACTATCTTTCAAACACGACGAAACTTGGAACCTGAAACTTGGAACTTGAAACTATTCTTCCTCGGTCCTCAGCTTTTCCAAAACGGAAAAGTCTTCGAGTGTCGTAACATCCCCGGCGACGGTTCCGCTAGTCGCAATCTCCCGCAACAGACGGCGCATGATCTTTCCGGACCGCGTCTTGGGCAGCATATCGCTGAACCGGATTTCGTCCGGACGCGCCAGCGCTCCAATCTCTTTGGTCACATGAGCGCGCAACCCCGCATTCAACTCCGGAGAAGGGAAGTGCGTTCCCTCCAGCGTTACAAACGCAACTATCGCAGATCCTTTCAAATCATCCGGCCGCGCAACCACAGCAGCTTCGGCGACAGCTTCGTGAGATACCAGCGCACTCTCAACCTCGGCGGTCCCGAGCCGGTGACCGCTGACGTTTATGACATCGTCGATGCGGCCCATGATCCAAAAATAGCCATCTTCATCACGCCGTGCGCCGTCTCCTGCGAAGTAGATATTTTCGATCTGTGACCAATACTGCTCTCGATAACGTTCGTCGTCACCCCAAATTGTCCGCAGCATGGACGGCCATGGGCGTTTGATCACGAGATAACCACCCTGATTTGCGCCGACCGGTTTGCCGTCGCGCGTCATTACATCGGCTTCAATACCTGGGAATGGCTTGGTCGCTGAGCCGGGCTTGGTCGGCGTGGCGCCCGGAATGGGCGAGATCATGATGGCCCCGGTTTCAGTTTGCCACCAGGTGTCGACGATCGGACAAGCTTCCTTGCCGATAGTTTTGTGGTACCACATCCACGCTTCCGGATTTATGGGCTCGCCGACCGTGCCCAGCAAACGCAGGCTCGAGAGATCGTGTTTGAGTGCCCACTGCTCGCCCCACTTGATAAACGCGCGAATGGCCGTAGGCGCAGTGTAGAAGATATTGACGCGATGCCGCTCGATAATGTCCCAGAAACGATCCGGCTCGGGATGGTTCGGCGCGCCTTCATACATTAAGACGGTGGCGCCATTTGAGAGCGGACCGTATACGACATAACTATGACCTGTTACCCAGCCAATATCAGCGGTGCACCAGTAAATATCTTCATCCTTGAGATCGAATATCCACTTCGTGGTTAGGTGCGCCTGCAGCAGATAGCCCGCGGTCGTGTGCAGAATGCCCTTCGGTTTACCAGTCGTCCCTGAGGTGTAGAGAATGTAAAGCGGATGTTCACTGTCCAGTTCCACGGCCGGGCACTCCGCGCCAGCGATTGTCATCAGTTCGTGCCACCAATGATCGCGGCCCGCTTCCATGTGAATCGGCACGCCAGTCCGGCGGACGACTATGCAGGCTTTCACCGAAGGCGTTTCTTTCAGGGCCTCATCGACGGCAGGTTTGAGTTTCACTTCTTTCCCGCGTCGCCAGCCGCCATCAGCGGTCACTACCACTTTGCATTTCGCATCGTTGATGCGATCGACCAGTGCGGTGCTGGAGAACCCGCCGAAGATCACTGAATGCGTCGCACCGATGCGCGCGCACGCCAGCATCGAGATCGCCAGTTCCGGAATCAACGGCATGTAGAGCGCCACGCGATCGCCTTTTTCGACGCCGCTGCGCTTCAGAACGTTTGCGAATTTGCAGACTTCGAAGTGGAGTTGCTGGTAGGTGAGGGTGCGCTGGTCGCCGGGTTCGCCTTCCCAAATCAGCGCTGCCTTGTTGCGTCGCCAAGTTACCAAATGTCGATCGAGACAGTTGTACGAAATATTCAGTTTGCCGCCGACAAACCACTCGGCATGCGGCGGTTGCCACTTCAAGACCGTATCCCACTTTTTGAACCAGTGAAGCTCCTCGGCCATACGCGCCCAGAACGCTTCCGGGTCAGCGCTTGCCTCGGCGCGCAGCTTTTCCAGTTCCTCCATTGACTTGATGTGGGCCTGCGCGGAAAAAGCCGGCGGCGGCGGAAAGACTCGATCCTCCGTCTGCAGTGATTCGATGTTTGTAGTGGTTGATGACATATGTGGGCTAGAATCTTTCGATAAGAAGCCTATAGTTCGTGCCTGTGTTTACCATAGATTCTTTAGCGCGACAACAACGGGCTGAACGAGAAACAATTGGCAGAAATGAATTTAAGAGCGCCAAAGGCGCGAAATGTAACAGCCTGGGGCAGCGCCCCAGGAACCCGATAGGCTTATTAGGGAAAGCGCTGAAGGCGCGTAATGCAAACTATTACTGTTCACTCTCGCCAGACCGACTGGCTAGCCTTTATTTCGCGCCTTCGGCGCTCATGGTGGTGGCGGGTATCGGTCCTGGGGCGCTGCCCCAGGCTGTTACATTTCGTGCCTTTGGCGCTTTCATGCGAGTAATAAGATTTTCGAACAAACAAGCCAGAATAGATCAATGACTCTCTACGTCGGCACCAGCGGCTACAGCTACAAAGAGTGGAAGGGAAGCTTCTATCCGGAAAAAATTCCGGCGAAGGATATGCTTCGTTACTACGCGGAGCGACTGATCACGGTTGAGATCAACGCCACCTTCTACCGCATGCCGCAGGCGAGCATGCTCGAAAACTGGAAGGAGCAGGTGCCAGGCTCGTTTCGCTTTTCACTCAAAGCTTCACAACGCATCACTCATTTCAAGAGATTGAAAGAGTCTGACGAAGAGACAAAATACTTTCTGGAGACGGCGACAACTGTGCTCGCGGAACAGTTGGGAGTTGTGCTTTTTCAGCTGCCACCCAATATGAAAAAGGATCTGCCAAGACTGGAAGCTTTTTTGGAGCTCTTACCGGCAGCTACGCCTGCCGCTTTCGAGTTTCGTCACCCCACCTGGTTTGATGATGATGTTCTGGATCTCCTGCGCCGCCAGAATCGCCCGCTCGTCGTTTCTGATACCGACGATCTGCCAACCACCCACATCGACAAAACCGCGGATTGGGGTTACTTGCGTCTGCGCCGCGTTAATTATTCGGAAGAGAACCTCGCTGAGTGGGTCGCGCGCATTCGCGATCAGAATTGGAAAGAGACGTTTCTATTTTTCAAACACGAAGACGCGGGCACTGGGCCACGACTAGCCGCTCAATTTCTGAACCTGGCGAACTCAGCTTAACTCGCCATCCAAAGACTAAAGGCGAAATAAAAGAGGCGTCCTGAGCGCCTCTCTTAGATCTAAAGAATGCGGGTAACTTTAGAAATTCCCACTACACTCCGGGTGTCCACAATCGCAATCAAGCTCAATTGTTTTGCCGGCGCCCTCACACGAGGCACTGCAATATTTTCCGCCCGGTTGCGGCGCACAACTGCAAACCGGATTCTTACAAGCTGCTTTCTCGTCTGCCATGAAGTCCTCCTAAGTGATCGAATTAATCTAGAGTAGCACATCTCAACGGAACGTCCATTTCAGGTGGACGGCAGAGCAGTGTCCAAACGAGCAGTGGGCGGGATAACCGATGTTTGGCTCAACTGTGAATCGTCGTCTGATGCCTTCAATCAGGAGCGCCCCCGATGCAGAAGCGCGAGCGGTAGCGAGCGGATGCTACACTCAACAATGACTGGAACGATGGGGATTCAACCTTGAGTGTTTGCATCCGCTCGCTACCGCTCGCGGTTCTGCATCGGTTGCATTCCGAAGTTGAAGCCAGTAACGCCGCCTGAGTACTGATTCAGTCCGCTCTTTGCGACTTCTCAACTTTAGCGAAAAGAAACTACTCCTCCTTCTTAACCTTCGCCACAGTTTCTACAGCACCTTTTGATTTCAGAAATCTAACCACTGCCGTGTGATCGTTCTCCATAGCGTGAGCCAGCGCATTCATTTTATCTTCGTCCGAGAGATTAATATCCGCGCCTGCCAGTACCAGGTTCCGCACGATGTTTACATGCCCCTCGGAGGCCGCGAGCATCAGCGCGGTTCGTCCCCCCTTGTTCTTCGTATTTAGTTCAGCGCCCGCATCAAGCAGCGCTTTCAGGGCCTCGAGGTTGTTAGCCGTCGCTGCCTGCATTAGTGCGGTGTTGCCGCCCTCGTCTTTAAGATTCACTTTTGCTCCGGCGTTGATCAGGTCCCACATCAGGTCGCTGGTGGCGTCGGCGTCTAACATCATCAACACGGTTTCGCCGGCGGAGTTCTTCAAATTCACCTTTGCCCCTGAGGAAAGCAGGAGCTGCACCATCTCTCGATTAGCGTTGCGCACAGCATGTTCGAGGGCCGTAGTGTTGCTACGCGGATCGCGGAGGTTCACGTCCATGCCTGAGATCAAACCAGCCAGAGTTTCCAGGTCATCTTCCTGAGCAGCTCTCACAAAAGGATGTTCGGGCGCTACATACGAGACGATTCCCCCGCTCGATACAAAACGAGTTTCGCCATTGAGTTCGAGTTCAACGTTGTCTTCGATCGCCGCGACTTTTAGACTGCGGTCCACTCGAATTTCGGCATTTTGAGTGAGGTAGATACCATTGGATTCATCAGCCGCAAATCCAGGTGCTTCGATACGGAAGTTGTAAGAGCCCGTTCGCAGGCCGTCAATCCGGAATCGTCCATCGGGACTGGTGCTTGCGTAAAGAGCCAGGTTGAATTCTTCATTGGAGACAGAAACGGTGGCCCCAGCTATCGCTGCGCCATTCTGATCCATAACTGTGCCCACGACGCTCGCGCCTAACGCCCAACGAGCCATTGGCTGCGTCGCCGTTGGCACATCGCCACCAGCTACCCGAACCCCAGTCGACTCTTGAGCTATCGCACTGGTCACGCTCAAAGCAGCAGTAAATGCGCCGGCGGCGATTTGTGATACGCGCCGGTTGATATGGTGAAGCTTTTTCCCCAGGAGTATGGTCACCGGCCCACCATCGGAGCCTTGAATGTACTGAACGCATAAGCGGCCGTTTGATCGACTGACCAGACGCTCCGCCTGGGTGCGCGTCATCGAGGAGAGATTGTGCACTTCAAAACTGCAGTGCTCGCAAAAGCGCACCTGATCGTTTCCGGTCATTGAGTTCCAATCAGCATTGCATGGTGAAGCAACAGTCAGGTTCTTCAGGAAGTTCTTGGGTGCCATGGTAGGTCTCCTTATCAAGTTGTAAGCCTGTTGGAGAGCCCTGGGGAGAGAAGCTCAAGCGCGCGCCGGCGCAGAGTTAGACCACGAGCCCGAACGGAAGTTCGCGACTCAGCATTTCACTTCTATTCACTAGATCGATCGTTAACCTGGGGAGGAGCCTGCGGATTGCCGCTGAGATGCGCCAGCGTTCGCGCGTGGTTGTAATCATTTCGGCCAAAGTCCGAGAAATTTCTGATTACGACCAGACTGCAAGTCAAATTCATCTGACCACGAATTTCGCCGGCGCGACCACAGCCCGAGCCAACGGGTTGTAGTAGTCATAAACGATTGAAGGCGCCGCTTTCGCGGTTAGACCAAAGCGCGGGCGAAACTTGAAATCAAACTTGATACCGCCCGCGCGCGGCCAGAGATAAACGACTACGCGATCCGGCAAAACATCATATTGACTAATGGCCCACTCCGAACTCTTCATTGCACTCTCGACTGAGGCACGATCAACATCAGCGCCCGGAGGCAGACCAATTTCTGCGAGCATCATCCCGTAGCCAGAGAAGCCGACACGCTCAGCGCTCACGTGGCAAACAATCTCTTCATTGATCTTTGCGGTGCTTTTATCAAACGTCGTCGTCAAACGCAGTGAGCGGCTCTCTCCTGTTAGTTTGCCCGCGTTTTCAGTGGCAGAAGACGCCGACCAGGGTACGTAGTAGTGGGCGACGATCTGAATTGAAGCGAACGCTGAACCAGCGGGCCGCCGCAATTCGATCCGGTTTGCGCCGCTAAGCAAGAAGCGAGAGATATCTGCGCGAATCGGCCCGGCGGTTTGATTGGCAGGTGGCAAGCTCACCGAAGCGGCAGGCTGACCGTTAACAAAGATCTCGGCCGTTGTCGCAGTCATGGGATCCTTTCGATCGGAGCCGACCTCGTCCGTGACCAGCAAAGTCATCATGGTATCAAGCACATTGATCGTGGCTTGCGTCGAATACCAAACCCCGTAGCGATCCTTCTCTTTCAAAAGGAAGAGCAAACCGCTGCGGACCAGCAGGTCACTTGTCTGTCTCGTTTGCCCGGGTTGGCTCTTAGCAGATCGCGCCAGAGCCTGAATAGCCAGCGCGGTAGTTTCAACGCGGCCTGCCAGTCCCCAGCCATAGAAAGGCGTATTGGTTTCCAGTGACCAGTAGGTTGACTCTCCTTCGCGATGCACAAGCTCGCGCAGCCTGGCGATTGCACGTGCAGCTCCCGGTTCATCGCCCGCGTCGATCGCCGCTAGCGCATATGAGGCAATCAAATAAGGTTCGTCTATCTGGTTGATCTGCGTTGCGAGGAAAGAAAGCGTCCGCTGAAGTTCCGGTGATGGAATTTTGCGAGACTCTTCTTTGGCCCCGGCTGTACCGTCGATCTGTAGTGAGGGTTCGGTCATTGCCAACACTCGCGCGATGAAAGCAGTCAGCAAAGCGGTGTGATGCTGATTCACACCTTGCCTGGAATTGTAATCATCGATTCCCCAACTGCCGTTGACGCTTTGTTGCTTTAGCAACCACGTGCGAGCAGCTTTGATAGTTTCGTCATCGACCGTTACAAACTCCCGAACCTCATGTAGGAAGCGTAGTGCATAGGCCGTCAACGCGAGATCCGAATCACCCCGACCCCAATAGGAAAAACCTCCGTCTGCAGAGCGATAATTGAGCAGGCGTTGATAACCCAACTCGGCGTAGCGCTGAGCCTTCTTGCTTTCTCGCGACACGGTTCCCAGTTGCTTATCGCGGCGTAAAAGCAGCACGCTGGGATAGGTCGACGAGATTGTTTGCTCGCCGCAGCCATGTGGCCGCTCGAGAATTCCTTCAATGCTTTCGACCACGTGGGCCATCAGGCTGGGATAAATCTTCACCTCTCCTTCGGTGGAACCGGGGATTACCTGGGAAGGCAGGTTGAGATCCATGGCGGCTGAATCGCTCACTACATCGGCAGCAGTTTGCGTTTTCTCTTCGCCGTCAGGATGGACCGTCACCGGCTTTTCAATCGCATCGCTCGCTTCCTCGCCGCGAGCCGTGACGCGTTGTTTCCCGTCCTTCACGGATGCCACAGCCGTCATTGCAAAAGTTTGGCGAGCGGCATCGCCGGCTGGAACATTCGCACGCTGGCGGGCCGGTCCCTGCAAACTAAACCAACTCTCCGGTTTGATTTCGAGATCGACAGTCTGCGAGCGCTCCAGATAATTGCGCAGCACGACCGGTAACGAAATCTGATCGCCTTCTGTGAGCACGCGCGGCGGATCGTGATCGACGAAGAAAGGTTGAAACGATTTAATTTCCGTTTCTGCCGTCCCGATCTCGCCGTCTTCAGTGGAACCAATCACCGACATTTTCCAGGTAGTGATGTTGTCGGCGAGTTTGAACTTTAACTGCGCCCGGCCTTGTTTATCCGTTTCCAGTGCCGGTTGCCAGACGAGCGTTTCCGGGAAATATTCGCGGAGCCGGGGCGTAGACAACTGAGGCGCGAGCCCGATGGAAACGCGCGTACGGCCTTCGGTGACAGTGGAGGAGACCGACGACTGAGTGTTCTCGACAGTTGTGACGGGGGCTGCAGTCACGTTCACCGTCTCGCTAACCGTTCCGACCTCGAGAGTTATATTCAGAGTGGTGATATTCGAGGAGCTGACCGGAACTTCAGTGATGACTGCTGACTTGAAGTTCACCGCGGCACAGCGCACGCTGTAAAAACCGGCGGGCAGATTCGGCAAAAAGAACCTTCCAGAGTCGTCGGTTTCGGCCTCAAACTCCTGCGAAGTATTTATAAGCGTTGCATTCACTTTAGCACCCGGGATCGAGGCGCCCGCCGGATCGGTCACACTTCCTTTGATCGCCCCCTTCGCCCCGGCGAAGAGTGCCTGCCTGGCTGGCTCTGCCGATACCAAATCGCGGCTTGACTCTTCACCAGTCAACTGTGAAAAGACAGTAACGTCGAAGTCGTCCGCCGTTCCTTCCTTGCCGTCCTCACCGCTACTGCGCAAGGTGACGGAAGCGATATGTTGAGTGACCGGGGTGATTTCCGTCCGCATTTTGGCCGCTTGGCCGAAGGTCCCGACGGTCTGAATAGATGCTCGATTGGCATAGCGAGCTGCCGTCTTATAGACGGCGTAAAAGCGGTGACCCCACGGATCGGAAAGCGATGATTCTGCAACCGGGCTCAGCGCCAACTTTAACTGGCTGTCGTCGTCAGGTAGCTTTTGCGTAGCCTCGAAATATTCGCTGAGCGCCAGTTCTATCCGGGTGCGCGTCTCGATCAGATAATCGATACTCGCAACCCAAAGTGTAAAATCGTCTGACCTGGAATCCGCCGCTTCAAACTGTTTATTTGGCCCACTACTGCGAACGTTGACATTAAACTTGTCAGCCACGACGCTGTAACTAACCTTGTACGGTTGTCCCCAGGGATCACGCAGCGAGTCGATATCGATACCTTCAGTTCGTAGTTCGCCTTTTAGCACTGCGGCATCGCGAATGAAGTCGCCCGTTCGTGCATGAAAGCGTTCGACCGCCCGTGTGATTGCCTCCCCGGTGAAACGAAAATAGTCGCGGGTGATTCGACTTGCTGAGAAATCATCTTTGGTGGCGAAGACTTTATCCGGGCCGGCGCTGATGATCTCAAGGACGCGGTTGCTTCGGTCGATTGAGAACAACTTGCGATAAGGCGTTCCCCATGGATCTTTGAGTTCGTCTACATTCAGTCCAGCCTCAAACAGGAGACGGCG
>Ga0134126_10003470_pt1 | contig 19733 bp, 21 predicted proteins | sample KB31752_FD_96881 | JGI IMG/M metagenome (GOLD analysis project Ga0134126, IMG submission 96881) | Terrestrial soil microbial communities with excess Nitrogen fertilizer from Kellogg Biological Station, Michigan, USA - KB3-175-2 | ecosystem: Environmental > Terrestrial > Soil > Unclassified ...
GCGGAGGCCTCGGCGAAAGGACCTTCTGTCGCAAGGTCGTTTCGTGGTAAATACTTCGACAGGCTCTTCGCTGTCCGCCACCCGCCGCATGACCCCTCCCACGACTCCTGCGACCCCCGCGACCGCCGCCGGGTCCGCCGCAGCCGGCACGCACCGGTTCGATGAGATCGACCACCGGATCCTGGCTGAGCTCGCGCGCGACGGCCGACTCTCGAACACCGATCTGGCGCACCGCATCGGGCTTTCTCCCTCCGCCTGCTGGACCCGCGTGCGCGCTCTGGAAAGCAGTGGTGTCATCAAAGGCTATGCGGCGATCATCGATCGCGCGGCCATCGGCCTGCCGGAGACCGTCGTGGTCGAAGTGACGGTGGACAAGCAGAAGCACACCGGCGACGTTCTGGAGGGATTCGAGGCCGCCATCCTGCAGATGCCCCAGGTCATCGAAGCCTCGCTGGTCGCGGGTGATTTCGACTACTACCTGCGGGTCGCGGCCTCGAGCACGGCCGACTACGAGCACTTCCTGCGCGAGAAGCTCTACCGCATTCCCGGTGTGCGCCAGGCGCGCTCGATCTTCATCCTGCGGGAGATCGCCCGCCCGCTGGCGATATAGGCTACGGTCCGCAGCCTGAGGGTGCCGCCGCGGGCTTGTTCCGGGTGCCTGAGACTGGTATAAAGCTCGGCTCCCGCGAGGCAGGCAGCCACGCCGCCTCGCGCCCAAGTAGCTGAATTCAAGGTCGATTCATATGTCGCGCGTCTGCGAGATCACCGGGAAAGGCCCGGCCGTCGGAAACCGCGTCTCCCACGCGAACAACAAGAAGCGCCGCCGCTTCCTGCCCAACCTGCACACCCAGCGGTTCTGGCTGGAAACCGAGAAGCGCTGGGTCTCGCTGCGCGTGTCCACCCATGGCATGCGCACCATCGAGAAGAAGGGCATCGACAAGATCGTTGCCGAGCTGCGTGCAAAGGGCATGAAGGTCTGAAGGAGCTCCCATGCGCGAGAAGATCAAGCTGCTCTCCTCGGCCGGCACCGGCCACTTCTATGTGACCACGAAGAACAAGCGCCTGCACCCGGACAAGCTCGAGGTGCGCAAGTTCGACCCCGTGGCGCGCAAGCACGTCGCCTACAAAGAGACCAAGATCAAGTAGCCGGACGCCCTGCGGCCGCGCCGCGCGCCGCCCTCACGCGCTCGGCGGTGACCAGCTCGCCGTGATTGCCCCACGATGAGCGCTCGTGGTTGATGATGTCCGCAATCTGCGCATCGTCGAGCGCGCTGGCGAAGGGCGGCATCGCGCTCGGGTAGACCACCCCAGCCACATTCTCGCCATGCAGACCGTGCAGCACCACGTCGATCTGCTTCGCCGCATCCGGATCCTGCACGACTGCATTGTCCTTGAGGGGCGGGAACGCGCCGGGAAGGCCCGTGCCGGTGACCTGGTGGCACGCCGCGCAGTTCGCTGCAAAGAGTGCCGCGCCGCGCAATGCGTCGAATCGATAGGGTCCCGCGGAAGCAGCGGACACGGGCGCCGCAGCGGGCGCCGGTGCCTCGGCTGGCGGCGGCGGGGTGGCGGGTGTCCCCACCCTGAGGATCCCCTGGGCCCCGAGCATCGCATGCGCCATGTCGTGGTCCACGAAGGCGTAGTTGCCCGCCTCGGGGATCACGAGATCGAATATCGCGCCCGCCCCGGGACCGACGCTGTAGGTGGAAACACCACTCAGGGCATGCGCGGCGTCACCATCCGGATAGACCTTGTAGAAGACCGCGCCGATCACGTGGAACGAGGTCCACAGGTCCGGACCCGCATCGACCACATAGATGCGTACGCGCTCCCCCGGGGCGGCGGCGAGCGGATGATCGCGGTACTGGAAGGCCGCGCCGTTGAAGACGACCTCGGCCGGCCGCTCCTCGCGCATGGCGTCGTAATCTGCACCCAGCAGCCGGCCGGAGATCTGCTGCGTGTACCACTCGCTCTGCACCAACACATAACTCTCCGCTGCGCTCGGCAGCGGCGTTGCGGGATCCACGATGAGCGCGCCGTACATCCCGTTGCCGATGTGCAGCAGGACCGGCGCCGTGCCGCAGTGATAGAGGAAGGCGCCGGGCACCCGCGCCACGAACGAGAAATGGATCGCCTGCCCGGGCATGACCTCGATGTAGTCCAGGCTGGGCGGCGTCATGGCGGCGTGGAAATCGATCGAGTGCTGCATCGTGCCGCGGTTGGTGAAAGTCACGCGCACCGTCTGCCCCTGGCGGACGTGGATGATCGGACCCGGAACGCTGCCGTCGAAAGTCCACGCCTGGTACTGCACGCCGCTGGCGATCGTCACCGTGCGATCGGTCGCCACCAGATTGACGTCGATGTCGGGACCGGGCTGCAGCGGCGGCAGTCGGGCGTCGCGCGCGCCGACGATCGGGCTGCTGGACGCCAGTGAAAGCGGTGTGACCGCGGCGGCGGCGGCGAGCGGTGTCGGCGCCCTGACGTGCAGCGTGCTGTGCAGCCCGCCCGCGAGGAAAATCACCAGGATCGCGATGCCGGCCAGCGCGGGAACCTGCACGCGCCAGGAGAAGGGAGCCGGCGCGCGGTCGAGGCGGGCCTCGCCGCTCCATTCCGCGAAGCGCCGCCAGGCGGGCCAGCGTCCCTCGATGAGGTAATCGAGGCTGTACGGGCTATAGCCTCCGCGGCTGCTGATGCCGATGAGCGCGATGAAGAGCAACACATAGCTGATGGCGGCGCCCATGTTGGTCGCGCCGAGCGTGTAGGGGCCGCCGAAACCCTCCGCGGTGCTCCAGATCAGGAGGGAGAAGAGCGCGCCGCCGACGTAGAGGATCTTGCGCGCGAAGCCCAGGAGCAAAGCGAGGGCGATCGCGCTCTCCACGATGCGCGTCAGCCAGATGAAGAGCGCCGCGTGGGGCGTGACGACACCGATCCAGACGGCGAACCAGCCGGCGAGCCAGGGAGGCTGCCCGTGCGCGGCGTTGTGCAGATAGCCCACATAGTGCGCCGCGAACGGCGGCGACCAGGTGAGCGCCGCATCCCCCACCCAGACCAGGCCGAAGGCGACGCGCAAGGCGGCGGTCGCGAGCGCCGGCCAGGCTTCGAAGAATCGATCGCGGCTGCGGACCTGCTGTTGCATGGAATCAGGCTCCTGGGTCGATGCTGCGCAGGTGGCGATGGGCGGAGATCCACGCGCCGAGCCAGCCGAGCGCCATGCCGCCGCCGAAGACCGCAGCCAGCACCTGTCCCGACGGTCCCCGCAATGCGTAGCGGCTGCCGTAGAGCTGCGCGAGGGTCGCCACGGACGGGTCGAGGACCAGCACCGCTGCCTCCAGGATCGCCGAGGCGAGCAGCGCTCCCCCCACGCCGTAGAGCAGGCCGGTATAGAGGAACGGCCGGCGCACGAAGGCGTTGGAGCCGCCGACGAGCTTCGTCACCTCGATCTCCGCTCGGCGGTGGAGGATCTCCAGGCGGATGGTGTTGCCGACGACGGCCAGCACGCCGGCCCCGAGCAGGACCGCCGCAATCAACACCAGCCGCCGCAACAGCGCGAGGATGGCGTTGAAGCGCTGCACCCACTCGGTGTCGAGCTGCACGATGTCGACTTCCGGCCAGGCCGCGAAATAGCGCCGCAGCGACTCGAGCTCGGCGGCGCCGCTCGCCCCGGCGCGAGGCACCACGTGCAGCACGTTGGGCAGCGGGTTGGACTCGAGCGCATCGAGCGCGGCGCCGAAGCCCGAGTACTTGCGGAACTGCCTCAGGCCCTCGTCCGCCGGAATCACCGTCACTTCGGCGACGCCGGGCCGCCCGCGCGCGCTGGCCGCGAGCTGCTGCGCCTTGGCGACCGACACGCCGGACTTGAGATACACCGACATGTCGACGGCATTGCCGAAGCCGCCCGTCGCCGCCTGGGCGTCGATCACGAAGAGGCCCAGCGCCGCCGGCAGCGCGAGCGCCAGCCCGATCACCAGCAGCGTCAGGGCGGTGGCGAGCGGGTTGCGCGCCAGGCGTCCGCAGGAGCCGAGCAGCGCCTGCACGTGCCGAGCGCCGAAGACGCCCGGCCTCACCGCGTGGCCACCACGTGCGGCAGCGAGTCGGCGCTGCCGCCGTTGCCGTCCGCCTGGCTCAAATCCTGGATCTCGCCGCTCGCGAGCACGATCTCGCGCTTCGCGAGGTCACGCACGATGTGTTGGTCGTGGGTCGCGACGAGCACCGTCACCCCGACGTCGCTGAAGCGCCGGAAGAGGCGCATCACCTCCAGCGACAGATCCGGATCCAGGTTGCCCGTGGGCTCATCGGCGATGATGAGCGGCGGCTTGCTGACCACGGCGCGCGCGATACCCACCCGCTGCTGCTCGCCCACGGAAAGCTCCGCGGGCAGCAGCCGCTCCTTGCCGAGAAGACCCACCTGGTCGAGGGCGGCCCGCACCCGCCTGTCGGCCTCCTTGAGCGGTGCGCCGGCGACGACGAGGGGCAACGCAACGTTATCGAACACCGGCCGATCGGCCAGGAGCTTGTGATCCTGGAAGACGACGCCGATCTGGCGCCGGAAGGCCGGGATGTGGCGGGCCTTCAGGCTGCCGGTGCTCTTGCCGTTGACGGTCACCGTGCCGCGCGTCGGCCGCTCGAGCAACGCGATGAGCTTGAGCACGGTGCTCTTGCCGGCGCCCGAACGGCCGGTGAGGAACACCATCTCGCCGGCCTCGACACGGAAGCTGACGTGGGTGAGGGCCTCCCGCCCGTTCGGATAGCGCTTGCTGACGCGCTCGAAGCGGATCATCGCGTTGACGGCTCGCGCGGACCCTCGACCAGCGCGGCGGCGAAGGCGCGGGCGTCGAACTCGCCGAAGTCCTGCGGCTGCTCGCCGATGCCGATGAAGCGGATCGGCAGTCCCAGGCGACGCGCGATCGCGACCACGATGCCGCCCTTGGCGGTGCCGTCTAGCTTGGTGAGCGCAATGCCGGTCACACCGATCGCCTCGTGGAACTGGATGGCCTGTGAGAGCGCATTCTGGCCCTGGTTGGCGTCGAGGACCAGCAGCACTTCGTGCGGCGCGGACGGCTCGACGCGCTGCACGACGCGCTTGACCTTCTTCAGCTCCTCCATCAAGTGTAACTGGCTGTGCAGGCGTCCGGCCGTGTCCGCCAACAGGATGTCCGCCCCGCGTGAGCGGGCCGACTGCAGCGCGTCAAAGACCACGGCACCGGGATCGGCGCCCGCTCGCTGGGCGATGAAGCCGGCGCCGGAGCGCTCCGCCCAGACCTGAAGCTGCTCGATCGCCGCTGCCCGGAAGGTATCGCCGGCGGCGAGGACGACACTGCGCCCATCGTCTGCGAGTTGCCGCGCGAGCTTGCCGATGGTGGTGGTCTTGCCGGAGCCGTTGACGCCGACTACCAGGATCACGAAGGGCTTGCGGCTCTCGTCGACGATGAGCGGCCTGGCGCAGGGCTCCAGGATCTCAACGATCGCCTCACGAAGGGCATCGACGAGCGCTTCGACGTCCGCGAGCTCCTTGCGCGCGACACGATCGCGAAGGCCCCTCAGGATATCCTCGGTCGCCTCGACGCCGACGTCGGCGGTCAGCAACCGCGTCTCGAGCTCTTCCAGAATCTGCGCATCGATCTGCCGCCCGCGCAAGAGGCTCGCCAGATCATAGGTCAGCCAGGAGTTGCCGCGGTTCAGGCGGCCGCGCAGCCGCTTGAAAAAGCCCTGCCGCTCCTCGGCCTCGGCGGCGCCGTCTTTGGGTTTGCGTCCGAACATGATAAGTGTCCCGGTAGTGTATCGTAGTGAATCTCGCATCGATGCTTATCGACACCGAGTCATGAAGCGGCATCCACAGGCGTCCAGACACAGGATGCGTCCCGCCGCCGCAGGTGGCGCGCGAACGCTGCGGATCATCGGCGGCGCCTGGCGCGGGCGGCGCCTGCGCTTCCCGCCCGCGCCGCAGATCCGCCCGACACCCGATCGCGTCCGCGAGACGCTCTTCAACTGGCTTGCACCCCGCGTGCCCGGCGCCCGCTGCCTCGACCTGTTCGCCGGCAGCGGCGCGCTCGGCCTGGAGGCACTCTCCCGCGGCGCGGCGCACGCGACCTTCGTCGAGCGCGATCCGGCCGCCGCCCGCGAGATCCGTGCCCGCCTGGCGGAATGGGGCGCCGCCACGGCGAGCGTGGAGCACGGCGACGCGCGCAGCTTTCTCGAGCGGCGGCCGGCCACGCCGTTCGACATCGTGTTCCTCGATCCCCCGTTCGCCTCGACGCTGCTGGAGGAGAGCGCGGCGCGCCTGGAGCAGGCCGGCTGGCTGTCCGACGGCGCGCTCGTCTACGTCGAGAGTCCGGCCGGCGCGGCGCCGCCCGTGCCGCCCGGGTGGATCCCGCTCAAGGCGAAGCGGGCCGGCGAGGTCGGGTATCATCTCTTCTTGCGAGGGGCGAGGGGGACGAAGAGCGCATGAGCCGCAATGCCATCTATCCGGGGACTTTCGACCCGATCACCAACGGCCACCAGGACCTGGTGCGCCGCGCGGCGGGCATCTTCGACAAGGTCATCGTGGCCATCGCCTCCAATCCCAACAAGGCGCCGATGTTCCCCCTCGACACCCGCATCGACCTCGCGCGCCGCGTGCTGGACGATCTGCCCAATGTCGAGGTACTGGGCTACTCCGAGCTGACCGTCGAGTTCGCCAGCCGCCACCGGGCGACGGTGATCATCCGCGGCCTGCGGGCGATCTCCGACTTCGAGTTCGAATTCCAGCTCGCCAACATGAACCGCCATCTGGATCGCGACATCGAGACGGTCTTCCTGACGCCGCAGGAGCAGTTCACGTTCATCTCCTCCTCGCTCGTCCGCGAGATCGCGGTGTTGGGCGGGGACGTGCGGGAATTCGTCCATCCGATCGTCGAGGCCGAGCTGAAGAAGCACCGCAGGAAGTGACACCCCGCTACTTCTGACAGCTCGCGCAGTAATAGGTCGACCTTCCCTGTTGGGTGAGCTGCCGCACCGGGCTCCCGCAGACCCTGCAGGCCTTGCCGGCGCGCTCGTAGACGTACAGCTTCTGGCGGAAATATCCCGGCTCGCCATCCGCCCCCACATAGTCCCGCAGCGTGGTGCCGCCCACTTTGATCGCCAGGGAGAGCACCGCCCGCACCGCTCTCACCAGCCGCTTCGCCTCCTCCCGCGACAGGCTCTGCGCCCGCCGCCGTGGCCTGATGCGCGAGCGGAACAGCGACTCGCTGGCGTAGATGTTGCCGACGCCGACGACCAGCCGGCTGTTCATCAGCACCTGCTTGATCGCCGCTCGCCGGCGCCGGGTGATCCGCCAGAGGTACTCCGCGTCGAACTGCGGGCCGAGCGGCTCCGGGGCCAAGCGGGCGAGCAGCGGATGCCGGTCCGGCTCCCCGCTGGTGTAGTGCAGGCTCCCGAAGCGGCGCGGGTCGTTGAACCGCACGACGTTGCCGGAATCGAGCAGCAGATCGTAATGATCGTGCGCGCGGCGGGGAGTATCCGCCGGCAGCACCCGCAGCGAACCCGACATGCCGAGGTGCACGATGAGGGTGCCCGCCTCCAATCCGATCAGCAGGTACTTGGCGCGCCGCCCGCTGCCGGTGATCCGCTGGCCGGCGACCCTGGCCGGCAGGTCGTCCGGGACGCGCCAGCGCAGGCGCGGCTCATGCAAGGTGAGCGCCACGATCCGCCGCCCCGTGACGTGCGGCGCGAGGCCCCGCCGCGTCGTCTCGACCTCCGGCAGCTCAGGCATGGAGCTCCGTCAGGGCAGCATCCGGCGCAGCACCCGATCGCGCAGCAGGTAATGGTGGGCCAGCGCGGCGGCCGCATGCAGCCCCGCCACGATCACCACGATGTCGGCGCAGTCGGCGTGCACGGCCTCGAGCGTTTTCTTCAGGGCGAGATCGCCGGGGACGAGCCTGGGAATGGTGTAGACGTTGAAGAGCACATCGCCCCGCTGCCAGGCGTTGAGGATGCCGAGCGCCACCGTCGCCGCGAGGAGAAAGTAGAGCCCGCAATGGACCCACCTGGCGATGACGCCGAGCCAGCCCGGGTCGGCCGGCGACAGCTTGCGGCCGCCGCTCGCCCGCCAGAGCAGGCGCACCATGAGGACGATACCGAGCGTCGCGCCGAGCGCGATGTGCGTCGAGCGCGCATCGATCTTCGGCGCGCCCTTCGGAAACCAGTCGATTGTCTGACCGAGCGTCCAGAGGATGATCACCAGCGCGGCAGTGAGCCAGTGCAAGAGGATACTGAAGCCGTCGTAGCGCGTCGCGGGCGTCGCCGCCGCGCGCGGACCGGCCGCCGCAGCTGCAGCCTCGTTTTTCCGGGAAACCTCTGCCTGCATGAAACGGCTCCGCCTGTGACTCTACCGCGCTTGGCGAAGCGTACGGGCTCCCCCTGACGCGAACCTGACGGACATGCGTGGCGGGTGAGGAACCGTCTCCTCGCGCGGGGATTGATTCACCCTGCGTCAGAAATCACCCGGAGGCCACCATGACCACCATGAAAGCCGTGCGCATCCGCTCCTTCGGCGGGCCCGAGGTTCTCGAGCTCGCTGACATCGAGAAGCCGGTGCCAAAGGACGACGAGGTGCTGATCCGCGTGCGGGCCGCCAGCGTCAATCCGGTGGACTACAAGATCCGCTCCGGCGCTTACCCGGTGGTGAAGCAGGACCAGCTCCCCAAGGTGCTCGGCCGGGACGTCTCCGGCGAGATCGAGGGCTGCGGCAGCGCGGTACGCAACTTCAAGGAGGGGGACACGGTCTATGCGATGCTCGACGGCGGTCCCGGCGGCTACGCCGAGTACGTGACCGTCAAGGCGGATCTCGTCGCGCCCAAGCCCGGACAATGCGACTACCGCGACGCCGCCGCGGTGCCGCTCGCGGGACTCACGGCGTGGCAGGGACTCTTCGACCACGGTCATCTGCAGCCCGGCCAGCGTGTGCTGATCCACGGCGGCGGGGGTGGTGTCGGGCATCTGGCGGTTCAGTTTGCCAAGGCAAAGGGTGCAACCGTTGCCGCAACGGTAGGGCCGGACGATGTCGAGTTCGTGCGCCAGCTCGGCGCGGACCAGGTAATCGACTACACGAAGGAGCGCTTCGAAGAGAAGGTTCATGACGTCGACCTGGTACTCGACCTGATCGCGGGCGAGACGCAGGAGCGCTCCTGGGCCGTGCTCAAGGACGGGGGCACGATGATCTCCTCGCTGGCAAGGCCGTCGGCCGAGCAGGCTCGCCAGCATCACGCACGCGCCGAGAGCTTCGTGGCGCACCCGGATCGCGGCGAGCTCATCGAGATCGGGCGCCTGATCGATGAGGGGCGGGTGCATCCGCACGTATCCGCGGTGTTCGAGCTGAAGGATGCGCAATCGGCCCAGGCACAGCTCGAGCAGCACCACGCACAAGGCAAGGTGGTCCTCCAGGTGGGGTAAAGGACCCCCCTAAGGAGGGATTCCGGAAGCGGCGGTGAAAGCGCAAGCTGCTGTGCGAGAAGGGGAAAAGGCAGCCCAGCCACGGAACTTTCCCCACCCCTTAGCACTCCAAGACGAGGACTGCTAAAATGCCTGCCCAACGACCTCTGGAGACTAAATGACGGCCAATACCGCATTGATCGCCCGCCCTGGTGATCTGGCGCTCGCCGGTCCGGTCGGGAGCCTGGATGCATACCTCGACCGCGTGAGCCGGATCCCGGTACTCACTCGCGAAGAGGAGCGCGACCTGGCGGAGCGCTTCCGCTTCCACGACGACCTCGACGCTGCCCGCAAGCTGGTGCTCTCGCACCTGCGCTTCGTGGTGCACATTGCGCGCGGCTACAGCGGTTATGGCCTGCCGGTCGGCGACCTGATCCAGGAAGGCAACGTCGGCCTGATGAAGGCGGTGAAGCGGTTCGATCCGGCGCTCAACGTGCGCCTGGTGTCCTTCGCGGTGCATTGGATCCGCGCGGAGATCCACGAGTACGTGCTGCGCAACTGGCGGCTGGTCAAGATCGCCACGACGAAGGCGCAGCGCAAGCTCTTCTTCAACCTGCGCCGGCTGAAGAAGAACCTCGCCTGGCTTTCTGCGGAGGAGACCGCGGCGGTTGCGCGCGACCTCGGCGTCACCCCGTCCGAAGTGACGGAGATGGAAAAGCGCCTGGCGGCGCGCGACATGTCGTTCGATCCCACGCCGGAAGCGGACGAGGAAGAGATTTACAGCCCGGCGGCCTATCTGCCGGCGCCGGATGCCGACCCGGCGGAGCGGGTGGAAAGCGCGGAGTGGGAAGACGACTCCTCGTCGCGCCTGCACGATGCCCTGGAGCAGCTCGACGATCGCAGCCGCGACATCGTCCTGCGCCGCTGGATGACGGAGGACAAGGCGACCCTGCACGAGCTGGCCGACAAGTACGGCGTGTCCGCGGAGCGGATCCGTCAGATCGAGTCGAACGCCCTCGGTAAGTTGAAGGGGTACATGGGGCCGGAGGCTGTTCCGGCCTAACTCGCCGACAGGCTGCAGGCTACGGCTCGACCGCGGCCTGCAGCACCGCAGCCGCGACCCGCTCGTGCATGGCCTTGTCGAGCGGGTCGGGCACCAGCGCATCGCCTGCCGCCTGCTCGGCGATTGCGCGCGCCGCGGCCATCAGCATCGCGTCCGTGAACCGCGCCGCGCGCGCGGCGAGCGCACCCTTGAACAGACCCGGGAAGGCCAGCACGTTGTTGATTCCCTTGCCGTCGGCCGCGAAGGCCGCGCCGCGCTCTTGCGCCACCAGCGGCTCGATCTCCGGATCGGGATTCGACAGCGCGAGGATCACCTGACCGGGCCGTACCCACTCGGGCTTGATCAGGCCTTTCACCCCGGTGGTCGCGATCACGATGTCGGCCCGCTGCATGATCGATTCCAGTGCCGCGCCCTCCCCGCCGAGCGCGACCAGGCGCGCCACGGCCTGCGGATTGCGGTCGGCCCCGAGCACGCGCTGCGCGCCGCCCGCGCGCAGCAGCCGCACGATGCCGAGACCGGCCGCGCCCAGCCCGATCTGCCCGATCACGCTGTCCTCCCAACTCCTGCCGGCGCGGCGCGCGGCGTTGGTCAGGGCCGCGAGCGCCACGACCGCCGTGCCGTGTTGGTCATCGTGCAACACGGGCTTGGCTAACCGCTCGCGCAGCAGCCGCTCGATCTCGAAGCACTCCGGCGCGGCGAAGTCCTCGAGCTGGATGGCGCCGAAGGAAAGGTGAATGCGGGCGACGGCGTCCGCGACCCGATCGGGCTGCCGCTCCTCGAGCAGGATCGGCACCGCCGAGAGGCCGACGAGGTCGGCGAACAGCGCCGCCTTGCCTTCCATGACCGGCAGCCCGGCGAGCGGGCCGATATCGCCGAGCCCGAGGACCGCGGTGCCGTTGGTGACCACGGCCACGGTGCTGTCGATGCTGGTGAACTCGTGGGCGGCCTGCGGGTCCTTCTGGATCGCCAGACAGACCCTCGCCACGCCGGGCGTGTAGATGTCGCGCAGCACCTGCAGAGTGTTGATCGGATGGCTGGCGACGGTGCGGATCTTGCCCCCGCGGTGGCGGTTGAAGACCCGGTCGGATTTGCCGATGAAGCGGGCCGTCGGCAGTCGGTCGATGCGCTCGTAGAGGCTCCGATCCGCCTCCTCGTCCATCTCCAGCGTGATCTCCCAGAGCGTGCGCCCCTGGGCGCGCCGCACCGCAATCAGATGCTCGATGGTGAGGCCGGCCTCGGCGATGACCTGCAGCACCTTGGCCAGGCTCCCGGGCTGGTGAACCGTCTCGATGATGAGGATTTCGGGTATTTTCATAGGGGGACAGACGATACCAGCGCAGCCGCAGCCCGGCCACGGCCGCAAGTGATCGGGGCGATGGCCCTATAATCCGGCCCATGAAGCGCCTCATTGCGATCGTGGAAGACGAGCCGGCCATCCGCGACAACTACGCAGCGGCATTCACGCGCGAGGGTTACGTGGTGCGCGCCTACGGCAACCGCGCGCAAGCCATGGCCGCCTTCGCCGCCCGCCTGCCGGACCTGGCCGTGATCGACATCTCCCTCGAGGACGAGCCCGAAGGCGGCTTCGAGCTCTGTCGCCAGTTGCGGGGGCTCTCGGCGGAGCTGCCGATCATCTTCCTCACTGCGCGCGACTCCGAGCTCGACGCGGTGTCGGGCCTGCGCCTGGGGGCGGACGATTTCCTCACCAAGGACCTGAGCCTGGCGCATCTCATCGCGCGCGTGAACGCCCTGTTCCGCCGGCTCGACGCTCTGCGCAAGCCGCCCGGTGACGACAGCCAGATCATCCGGCGCGGACCGCTGACGCTCGACGTGGAGCGGATGCGCGTCGAATGGCAATCCAAAGTGGTGCTGCTCTCGCTGACGGAGTTCTGGATCGTCCATGCCCTGGCGCGCCACCCCGGCCACGTGAAGAATCGCCAGCAGCTCATGGACGCCGCCAACGTCGTCCTGGACGACAACACCATTACCTCGCACGTGAAGCGAATCCGGCGCAAGTTCCAGAGCATCGATCCGCCATTCGACGCCTTGCAGACCGTCTACGGGATGGGTTACCGCTGGGTCGAATAGCCGGCGATGTCGCTGCGACTGAAACTGCTGTTGCTCGGCCTGGCGACACTCGTGCTGCCCTGGGAAGGCATTCGTTACGCGCGGGAGATGGAAGGCGCGCTGCGGCAGAGCGAGCAGCACGAGCTGCGGGCGGTGTCGGAGACGATCGCCGCGTCGCTCCAGGGCCGGATGGACCTGCTGTACCGCAATCCGGGCGAGCCGGCGCCCACCGATCCCGGGCCCTACGATCTCACGCCGCTGGTGTTGACGTCGGCCCCGTACATCGACGGGTATCCCGACGACTGGCCGCATCAGCACTCCGCATGGCGCTACTACGGCACCGGCGCGCACCGCTTCGGGATCCTGACGGGCGTGCACGATCGGATGCTCTACGTGCTTCTCGAGGTGCACGATCCTCATCTGGTGTTCGATGCGCCGGGCGCGAGCTCACTCGACTCCTCCGCGCTCGGCGACCGGGTGTGGATCGGTTACGAGGATCCCGACGGCGTGCAGCAGCAGGTTTTCCTCGCGCTGACCGGCGCCGGAGCGATCTTCGCGCGCCGCATCGAGACCGGCGAGTACGGGAAGGAGGAGGCGGTCCAGGATCCGCGGATCATCGGCGCCCTTCAGACCACGCCCATGGGCTATGAGGCCGAGATCGCGCTGCCTCTTTCGATGGTGGGCAGTCAGTTCGGCGTTCTGCTGGACGATCGCGACCAGCGCGGCGCCAACCCGCTGAGCTACGGAACGCTGCGCAGCACGGACCTGCACACGCTCGGCCGGCTGGTCGTCGCCTCGCCATCGCTGACGCCGTACCTGGCGCAGTTCATTCAGCCGGGGATGAAGCTGTCGGTGAGCGCGCCGGGCGGCGCTGTCCTGGCGCAGTCGGACGAGCTGGCGGTACCCGGTGTCCTGGCGCCGGAGCCCGGCATCCTGACACAGGTCTACCGGCGCTTCGTCGACCGGCGGGGCGAGCCGCCGTACATCGCATCCGCGGCACCGATCTACGATACGGCGCACCACGTAATCGTCGCTGACCTCGAGGTCACCCAGGCCGCGAATCGCTGGCAGGGGCTGCGGGATCGGGCGCTCACGCGCCTGCTGGATCTGACGTTGGGAACGAGCGCGATCGCGGTCATCATCACCTTCGCGTTTGCGGCCTGGCTCGCGCTGCGCCTTTCGCGGCTGCGCGGGGCGAGCGAGTCCGCTTTGACCCGGGAGGGGCTGGTGACCCGGTTCCCGGAAACGGATGCGCCCGATGAGCTCGGCGACGTGGCGCGCAGCTTCTCCCGCCTGCTGGGGCGCCTGCACGAATACACGAGCTATCTGCGCTCGCTCGCCGGCAAGCTGGCGCACGAGATCCGCACGCCGCTCACGATCGTCCGCTCCTCGCTCGAGAATCTGGAGTCCGAGGAGGTCTCGCCCGCCGCGCGACAGTATCTCGAGCGCGCGCGCCAGGGGAGCGAGCGTCTGAATGCGATTCTCATCGCCATGGGCGCCGCGACTCGGGTCGAGGAGGCCATCGGCAACGCGGAGCGCTCGCGCTTCGACCTGACACCGGTGATCGCCTCCGCCGTCGGTGCCTACCGGATCGCGTTTCCGGAGCGCCATTTCGCGGCCGATCTGCCCGCGGAAGCGCTCGAGATCGAGGGTGCGCCGGACCTGATCGTGCAGCTTCTCGATAAGCTCATCGACAATGCGGTCGACTTCAGTCCAGGCGGCGCCACGATCACCGTGCGTCTGCGGCAGGAGCTCGCCGCCGCGGTCCTGGAGGTCGACAACCCGGGGCCGCCGCTCGCGCCGGAGGCCCGAGGGCGGCTGTTCGAATCCCTCTGGCAGTCGCGCAGCGGCAGTGACAGCCGGCCGCATTTCGGACTCGGCCTCTACATCGTGCGGCTGATCGCGGAGTATCACGGCGGCGGGGTAGCGGCAGGCGACCTGCCGCGCGGCGAGGGCGCGCGGTTCGGCGTGCGGCTGCCGCTTGCGGGCGCGCCGCTGTTGCCCAATTACAACGACAAAGTCAAGCTGGAATCGGTATGATTTCAACCGAGAGAGCATCGGGTGATGCGTACGCGCCAATAGCTGGCACGAGGATAATGAAGCAGAAATCCGGAGGTCGACGCGGGCACGGGTGACGGCCGCTACTTTTGCCGCGGTCGTCCGGAACGATCCAACGCGTGCAGTAACACGCGGGCCTCGAGATTGGGCCGGGGCGCAAGCCCCAGCGTTTCAGCCGAGTGAAATTGATGCCCGTGACGCATTAACTGACAGCGATTATTCGGGTCATCGAAAAAAACATTTGAAGCCCGCCCCGCGGCGGGCTTTTTTTATTTTGGCGACCCGGGTATTGCAATGTGGGGCGCAGTGGATCAACATCCGCGCCGCGCAACCGGGAGGTGTTACGAACGAGATGAAGACGAGCAAAGCGTCGACTGACAGCGACCCTGGACCCTCTCTTCGCAGTGTCAACTCGTATCTCGAGAGAAATTTTCCCGACTTCTTCGCCGAAGCGCGCTTCCAGGTCGGGGACGACGACTATTTCCTCTATGCGCGCTTCGGTCAGTACCTGGCCCGCTCTATCGAGCAGAACCGGGCCCCCCGAGACAAGATCAACCGCGGCTTCACCGTGCTCAACAAGATGGCGCGCGCCTCGGCGCGGCACCCGCGCATCCGGCAGATGCTGGTCTCGGGTCCCCTGGAGTACATCGTCGATGCGCCGAAGGCACGGGCGCTGGCGTTGAAGCGCCTCTCGCCGGTCGCGCAGGGATATCTGGAAAGTCTCTGCGAATAAACGCCCGTCAACGGCAAGTCACTGGGCGGCACAGGGCCGCTCCCTGGGCCGCGGGGTCATAGAATATCCCGCATGGACGAGGCTCTCGAGGTGCGCCAGTTCTGGTTCGGAAAGGTGCCGCTGAAGCCCGAGGGGGTGCCGGCGCGCCTGGCGCTCTGGTTCGGCGGCAATGTCGCCGAAGCGCAGCGGCGGACCGATGACCTCGTCCGCTCGCGCTTCGGCTCCCTCACCGAGCGGGCGGCCGCCGGCGAGCTGGCGGCCTGGGCCGACAGCCCGCGCCGCCGCCTCTCGCTCATCCTGCTGCTGGATCAGTTCCCCCGCCACGTCCACCGCGGCACCGAGCGGGCGTTCGCCGCCGACCGGGATGCGCTCGCGCTGACGCTCTCGGGCATGCAGTCGGCGGCGGATGCGGCCCTGACGCCCGTGGAGCGGATCTTTTTCTACATGCCGCTGCAGCACGCGGAGCTGCGCGAGGCGCAGGAGGAATCGGTCGCGGCCTACCGCCGGCTTCTCAACGAGGCGCCGATGGAGCTGCGGACGATCTTCACCGGCGCGCTCGAGTCAGCGGAGCTGCATCGCTCCATCGTGGCGCGCTTCGGACGCTTTCCGCATCGCAATCGGGTGCTCGGGCGCCGCGATACCGCGGAGGAAGAGCAGTACCTGCGGGGGCACGGGCGGTTCGGACAGTGACTCAGGTCGAGAGATGCTCGAGGCGGTGGATCCGGCGCTCGAGCTCGCGCTGCGCTTCCAACAGCTCCACGGCCAGGGCTGCGCCGCTGACGTTGATCCCAAGATCGTGCATGAGCCTCCCGGCGACGGCCAGGCGCGGCAGTGCGGCCGCCGGAAGCTGCCACTGCTCCGGCGCATAGCCCCGCGGCGACACCAGCCCGAGCTCCGCGAGCTCGATCACGGCGTCCAGCTCCAGCCGGCAGAGGCGGCAGATCTCGCTCGCCGCAATCCATTCCGCCTCGCCCACGAGCTGCGCCTCATGAATCTTCACGACGTCGCTATGCACGCGGCCTCCTCGCTCAACCCATGTCCGCGCGCGGATCGAAGCTGCCGAGCTTCGTGCGCATGTCCTCGTACAACGCGCGCGCCGCCGGCGAGTTTGCGGGAGGAAGGACCACTTTGAGCTGCACGTACTCGTCTCCGGGCGGGCTGCCCGGAAGACCCCGGCCCCGCAGGCGCAGCTTCTGACCGGACTGCGCTCCAGCCGGCACCTGCATGTCGACGGCGCCCCCGAGTGTCGGCACCGTGACGGTTGCGCCGAGCGCCGCTTCCCACGGGGCCACAGGCAGTGTCAGGGTGATGTCCCGGCCGTCCAACTGAAAGAACCGGTGAGGGCGGACGTGCACCTCGAGATACAGGTCACCGCTCCGTCCCCCGCGCGCCGCCTCGCCCTGGCCGGCGAGCCGGATGAGCTGGCCGTCGGTGACGCCGGCCGGAATGGTGACGCGCACCGCGTGCGAGCGCAGCTCCAGCGTGCCGTCGGACTTGAGCTCCGGCCGCTTGAGATCGAGCGTGCGCGTGCCGCCTCCGAAGGCCTCCTCCAGATCGATATCGATGCGCGCATGATGGTCGCGCCCGGCCTGCGGCTGCCGCCGCCCTGCCGCGCCAAAGGGACTGGCGCCGCCGAAGAGCGAGGAGAAGAAGTCGCTGAATCCTTCTTCCTCGAACCCGTGCGCACCGCCGCCGGGGCCCCGCGCGCGGCCGCCGCCGAACTCGAATCCGCTCGCCCAGTCGGGCGGCGGCCGGAACTGCTGCCCGGACTTCCAGTCGCTGCCGAGCTGATCGTAGGCGGCGCGCTTCTCCGGGTCCTTCAGCACCTCGTAGGCTTCCTGGAGCTCCTTGAACTTCTGCTCGGCGTCCTTTTCCTTGCTGACGTCCGGATGGTATTTGCGCGCAAGCCGCCGGTAAGACTTCTTGATGTCCTCGGCCGTGGCAGTCCGGGCCACGCCCAGAACCTTGTAGTAATCGCGGTATTCCATGAGTTTGGAAAGGATCGCGGCTGCGGTGAGGCGTGAGATGGGGGCGCGCCGGGCGAAGCCAAGGCCCCGTCACCGGGCCGGCGCCCACCGGCCCGAGAATTCCGGGTCCGTCAGCGCCATCTGCGATACGGGTCCATACTCGCCGACGGCGCCCCTGATCTTCGCTGCATCGCCGATGGCGACGATCGCCACCGCATCCGCGGCCGGAAAGGCCTCTTCGATCACCGCCTGCGCTTCCGCGACACCGACCGCGGCGAGCTGCGCCGGATAGTCGTCGATGTATCCTTTGCCGAGGCCGTAGAGCTCGATTTCCGCCAGCACGCCCGCCCAGTCGGCGGCGGTCTCCAGGCCGAGCGGGTACTGCCCGAGCGTGTAGGCGCGCGCAGAATCCAACATCTCGCGGCTCACGCCCTCGCGCCGCAGTCGGTCGAGCGTGCGCAGCGCGAGGTCGAGGGCCCGGCCGGTGTTCTGCGTCTGCGCGAAGGAGCGGAGCGAGAACTCGCCGGGCACGCTGCCGCGCGCAAAGCTGGAGCGCGCGCCGTAGGAAAGCCCGGATTTGATCCGCAGCTCGCTGTTGAGGAGCGACGTGAAGCGTCCGCCGAAGAGCGTGTTGACCAGGTCGAGAGCCGCGCGCCGCGGGTATCGCTTGTCGACGCCGACGTTGCCGATCCAGAAGTAGGTCTGCACCGACCCGGGGAAATCCACCAGCAGCACGCGCCGGCCGGTGAGTGCGCCGGCGCGCGACAGCGCCGCCGGCGGCGCGGGCGTGCGCGGCCAGCGCGAGAAGCTGTCGGCGGCCATGCGCGCGAGCAGGTCCATATCCAGGTCGCCCGCCAGAACGAGGATCAGCCGCTCGGCGCCGAATTGCCCGTCGTAGTAACGCTGCACGTCCTCGCGGTCGATCGCGGCTAGCGAGGCCTCGCTGCCGAACAGCGGGCGCCCGTAGGGATGATTGCCGAAGAGGAATGCACGGCCGTAAGTGCCGATGAGCTCCGCCGGATCGGAGTCCTTGGCCGCCTTGATGAGCTCGATGTGCCGGGCGGCGAGGTCCTCGAGCTCTTCGGCCTCCAGCAGGGGCCGCAGCAACGCATCCGCCAGCAGCTCGAGCATCAGCTCCTGGTCGCGCGCGAGGAACTGCCCGCGCACGGTGATTGCCTCCGGACCGGCGCCCGCGCCGAAGCTGCCGCCCACTCCCTCGACGACATCGGCGAAGGCGTAGGCATTGCGCTCGCCGGCACCCTTTTCCAACAGGCCGGCCACCAGCGAGGCCACGCCGGGCCTGGAAGAGGGGTCGCAGAGCCCACCGCCGCGCACGAGCGCGGTGAACGTCACGAGCGGCACGTCGCGGCGCGGCACCAGGATGAGGGCGACACCGTTGCCCAGCGAGAGCCGCTCGTGCTCCGGCACGCGCACGCTCACGGGCTGGGGCTCGCGGCGGCGGCATCGGGCACCAACACGCCGAGCGTACGCCGCTTTTCATCCAGGATTTCGCGGGCTACGGCCCGCAGCTCCTCCGTGGTCACCGCCGCGATCCGCGCGGGCGCATCGAACAGCCTGGCCCAGTCGCCGTGAAAGACCTCGTATTCCCCGAGGAGCTGCGCCTTGCCGTCGATGGCGGCGAGCTTCTTCCACAGGCCCACGGTGGCGAGGTTGCGCGCCCGCTCGAGCTCCGCCTCGGTGACCCCGTCCGCCGCGACAGCCGCCAGCTCCGCGTCGAGCGCCGCCCGCGCCTCCTCCGGATCACCGCCCTCCGGCAGCGTCAGTGACAGCCACAGGAGCCCCGGATCGAATCCCTCCTGCCAGTGTCCGCCCACTTCGATCGCGAGCTGCCGATCCTCCACCAGCGCGCGGTGCAGCCGCGAGGCATCGCCCTCCACCAGGGCGCAGAGCAGGAGGCCGACCGCCGGCGCGCGCGGATCGGCCGCGCGCGGCGCCTTGTAGGCGCATTCCAGGAGCGGCGTCTGCGCCTTGCGCCGGATCAGCACGCGCCGCTCGCAGAGCTGCTCGGGCTCGACCGCTCGCACGGGCGGCGGCGGCGCCTGCCGGGGGATCGGCTCGAAGAAGCGCCGGGCGAGCGCGATCGCCCGCTCCGGATCCACGTCCCCGGCCAGCGCCAGTGTCAGGTTGTTGGGAGCGTAGTAGGTGCGGTAGAACGCCTGCAGGTCGTCCAGCCGCCAGGACTGGATGTCCGCCGGCCAGCCGATCGTCGGGAAGCGGTACGGATGCGCGACGAACGCGGCCGCCTGGACCTGCTCCGCGAGCACGCCGTGACTGTTGTCCTCGACGCGCAGGCGCCGCTCGGAGGCGACCACGCCGCGCTCGCTCTCGATCACCTCGGGCGTGAAGGCGAGATGCGCCACCCGGTCCGACTCCAGATCGAGCACCCGCTCGAGGGCGCCCGCCGGGAACCAGTCCTGATACA
>Ga0134126_10003471_pt1 | contig 19733 bp, 12 predicted proteins | sample KB31752_FD_96881 | JGI IMG/M metagenome (GOLD analysis project Ga0134126, IMG submission 96881) | Terrestrial soil microbial communities with excess Nitrogen fertilizer from Kellogg Biological Station, Michigan, USA - KB3-175-2 | ecosystem: Environmental > Terrestrial > Soil > Unclassified ...
CGGTTCTCGACTTTGCCGAAGCGTAGAGCGAATCGCTAAGACGAAATCAGAACTGGGAGCGCAGCGACCAGCCCTACACTCAAGGGCCCAAACATCTAAAAAGGCCGTTTTCAAATGAGGCTATCAACGTTGAGTCTTTGGCTGGTCGCTGCGCTCCCAGTTCTGATTTTGTCTCTAATCGTTTAGCTGGCAATCCACTGACCCACTACCAAAGTGCATCGCAGTTGCGCAGCAAAACTAATTGCCTCGCTCGCATGCTTATGTTACAAGGCAGACGAGCATTCCTAGATCCCCTGTCATGTCAAAGCTTCCTATCGTCCTTCTATTTTTGATGTTGCTGCACGCGCTCGGTGTCGCAGTTTTGGGACAGCAGTCGGGACGCATTAATGGGACAGTGCGTGTCGCTTCAGGTGCCCCGGCGCCAAACGTAACGGTAATTGTTACTAATCAGGTTAGCGGTAGATGGAAGCGCACACGCAGTAACGCTGATGGCACCTACGCGTTTCGACTCAAGACCGGAGCCTATCGTCTGCGAGTCGCGCCGCCCTATGTGACGAAGTTTGATAAAGACAAGAACTATGGTGAGTTTGCCATCCCACGCGGTGAAGCGCTTGAGAATGTCATCGTTGAAGCCGGTAAAGATACGATAGTTGACATCCCTCTGGATCAGGTTGAACTCAAGGAAATACCGAAGCAGGCGAGCGACAAACCAACCGGGAACGCAGGCCGCGAAACGGTGCCATCCGAGCCTCAGTTAGATCCGACGCGACGTGATGCGCGTGATCGCTGGCGCATTGGGTTTCCCGAGTATGATCGCTATGGCGATCGCGGAGCTCGCGGGCGAGATATTCCGTTTAGACGCGGTCGCTGGTGGGATCCGTACAACCAGAGCGTGTTGAAAGGCGACTATCCAATCAGGGGCAACGAGTTGTTCATGGTTCTTTCGGCCGTCAGCACTACCGGAGTTGAACAGAGACGGGCGCCGACGTCTTCCGGCGTGAGCAGTGATGACCCAGGCAGCGGAGAGTTTTTTGGTCAACCGGAACAGTTTGCCGCCAGTGAAACCATTCAGCTCAGCTTCGAATTATTTCACGGCGATTCCACATTCAGGCCTCGTGATTGGGCAATCAAAATCTCGCCAACCTTCAGTATTCCTAACTACCTCAATGCTCGCGAGAATGGCGTTGTAAATATCGACGTCAGACGCGGCACCAATCGGACTGATACGCATATTTCTCTGGAAGAAGCGTTTGCCGAAGTAAAGTTGTGGGACGTAAACGCAAACTACGATTTCGTCTCGGTGCGTGCAGGCATCCAGCCGTTCATATCCGACTTTCGCGGGTTCATCTTTTCAGACAACAATCTCGGCCTTCGCTTTTTTGGCGCCGCCGACAACAATCGCATTCAATTTAACGCTGCCTACTTTTCGATGCTGGAGAAGGACACCAACAGCGGCTTGAATCGCTTCGACACGCGGCATCAGAACGTTTACATCGCCAACATCTTTAGGCAGGACTTCATTCGCAAGGGCTTCACCATTCAGGGAAGTCTTCATTACAACGACGACCGGCGCAGCGTCGAATATGATCGGAACGGGTTTCTGGTTCGTCCGGCCTTGATTGGCGACGTTCGCCCGCACGCTATCAAAGTTGGCTATCTTGGGCTGAGCGGCGATGGACACCTCGGGAAACTCAATCTGACGCACGCTTACTATTACGCGTTTGGGCGTGACGATCGCAATCCGATCGCAGGTCGCAGTGTGAAGGTGAGATCAAACATGGGCGCAGTCGAAGCCTCTGTCGATCATGATTACCTGCGCTTCAAGGGTTCGTTCTTCTTTGCGCAGGGCGATGCCAATCCTACGGATAACAAGGCGACCGGATTCGACGCGATCTTCGATGATCCGAACTTTGTTGGTGGTCAATTCTCGTATTGGAATCGCAACGGCATTCGGCTAACGCAGACGGGCGTGGGGTTGGTGCAACCCAATAGCATCCTGCCGAGTTTGCGCAGCAGTAAAACGCAGGGACAAGCGAACTTCGTGAATCCTGGAATCTTCATCTACAACGCCGGCGTCGATGTTGAACTCACGCAGCGAATCAAAACGGTTTTCAATGTTAACTATCTTCGCTTCCATCGGACTGAACCTTTGGAGTACGTACTCTTTCAGGATCGCATCCGGCACGATATTGGGTGGGACTATAGTTTGGGTGTTGCCTACCGGCCGTTCCTGATCAACAACGTGACCGTTACGTTTGGAGCCTCGACGCTGCAGACGGGCCGGGGCTTCCGCGACATTTTTACGGACCGCTCGCGCAACTGTCCGCCGGGTGTCGGCGATTTCTGTGAACCGGATGTGATCAATCCCAGCAAGCCGCTGTATTCGCTGTTTGCGCAACTGAAGCTGGTGTTTTAGAAGGGAGCGCAGAGGAGCTCGCAAGCCCCGTAGGGGCGGAATGTTTATAGAAACAATCGTCTTCGTCAGCGTCTTGAGCTCCGTTAGGAGCGGAAGAAATTAATGTGGATTACATTTCGCTCCTACGGAGCGAGCACTTGCGGCTAACTCAAATCTATAAATATCGCGCTCCTAACGGAGCGAAAACAGTCACTGGTTAATAGTCGTATATGCGTAGCCTATCCAAAATGTTTTGGTTGTCCTTGCTGGTGGTAGCACTTTTGTTTGTGTCTGCCTTGATTGCGAGTCCTCCGTTTAGAAGAGTGGAAGCTGCAAAAGGGTCCGACACCCCACGCTACAAAACAAACGAGTCGGTAGGAGTTACTGCCAACATTCAGTCAGCCGCCACCCAGCGGCTCGACGGCTGCGTCACCTGTCACGGCCAGATCGAGCCGATGCACAAATACGGCACCACCGAAACGCTCGACACCCTCAAAGACGGCAAGGACGCCGTCGGCCTTAGCTGTACTGGCTGCCACGGCGGCAACCCGGTGCCGCGCAAGACCAGCGACGATCCGAAGTCGATCCAGCAGATTAAAAACGAAGCACACGTCCGCGCAAAGTTTCCCAACCTATGGCAACGCGATGGCAAATACTCCGGCGCCAACCCGGAACGCACTAACACTTTGTTGGCCCGCGAGAGTTGGGAGTTTGTGCGCTTCATCAATCCTGGCGATCTTCGCGTCGCCGCGAAGACATGTGGTGGTGGCGCCTGTCACGATCTGGAATCGAAGAACGTGGCGCGCAGCATGATGTCGCATGGTGCGATGCTATGGGGCGCGGCTCTCTATAACAATGGCGGCTTTCCGCTGAAGGACGTGCGGTTCGGCGAGAGCTACAGCGAAAATGGCGCGCCTCAAACTCTAATTCAAAACCCAAAACCAACCGCCGAAGACGCGCGCACGAAAGGCTTACTCGAATTCCTCGATCCAATTCCGCGCTGGGAGGTCTCGCAGCCGGGCAATGTTTTGCGCGTATTCGAAAGAGGCGGGAAGCGACGTCTGGAAGTTGGATTGCCGGACAAGGAAGAAGATCCGGGCAAGCCAGACAAGGGACTAAGCGCGCGCGGCTTCGGCAGTGCACAGCGCACCGATCCGGTCTACCTCGGGCTGCAAAAGACACGCCTGCTTGATCCCACACTCAACTTTCTCGGCACTAACGATCACCCCGGCGACTATCGCTCGTCAGGTTGTTCCGCTTGTCACGTCATCTATGCAAACGATCGCGACGCTTCACATTCCGCTGCTTATCACGACGCCGGAAACTCCGGCCGCTCGCAAACCAGCGATGTCAACATTCCAAAAAACGAATCTGGACATCCGATCAAGCATCAGTTCACCAGTCAGATTCCCACCTCGCAGTGCATGACTTGTCACATGCATCCGGGCACCAACATGGTGGCCACCTATCTGGGAATGACCTGGTGGGACAACGAGAGTGACGGCGACAAACTGTATCCCAGGGAGCAACATGAACCGTCACAGGACGAGGAGCGGGAGAAACTCGATCGCAATCCTGAGGCAGCCAGCTTGCGCGGTCTCTGGTCCGGGCTTGAGTTCCTCCAACGCACCGGCACTCCGGAGTTTAATTCGCAGTTGAAGAATACCCAGTTTGGTGATTTTCACAGCCACGGTTGGTTGTTTCGCAAAGTGTTCAAACGAGATCGGAAAGGAAATCTGCTGGACGCGGACGATAACCTTGTCTCTTCCGACGATCCTGAGAAGTTCAAAAAGGCTGTTCACTTAAACGACATTCACCTCGAGAAGGGAATGCACTGCGTTGACTGTCACTTCCGTCAGGACGCGCACGGCGACGGCAATCTCTATAACGAACCCCGCGCAGCCATCGAGATTAGTTGCGAGGACTGTCATGGCTCGATTCGCAATCGCTCGAACTTGTTTACGTCCGGTCCGGCCGCGGCGACGGCCACCGGCCCTGCAGCCGAACGGCGGAAGTCGCAAAACCAACCGCTCACCGGGCAGGACCTGACTCGGGGAATTCGTGTGCGAGATGAAACCGGCACTCGGATTCCGCTCTTTCAACGGATTACACGCGATCGCAAGAAGAAGGACGAGAGCGGCAAAGACATCGAACTGAAAACTGGTGACATCATTCAAAACTCGATGGTCGTGCCCGGCCGCTGGTGGCGCGTGATTCAAACTGTGGACACGATCACTCCCGGCACGCGCGACTACAACGAGAAGTCGCGTTACTCGAAAACGATTCGCAAAGACAACGCTAGTTGGGGCGATGTGCCGGCAGACGACCAAGCTCTGGCGCACCGTGATTCGAATATGACTTGTGTTGCCTGTCACTCATCGTGGGTGACGAGCTGTTTTGGTTGTCACTTGTCGATGCAGGCCAATCGCAAGATGCCTAACCGGCATAACGAGGGCGGCGATTCGCGCAACTTCACGCAGTACAACTTCCAGGTCCTACGCGACGACATCTTCATGCTGGGACGCGACGGTACCGTAACCGGCAATCGCGTCGCTCCCGTTCGTTCCTCTTCAGCCGTGCTGGTCAGTTCGCAAAATCAAAACCGCGAGTGGATCTATTCCCAGCAGCAGACGACCTCGGCGGAAGGATTTGCCGGACAAACGTTCAATACGCATGTGCCACACACGGTTCGCGCAAAGGAAACAAAGGGTTGTACTGACTGCCACGTCTCAACAAAGAACGACAACAATGCCTGGCTGGCCCAATTGCTTCTGCAGGGAACTAACTTCGTCAACTTCATGGGCCGTTACGTTTACGTGGCTGCTGACGACGCGTTGGAAGTGGTTGTCGCAACCGAGCACACGGAGCCGCAAGCGGTGTTTGGTAGTTCACTTCAGAAGATTGCCTACCCGGACAACTACGAAAAATTTGTGAAAGCCGGGAGTGAATTAAAGACGGCTTACGAGCACGTTGGGAACCCGCGCGTTTTGCAGGTGCAGTTGCGCGGCGAGTATGCCTACGTGGCCGCCGGCGAAGGAGGCTTGCGCGTTTACGACGTGGCGCAAATTGATCAGAAAGGTTTCTCTGAACGAATTACTACTGCGCCTGTTTCACGCTTTGGCCAGAAGTTTTGGGTAAAGTCGAAATATGCGACTGCCGTTGCAGCGCCTACTACCCTGGCAGTCGATCCGGCCCGCTGGCGAATGAAGAGCGACGGCACCATGATCGATCCCGAGAGCGCGGCGAAGTTGACGGGCGATGCGCGCCGCCAACTGGTCAACGAAGAACAACCTATTCATCCTCTCTACGCTTATCTTTATGTCGCCGATAAGTATGAAGGACTAATTTTGGTTAACGCCGCCACACTTCTGGATGGCGATCCGCTGAATAACTATCTGAAACGCGCACTCGATCCGGCCAGGTATCCCAATGGTGCTTTCAATCCTGCTGGAGCGCTTGACGGCGCAACCAACATCGCCATTGCCGGCCACTATGCCTACCTGACCACGGCGCGAGGTTTGGTTGTTGTTAATATTGACGATCCGCTGAATCCGCGCATCACCGGACAAATCGGTTCTCCGGAATTGAAAAACCCTCGCTCCCTCGCAATTCAGTTCCGCTACGGTTTCATCGTGGACGACGAAGGCCTGAAGGTGCTTGACCTGAGCTTGCCTGGTTCACCGAAACTTGTTTCAGGCGCTTTAGTTCCTCTTGGCGGCGCGCACGATGTTTATGTAGCTCGAACTTATGCATATGTCGCCAATGGCAAAGATGGAATTGCTATTGTCGATGTCGAGCAGCCTGAAATGCCTCGACTCGATCAGACATACACTGCAGAAGGTCGACTAAACGATGCGCATCAGGTGAAGGTGGCGATGACTAACGCGAGCCTCTTTGGTTACGTCGCTGATGGGAAGAATGGTTTACGGATACTGCAGCTGACCTCGCCCGAGACTATGCCGGAATACGCTGGTTTTAGTCCGCGACCAAAACCGGTATTGATTGCGACGTTCAAGACTAAAGGCGAGGCGTTAGCTATTTCCAAACCACTCGATCGCGATCGTGCTGTCGACGAAAGTGGGAACCAGGTTTCGGTGTTTGGGCGCCGCGGTGCGCGGCCGTTTAACTTCGGCGAGATCATGCGCATGCTGAGGACTGATGACGGCAAGGGCAACTGGTTCGCCGTAAGCAATGCGCCGCCAACGCAGCCGGCGCCACCTGGTAAGTAGGGCCCAAACTCTTAAGCCTGCGGAGCAGGCAGGCGTACAGGGTGATTCTTGCTGCGACCGGTCAAGCGATTTTGTGGGACCGCGGGCGTCCCGCCCGCAATGAGCGCGAAGCGCGAAAAGTTTCCCGCCAAAGTCTGCGCGCCTGAAGGCGCGTTTGCGGCGGGACGCCCGCGGTCCCACAAAATCGCTTGACCGGTCCCAGCAAAACTTTACCCCAGGCTTTATGCCGTCGCCTGCTCCGCAGGCTTGAACAAAAGGACAAACCTCCGATGCTCCCACCCATCCCTGCCGGCTGGCGAACACAACTCAAAGAAGAAGTCGGCCAACCCTACTTTCAAGAGCTACAACAATTTCTCGAAGCTGACCGGAAGAAGTTTCAAGTGTATCCACCCGAGGAAGACACCTTTCGCGCGCTGGAGCTGACTCCTTACGATGAAGTCAGAGTTCTGCTGCTGGGACAAGATCCCTACCCGGGCCCAAACCAGGGCCATGGGCTTTGCTTCTCAGTGAGGCCGGAGCTCAAGCCGCTTCCGGGATCGTTGCGTAATGTTTATAAGGAACTGTCGACAGACATTCCGAACTTCCGCATTCCTAACAACGGCTACCTCGAGCCCTGGGCCAGACAGGGGATACTGATGTTGAATGCGGTGCTAACGGTGCGAGCGCATAAAGCCAACTCACACAAAAAGCAGGGTTGGGAACAATTCACCGACGCGATTATCAAAAAGGTCGCGGAGAAAAAGGATCGCGTTGTATTTGTGCTGTGGGGAAACTATGCCAGGGAGAAGAAGAAGCTTATTACGAAAGAGCACCACAAGATCGTAGAGGCCGGCCATCCCTCGCCACTCTCCGCGAAATATTTCCTCGGCCAGAAATCCTTTTCACAGATCAATCAGGCCCTCAAAGAAGTCAAACAAGCAGAGATCGATTGGCAGATTCCGGACGTATAAATCAGGAGTTTTGGCCGCGGATTTTCGCGGATAAACGCGGAACAGGAAGAATCATGGGCAGGTTAGTTGAGAGTAATTAAGGGAGTCCAACTTTGTTGAGGTGAACCCTGCTCTCTTATTTCGTTGCAGATCCGCGTTTGTCCGCGAAAATCCGCGGCCAATTTCCTTTTACTAGATTCTTCTTCACATTAATCGCTCGCGAAGTTTTCGCAGCAGTTCCTTCGCCTCTTCAGACGACAACTTTTCCGGATCAACATCCCGGATTTCTTCAAGCGCTTTCTGATTCGCCAGATCGAACAGCGAAGCCTGCGCCACTGCCTTGCGACGGCCGGCCCTTCTCGCGGCTGCTTCCAACGCGTCACCTCCAGCAGTCTGCGTCGCAGATTCAAGGCTGCCGGTCATGGAAGCGCCGGCGCCTTGCGCAGCCGCATGTGCCTCCGCGGTTCGCAACGCCGCTTGCGCGGCAATCGCATCCTCTTCCGCAAACACATCCAACTCGTAACGCTCGAGTCGCGCCAATACCTCACGCGCGTTGGCGAGGACCACCGGAGGCAAGCCGGCCAAACGCGCCACCTGGATGCCGTAGGATTTCGAAGCGCGACCACGTTCGAGCCGATGCAGGAAGACTACTTCGCCTTCTCGTTCCGCCGCGGTGATTTGATAATTCTGGGCGCCGGGTAATCGTTCGGCGAGTTCAGTCAACTCATGATAGTGAGTGGCAAACAAAGTCTTGGCTGCATGCTCGGGCGAGTCGTGAAGATACTCGGCGACGGCCCAGGCGATTGAAAGCCCGTCGAAGGTTGCGGTGCCGCGGCCAATCTCATCAAGCAGGACCAGCGAGCGAGGCGTTGAGCTATGCAGGATCGCGGCCGTTTCCGTCATCTCCACCATAAAGGTGCTGCGCCCGCGGGTCAGATCGTCTGAGGCACCCACGCGCGTCCAGACACGATCGAGCAGAGGCAGACGCGCGCGTTCGGCGGGGACGAAGCTGCCCATCTGCGCGAGGATAGAGATGATCGCCGTCTGCCGCAGCACTGTGCTCTTGCCGCCCATGTTAGGTCCGGTAATGATCAGCAGGCGGTCAGTCGAATTATTCAGGTAGACGCTGTTCGGTACAAAGGGATCTTCGTTGAAGACTTCGATCACCGGATGCCGGCCCTGCACAATCTCAATTTCATCGCCGTTATGAATTAAGGGTTTGACATAACGTCTGCGGGCGGCCGTTTCTCCGAGCGAGGCCAACGCATCAAGGGCTGCTAACGCGCGGGCTGTTCCCTGAATGCGTTTTGTCTCCGCCGCGACTTGCCGGCATATGTCAGCAAACAGGGTATTTTCAAGTTCGACGATACGTTCTTCGGCGCCTAATACTTTCTTTTCCCAGTCACGCAGTTCGGGCGTGGTGAATCGTTCGGCGTTGGTGAGCGTCTGACGCCGTTCATACTCGGCCGGAACGCGCGCAGCGTTGCCCTTCGACACCTCAATGAAATAGCCGAAGACGTTGTTGAATTTTATGCGCAGGTTGCTGATGCCGCTGCGCGTGCGTTCGGTCGCTTCAAGGGTAGCGATGATCTGTTTGGCATTGCGGCTGATCGAACGGAGTTCGTCAAGTTCTGTCGAGTAGCCCTCACGAATCGTATCTCCTTCGCTGATCTTTACCGGCGGATCATCGCTGATGGCCTTGACCAGCAAGGCGCATATCTCCGGAACTTCGTCCGCACTCTCCGACAGAATCTGCAACAACGAAGAGGGCAACGAAGCCAGGTTCTCGCGGATGGCCGGCACCTGGTAGAGCGATCGCAGAATTGCATTTAAGTCTCGAGGCGTCGCGGACCCAAAACTAATGCGTCCGACTAAACGCTCGAGGTCGGAAACATCCTTAAGCAGCGACCGCAGCTTGTCTCGGGTTATTTGCGAAGCAAACAAATCCTGCACCGCCGCGAGTCTTGCCTCGACTTCGCCTTGCTTTACACACGGCCGCAGCAACCACGAGCGCAACAGTCTGGCGCCCATGCTCGTCACAGTTTCATCGATTACGCTCAATAGCGTTCGCCCACTGGCTCCGCCCAGCGACTCGACCAGTTCGAGATTGCGGACGGTCACCTGATCCAGCACCAGGTGATCCTGCGGTTGAAAAAAAGTTAAGCCCGTGATGTGCGCAGCGGCAGCTCGTTGCGTTTCCTGTGCATAACGCAGGCAGGCACCGGCGGCGCGCACGGCTTCGTCCTTGCGCTCAATTCCGTAGCCCTCTAGCGACCGAGCGCCAAAATGACTTAGCAAGAGTTCGGCGCAATACTTTTTTTGCCACAGCCAATCTTCAATAGGACTCAGAGCGGCGTCGAGAAATTGACTGTGCTGAGGTGCGTTGGAAACAGTGGTTGGCGAAGGAGAGTCCGCGGGTTGATCATCCGCGGCCGGGCTTAAGGGCAGGGGAGCGGTTTGCGCTTTTGGCGAAAGACCGGCCTTGATTAAGGGTGCGAGCGAGGTGGGAAAAAGAAGTTCGCGCGGCGCGTACGATTCCAAATCGCCGCGAATCTTGTCCCAGGCGTCGACTCCGCTCTCTTGCGTTGCGCGAAATTCTCCGGTTGAAATATCGAGAAAGGCCGCGCCCACTGTATCTCCCGAACTGCAAACCGCGGCCAGAAACACAGCTTCACGAGCATCGAGAAGTTGCGGATCGATTGGAGTCCCGGGAGTGACTATCCTGACAACTTCGCGTCGCACGAGCTTCTTCGTCTTCGAAGCCTCCTCGGTCTGCTCGCAAATCGCCACACGATAACCTTTGCGCACCAGGCGCGCGATGTAGTTTGCTGCCGAGTGATGAGGAACGCCGCACATGGGCACCGGGTCGCCTCGTTCTTTGTGGCGCGCAGTCAGCGTTATTTGCAATTCGCGCGATCCGGTGACAGCGTCGTCGAAAAAGAGTTCGTAGAAATCGCCGAGACGGAAAAACAAAAGAGTCCCGGGATGTTGCTGCTTCAGCTCGTAATACTGGCGCAGCATTGGCGTTTGTGGGGAAGTCGTCATAGGAAATGCTATTTAAATTATCCGAATGAAGGCGTAGCGAAGACTACATCTGCGAATGATAGTTGTGCAAGGCGCTGTGAGATTTACCTGGATCGTAGCTGCGCAAGAGATTCGGCTAACTGCGTAAGTGATTTGCTGGGACCGCGGGCGTCCCGCCCGCAATTGATCGCGCAGCGCGAAAATGAATTTGGAAATCCTAAAGACTGCGCGCCTGCGGCGCGTTTGCAGGCGAGGGCGCCCGCGGTCCCAGCAGTTCGCTTGAGTGATTTCAGTTGGGCGACAAACTATGTTAGTTTCCTGAGTTCGTGAGCCACAATTCACCAAATCCTGATAAGTCGCGCTCTGATCTGCTGGCGCGTTCGCTCGAAGAACACCTGAAGGCAATTCAAGCCCTGATCGACTCCCGACTTCCGGAAATCGAGGCGGCAGGTAGGCTTATCTGGGATGCGCTCAACTCCGGCAACAAGGTTCTCCTTTGCGGAAATGGCGGCAGCGCTGCAGATGCGCAGCACATCGCAGCCGAACTTGTAGGTCGATATGAACAGCAACGGCGGGCCTTCCCGGCCATATCCTTAACCACCGACACTTCCGCGTTAACGGCCGTGAGCAACGACTACGGCTACGAGGAAGTCTTCGCGAGACAGGTAGAAGCCCTGGCGGTCGCCGGCGACGTTCTGATTGCGATTAGTACCAGTGGAAAATCTCCCAGCGTGGTTAAGGCTGCGGACCAGGCAAGGGCGCGGGGCTGTAAAACGATCGCGCTAACGGGCTGTAGCGGCGAGCCTTTGACGGCCCACTGCGACCTGGCCGTGGTGGTTCCCTCCGACCGGACGTCGAGAGTTCAGGAGGCCCATATAACTATTGGTCATCTTTGGTGTGAAATGGTCGACCGGGCGCTGGAAACCTAAGTCCAAAGTCCCAAGTCTTTATTCCGAAGGGTGAATCAGTACACTCCTGGCAAAAGAATGTGGGGTCACACAGACATTGGACTTTGGACATTGGACATTGCACTTGACATAGATTATCGATGCATTTAGGCTCTGGGGCGCATTCAATTGGTCAATCTTTAGCTTCGGTGATTTCCCCAGAAATCACTCCACTTCACAAGTTGGTTTTGGTAACGCGGGATTTTGGAGCGTCGCTGTTCGCCGTATTTCAGTCTTCGGGAGTTTGATGAAGTAACTTTTGCGGGCCCGGCTACGAAACAGAGCTGATGGGTTAGATCCTGCCGCAAGTTCTCTTAATCCTTTTTAATACAATCGATGTTTCCCCAAAAAGCCAAAAGCATCGCGGAGATCGATTCAAAAACCTACCCTTTAGGGGAGAAGATCGAACATCCTGCCGATGAAGCGAGTCTGGCGCTGGTGGCCTTGAGTCACACGCCGGTCGAGCGACGCCTTTACGCAGCCATGCTCGCGGCGATAAACGGTACCAACCCGCAAACCGAGAATCATCGCGACGGGGATCGCCCACCGGTCTTCACCGTCCGGACATTAATGGACCTTACCGGAATCGTAAGTTTGAGCACGATCCGCCGAGGCCTCGAAGGGCTAGTGACGAAGTTCAGTATCGAACGCGCAGTTAAGGCTAACGGAAATGGAACTCGCGATCACACTTCAGCCTATCGCGTCTTTCCTCCTGAGCAAGTGATTGCCCGGCGCGAAGAGCGTGGAATGAAGTCGTATGCGAAGGGAATTGACAGCGGCGTCGGTGGCCGCGCTTTCGAGCGAGTTATTCAGCGAGTGGTGGAGAACAAGAACCTGAGCCGCCGGGAGGCGCAGGTGGCGTTGTGTTGTGTTGAAGGACTGACGAACGCGGAGATCGGTTTGCGCCTGACGGTGAGTGAGCAGACGGTGAAATTCCATCTGCGTCACATCTTCATCAAGTTTGGAGTGAGGAGACGAGCGGAATTGATATCGCGATTACTGCTCTAGCAGTGGTCAGTGGCCAGTGGTCAGTGGTCAGCAAGATTGAAAAATTAATGCTGCCTCGCATATGAGGTTTCCCTTCGGGGTACCGTGTGTGGACATTTCTCTGGAAATGAAAACATACCAGGACACACGTGTGTCCGGATCAAGTTTCAAGTTTCAAGTTCCAAGTTTCGAGTTTGAAGTTCCACTCCACAGGTTCAGGCCAGACTATCCTAAGATGTCAGCCAGTTCTCGGTTTGAACCTGGAACTTGAAACTTGAAACTTGAAACTGGAATGCAAAGGCGACGATGAGCAAAGCCGTAAGCACCAAAGACAAGAAAAAGAAGAAGAAGAAGAAGACTGCCCTCGTGATCTGCAAGGACCGGAAGGAGTTTTGGACTACCCAGACTCAATTCTGGCAGTGGGTGAGAGAGGGCGTGGTTACCAAAACCGACGACAACCCTTTAACCGGAACCTTCAAAAGAGAACACGAGGAACTACTCGTAATCCTAAGTAATACCGTCTTAAACCTGGCCCACCCTAACCACATGCGCGAAGCGTTGCTATCGCGCCGGGTTGGGCTGGCGAGAAAGTAATGAGGTTTTTATGACCAATAAAAAGTTTGTTAGCGGCTTCGCCGTAAAGCTTTTGGTAGTGGCAGCTTGCTGTGCCACTGCGTTTTCCGTTCGTGGTCAACAGGCAGCTGGGCCACCGGCGGACAAAACTGTTACCGTTGCCGTGGCTGCGACTAATCCACCTACGACGCTGACTACCAATGACGACGACCGCTACCGGATCGGGCCCGGCGACATTCTGGATATTCGGATTCTCAATCGTCCTACGCTTTCGCGCGACGCCGTTCGCGTTGAAGGTAACGGTCTGATTCGCATGCCGCTGATCGATGAAGAAATTCAAGCGGCCTGTAAGACAGAAGGCGAGTTGGCGAAGGAAATTGCCGAGAGGTACACCAAGTTTTATCGCAAGCCGCAGGTGGATGTTTTTATTAAGGAGTATCACTCACGGCAGGTTGCAGTCATTGGTGCGGTAAACGAGCAGAGCCGGTTCGAGTTGCAGCGGCGCATTCGACTGCTTGACTTGCTGACTTACGCTAAAGGCACTTCTCCCAAAGCAGGCCAGACCATCAACATTGTGCATGCGCCGCGAGTGCAAGGGTGTCAAAAGGCAGGCGATACTGCGGATGAAGCTGCGTTTTCCAGTTATAAGCTGAGTGAAACACTGCAAGGCGACCCGCGAGCCAATCCCTACATCGAAGCCGGCGACATCATCACTGTGCCCGAGGCTAACCTGGTTTATGTAGTGGGTAATGTCTATACGCCATTGACCATTCCATTAAAGGAACCCATCACGCTGTCGCGCGCGGTGGCGATGGCGGGCGGCGTTAAGCAGGACAGCAAGAAAGATAAAGTGAGAATCGTAAGACAGGAGCCGGGTGCGGCCACGAGTAAAGAAATCGTGGTGGACCTGACCGCAATTGAAAAGAAACGCGCGGAAGATATCGCGCTGATGCCCAACGACATCATTGACGTGCCGACATCCGGCAGCAAGAGCTTTTTACGCGGACTGCTCGGCACCGTTGCGCCGTCGGTCGCGCAACTGCCAGTCCGTATAGTCCCCTAGTGAATTCGGGGCAGTAGCCCGACAGTCATGGAGGGCTCTCGTCATGAAGACTTCTACCGAGTATCGTCCAGCTCAACCCCAGGTTACTGGCTCGTCCCACGAGCCCTCCATAACTGTCGGGCTACTGCCCAATTTTAGAGGCTAACGATGAAACCATCTCGTGAACTGATCAAGCCCGAGCCCGGTCTCGCGGCCATTGACGGACCAAGAGAGTCCGGAGGCAGTCCGCATTCTTACAACTACGGAGTTGATCCCAATGCGGACTCCGACATACACCTGCTGGATTACTGGCGCGCCGTGCGGAAGCGACTGTGGCTGGTACTCAGCATCGTCGCGCTGATTACGATGCTCTCCGTCATCTATGTCGCCCGCAAGCCGGATATCTATCAGGCCGGCGCGCGTGTCCAGGTTGATCTGGAAAACAGCGGGGCCCTGGTAGGCAAAACGCCCTACGTCTTTGGTCCTACGAATGATCCCACTTACTTCAACACACAACTGCAAATACTCATCAGCCCAGGCCTGATGCGCCGTGTAGTTAAAGCTCTGGACCTCGAACACAACCCCGACTTCTTCAAGGGAAACTCGACTCAAAAGAGATCGACCTGGCAAACCATCAAGGGAATGATGGGATTCGGAGCCGTTAGTAAACCGGATGACACTACCGTGGCGAAGGATGATTTACAGCTTCGCACTACCGGAACTGTTTCCACTGCCCATGAGGACCTTGCCGAGGCCAAACGTCTCGCGCCTTATGTTGGCGCTATCCTTGGCGGTCTGAAAGTTGACCCGGTAAAAGAAACGCGCGGCCTGTACAAAGAGACGCGTTTGATCGACATCACTTATACCCACACTGATCCCGAGGTAGCTGCGCGAGTAGTCAACGCCATCGCCAAAACGTATGTCTTCAACAACCTCGAGAAGAAGGGTGAAACGAACACTAGTACCGCCGAGTTTTTGGAAAAGCGTATTGCAGAGTTGCAACAGAAAGTTCGTACTGATGAAGAGAAGCTCGTCAACTACGCGAAAAATAATCAAATAATCTCGCTCGAGCCCAATCAGAATACCGTCGCCGAACGGCTTGCCGGTCTCAATAAGCAATTAATGGAGGCGGAGAATGATCGCATCGAAGCCCAGTCGAAATTTGAGGCCGCAAACAAGGCGGGCGCGGCCCTCGCCATGGCCGATCTGGATGCCAAACAGGTGAACGAAGCGGAATCCAAGTTGGCAGATCTGCGCCAAAAGCGCGCGCAATTAATGGTGGATGCCACCGAGGAAGCCCCGGAAGTTAAAGAGGTCGATCAGCAAATTGCCGAGCTGGATCGTCAGGTGAAGGAGATGCGCACACGCAAGACCAACACGCTGCTTACGAATTTGGAAACGAGTTACCGGCAAACGTTGGCGCGCGAACAGGAGTTGCGCAAGTCGTTTGAAAAACAACGTGGAGAAACGCTAACGCAAAACGAAGCTGCGATTAACTACCGGATCATTCAGCAGGAAATTCAGACTAACAAAACGCTGCTCGACAATCTGCTGCAGCGCTCTAAAGAAAACGACGTAATCATGGCCAGCAAGCCAAACAACATCTCTGTTGTCGATTACGCTATCACCCCTGAAGGTCCCATCGGACCAAATCGCACGCGTACAGTTTTTGTTGCCTTGTTCCTCTCTTTGGGGTTGGGAGTTGGTTTTGCGCTTCTGCTTGAATATCTCGACGACACGGTCCACTCCACCGAAGAAGTTGAGCGGCTCCTGCATCTGCCTGCGCTCGCTGTAATTCCTGCGGCGCTCGGAAACGGCAAACGCCGCCTGCTGGCCGGTCCGGGAGGACTGCAGAAGCGAAACGGAAACCCGAGCGATAACCCCGAGTTGTTGATGAATGCCGACGGCCGATCGCCGCTGGCTGAATCTTACCGGCATCTGCGCACGTCCGTGTTGCTTTCAACCGCCGGGCGAGCGCCACGCTCGTTGCTGGTGACTTCAAGTTTGCCTGGAGAAGGGAAGACAACGACCGCAGTCAACACCGCAGTGAGCCTGGCGCAGACCGGAGCAAGCGTAGTTATCATTGACGCTGACATGCGTCGGCCACGTTTGCGCTCAATTTTCGGATTGTCTGACCGCGCCGGCTTGAGTTCGATTCTGTCGAGCGAATTGTCTGAAGCCGAGCTGCTGGCAATGGTTTCGCAAGCCCCGGTGGCCGGCCTGCATGTTTTGACGGCCGGGCCGATACCTCCTAATCCGGCTGAACTATTGGGCTCCGAGCAAATGCGGCGGCTGATGATTATTCTGCAGTCAAAATTTAATCACGTGGTGGTCGACTCGCCGCCGGTCAGTTCGTTTACCGATGGCGTTTTGATTTCATCGATGGTCGACGGGGTGTTGCTGGTGGTGCACGGCGGCAAGAGTTCACGTCACGTGGTCAAGCGCTCGCGGCAACTGCTGCAGGATGTGGGCGCGAAGATTTTTGGCGTGGTACTCAACAACGTCAACCTGCAATCGCATGACTATTATTACTATCAACGCTATTACGGTTCGAGTTACTACAAGGGCGATGGCGAAGAGGAAATGAGTGCGCCCGCCGCGGTTGCTTCGAGTTCGGTGGATCTAAGGTAGAGGGTCCGACGAGGGTTGCCTTGGTTCGTTTGCTTGGATTAGTTTCCTTTCATGGACGGCATTCCTGTTGAGGAGAATTTATGAGCACAATCATACCCCTTGACCAAATGACTACTCCCGAAAAACTTCGCCTGATGGAGGAACTATGGGCCGACCTTTCACGCAATGAACTGGAGTTTGAATCTCCTTTATGGCACGAAGTCGTATTGAAGGAGCGAGAAGAACGACTAAGAGAGGGTGAAGAAACACCGATTGACTGGGACAAGGCAAAAGAAGATCTTCGTAATCGGTTGCGATGAAGATCATAATCCTGCTATTTCATGGAGTCGTTATTCTCAGACATCGATTCGCTTAGACTCTATGGCGGCATCCATAGAAAGGTGTTTGGTTACCATCGGTTACTTTCGAAACGTTTCCCTTATGCGGTGTATTACTCACAAGACGCTGAGACACTTTTAGTCCAAGCGATTCTTGACTGCCGTCGCGATCCCCAGAGGACCCAAAAGAAACTGCTCGGGTAATTCAAGCTTCCTTTGCCGATGAACTTAGCCGATTGTTTTCGGTCTCCCGTCTCCGGTCTAGTAAATGAAAAAAGCTCTCATCACCGGCATCACTGGCCAGGATGGTTCCTATTTAGCCGAACTCCTGCTGAGTAAGGACTACGAAGTTCACGGCATCATCCGGCGCGCCTCAAGCTTCAACACCGCGCGCATAGATCATCTTTACAGCGATCCACATATCAACGGCGTGCGGCTCTTTCTCCACTACGGCGACATTGGCGATTCAACCAATCTCATCAAACTGCTCTATCGAATTCAGCCGGAAGAGGTATATCACCTGGCGGCGCAGAGCCATGTGCGCGTGAGTTTCGATATACCCGAATACACCGGCGACGTCACCGGCTTAAGCACTGTTCGTCTACTCGAAGCAATTCATGAAACAGGAGTGAAGGCAAAGTTTTATCAGGCCAGCAGCTCTGAAATGTTCGGTAAGGTCCAGGAAACTCCGCAGCGCGAAACTACCCCCTTCTATCCTCGTTCGCCTTACGCAGCGGCCAAGGTCTACGCGTACTGGAGCACGGTGAACTATCGCGAGAGCTACGGACTCTTTGCCTGCAACGGAATTCTCTTCAACCACGAAAGCCCGCGCCGTGGTGAAACTTTCGTAACCAGGAAAATCACGCGCGCGGCTGCCCGGATCAAAACGGGCCGCCAGGAAAAACTCTATTTGGGCAACCTCGACGCGAAGCGCGACTGGGGTTATGCCAAGGAATATGTTGAAGCAATGTGGTTAATGCTGCAGCAGGATCAGCCCGACGATTTTGTTATCGCTACCGGCGAAACGCACTCGGTGAAGGAGTTTCTTGAAGAGACCTTCGCCTACCACGGACTCGATTGGCAGGAACACGTCGAAATCGATCCTAAGTATTATCGACCTACTGAAGTTGACGTGCTGATTGGGGATGCCGGCAAAGCGAAGCGAGTGCTTGGCTGGGAACCGCAAACGAAATTCAGCGATTTGGTGAGACTGATGGCGCAAGCAGATGCCGAGGCACTCGATCAGCAGCAACCGCGACAAGGCTTCGGCGCGTCGTAACCCAAACAGTTAGTTTGCGGCGCAAGCTAACCCGTTGCCAAAACCGGCGCGAGTAGTGGGTCAGTTTGGATTGCCCGCCAACGATTAGAGACAAAATCAGAACTGGGAGCGCAGCGACCAGCCACAGACTCAACGTTGATCATCTTCATTTTGAAACCGCAGTTTTCTTTAGACGTTTGGGCTCTTGAGTGTAGGGCTGGTGGCTGCGCTCCCAGTTCTGATTTCGTCTTAGCGATTCGCTCTAAGCTTCGGTAATGTTCGAGAACCGGAGCAAACTTTTCAAACTGACCCACTACCCCAGCGTGCGAGCGTGATGGAAAAATTCCCTTACAAGAGAATCGTAGTAACCGGCGGCTCAGGATTCCTGGGCCGGCATCTGGTAAAGCAACTGGAAGCGCTTTCCGATGTCGAGATCTTCGTTCCGCGTAAGGAGTCCTATGATCTGGTGGAGATTGCGAACGTCAGGCGTTTGCTCCTGGACACCAAGCCTGATCTGATAATTCACCTCGCTGCTATCGTCGGCGGCATCGGCGCGAATCAACAGAATCCCGGCCGCTTCTTTTACGACAATCTAATGATGGGCGCGCAGTTGATCGAAGAGGCTCGCGTTTCTGACGTGCGCAAGTTTGTGGCGGTGGGAACCGTGTGCGCGTATCCCAAGTTCACGCCGGTACCCTTTCGCGAGGAAGACTTGTGGAATGGCTACCCGGAAGAGACGAATGCGCCTTACGGGCTGGCGAAGAAGATGATGTTGGTGCAGTCGCAGAGCTACCGGCAACAGTATGGGTTCAACTCAATCTTCCTGCTGCCGGCAAATCTCTACGGCCCGGGCGATAGCTTTGATCAAGCGAGATCGCACGTCATTCCAGCGCTCATCCGCAAATGCGTAGACGCGCGCGAGCAGGGTGATGGGCACATTGATGTCTGGGGCACCGGCAATGCTTCGCGTGAGTTTCTCTACGTCGCCGATTGTGCCGATGCAATTGTGAAAGCTGCGGCCGAGTACGACGAAGGCGAACCAGTGAACATCGGTTCGGGCAGCGAGATAAAAATATCTGAACTGGTCAAGCTGATCGCCAGGTTAACTGGATTCGAAGGCGAGATCAGATGGCAAACGGACAAGCCCGACGGCCAACCCCGCCGCAGCCTCGACGTCTCACGCGCCCAGGAGAAGTTTGGCTTTCGCGCCAGCACGTCCTTCGAAGATGGGCTACGACGAACAATTGATTGGTACGAGGAGACTGCGAAGCTGGTGACAGCCGAGGTTTACTAGGACCGCGATTTTCAGTACCTAACCCTTCAGCTTATTCCGAAGCTCCTAATGTCAGCTCAATCTGAAATCAGCAGTCCGCAAACTGTCGCGCCTGCAAACTCCCAGAC
>Ga0134126_10003472_pt1 | contig 19733 bp, 16 predicted proteins | sample KB31752_FD_96881 | JGI IMG/M metagenome (GOLD analysis project Ga0134126, IMG submission 96881) | Terrestrial soil microbial communities with excess Nitrogen fertilizer from Kellogg Biological Station, Michigan, USA - KB3-175-2 | ecosystem: Environmental > Terrestrial > Soil > Unclassified ...
GTAGTAGCGCCCTGGTTCACAGCATACAGCCAGGAAGGGAATTTCTCATTCTGTAATAATTTGTAAGCAAGACTACTGTAGCCGTAATCCGATAAAGATTTACTGATCCATGCCGTACCAATAAAACCTGTCATTAGCGAATAGCTGGGGCGCAGGATGCTGTCATCGCCCTTGTTTTGCCGTTCTACGGATTGTTTCAAATTTTCAGCCATGAAGGGGATATTTTCTTTATTAAATGCATTCAGTGCAAGGCCTACTGCATACGCAGTTTGAACATCTGCAACTTTCCATTCAGGTTTTCCGGCTGGTGCGCCAAACCCGCCGCCACCAACCAACCCTATCGCCTTTTTATTTACACTTACAAATGTTTTATTAAAAAATGCTTTTCGTTCATCATACATTTCTTTAAATCTTGCCGCATCTGTTTTTTTACCAAGCAATGTTGCAACCTGCACCATAATGCCCAGGTCAAAAACATGATAAGCTGTTACCAGGTAATCGGTGCCCAATTGATTGTTCTGTTGCCCCAGCCAATCTCCCAGTTGCCTGTCAGTGCAAAGCCCGGTTTTTTTATCGATGGATGAATTGAGGTAATTGATGTATCTGTCCATTGCAGAGTAATGCTCTTTCAATAAACCGGTGTCATTGTATTGCTGGTAAGTTTCCCAGGGAACTGTTATGCCGGCACTACCCCAAAGCAGCCCGCCAAAACCACCACCTACCGGTGCTATATCAGTGAATTTCCCTTTATCAGTTTGCACATCACGCATGGCAAACATATGGCGCCTCAGAAACTGGCCGGAGTTCGAAATATAAGTTGCCGTGCGGGAAAAAACACTGATATCACCTGACCATCCCATGCGTTCATTTCGTTGAGGGCAATCTGTGGGAATGGTTAGAAAATTATCAACATTAGACCATACCAAATTGGACCAAAGCTTATTTACTTTATCGTTCGATGTTTCATAACTGGCGGTTAACTTTCTTATAGAACTAATGCATAAACCCTGCACTGAACCTAAAGGTAGCGCTTCATCCAAACCACTGATCTCAATATAGCGGTAACCGTGGGAGGTAAAATGAGGTTGCCAAACCTGTTGGCCGGCTTTCATTACATAAGTGTCCTGGCTCAATGCTGCACGGTAATTTTCAGTCATAATCAACCCAACATTATGCCCGTATTCTTTCATGTCCGGGTATAACATTTCGGCAACCCTTATGGTTAGTTTTTTACCGGCTTCGCCTTTGTTTATTTTGATTTTTGGGACACCTACTATGTTCTGCCCCAGGTCGTAAACATATACCTTTTTTCTAACTTCCTTTACTGTTTGCGCTGTAAGTTTTTTATAAATGCCAGCACTGTTTCCGATCTGCCCGATGAGCGATAAATTATCATAGTTTATTTTCTCTTCTGTACCATTGAAATTGAAAGAACCGCCGTGGTAAGCTGTTCCATCCAATGCAACCATTTCTGCGGGCGCCCATTTACTGTCATCGTATGTAGCTGTGCTCCAATTTTGAATGGCAGCTTCTTTTGTTGCATCGTATACTTCTCCCATATCAAGGCTGCTATAAACTATAGGCCCATTGTTATAATATTTCCATTTATTATCGTTAGTAGTGATGATTTCATTTGTACCATCATTATAAGTGATCACCAGTTTTGCCAGTAGCGATTGCCGGTCTCCAAAATGATTCCAGATGGCACCAAAACTTAATAAACCACTCCACCAGCCTTCACCTAACATGGCACCCACTGCATTTTCACCGTTGTTCACCATATTGGTAACGTCATAAGTTTGATATAGGTGTGTAATATTATATTGCGTCAATCCCGGGTTATAATAATCATCTCCAACACGCTTACCATTTAAGTAAACTTCATAAATGCCGCGGCTGGTAATATACAATCGTGCGCTTTCGATTTTTTTTGCGGCAACGGTGAAATTGGTGCGAAGCATCGGCATTGAATTATGGCTTGGATTGGCCACTACAAATACACCTTTGTTTTTTCCGTCAAGTTCATAAGCGTCATGATTTATACTGAAACCCGTGTTATTGCCGGAAGCGGCAAATTTATATATGCCATCATAAACGGGGCTAGAAAGGTTTTCCTGGAACAGGATATTTGATGGATTACGTATATTGGACACCGTTACATTTTTAAAAGATGCCTGCTGCCCACTGTCTACCGAAAAGCCCATGTCACAAAGCATTCCAAATGTGATATAATCATGGCCTTCGCCCATTGGATTTAAATTGACTGAAGCATCGGTAGCCGTCCGGGCAAAAGGATTACCTGAAGGCTTTGTATTTGAGCCCGCCACAAAAAATGAAGTGCTGTCATCAAGGGTAGCAAAAAGTTCACCGTATTGATCACGTATTGCAATTTGGTGGGTACCGTATTTATTGTTGTTATTTATGAATTTGTTTTTAATTTCAAATGATTTAACCGGAATGGCCGCGTTATCGTTCGGTGAATAACCAGCCCTGTAAAAATTTAATTTTGCTTTGCCGGTATCACCTCTGCCCACATCACTTATATCCAGTTCAACTTTTAAATAACTTTCATTTTTACCACTCTCAATCTGCATGATGTTTTTATTTCTGTCCATCAGCCTGGGATCATTTGCGCCTAATATAATACTTGCCTTTGAGCTTCCTTTGGCAATCGTTAAGTTATATTTTAAAACGAACAGCGGCAGGTATTGCGAATAAAGAACAAGGCTTTTATCGCCACCGCCGATCCACTCAGCGCCATCCCATGCAGCGATACCAGGGTTCATCAATCCGGTTTCAAACCAGTCTGCCGCTTTTGAAGTATTGCCTTTATTGTCCCAAACAACTACCGTCCAGTTATAACGTGTGGTGGCGCTGAGGGGCGGCCCGGAATACACAATACCAACCGAATTTCCGCCGGCTACTTTTCCAGAGTTCCACGTAACATTACCTTTTAGGCCTTTCACTATAATTTGATAACCGGACTGAGAATAATTCCTTTCACCGGCAGGCGCTTTCATTTGCCAGCTAAACCTTGGCGCTTTTACATCAATGCCCATTGGTTCCGTGGTGTATTCAACCTGAAGGTTGTTAATAACTGGCTGTGCCACTATTTCATTGCCAAATATGTTAGAATTGCCTAGTAATAACAGCAGATAAATTTTCAGCATTAATTTATTATTCATCAGGCAAATTTAGAGTAAATGTAAAAAAGCGGAATTCCCAACTGTCATGCGCTATTATGTTTTACAATTGTAATTATTTTTTTTTTTGTAAAATTTTCGTAAGTACGTTTTTTCTTGTCAACTGCTGCCTTTTTACAGAAAGTATAAGTGGTATTAAATAACCGTAAGTCAAAATAATAGGAAGCGTTTATCAGATAAGTTTTAATTATTGACTTTTGTGTGGTAATTCGTGCAACGTTTTAACTAATTCTGAGGTCATGCAATTGAAATTTTTTTTATGAAACGTATATTTGTTAGTACAGCTGTTTTTCTTTTAATTTTAAGTTCCTGCAAAAAGGACAGCGCATTAAGCACCCTCCACGGACTTTATATTGAAGCAAGCCCATATTCCGGACGCTCACAATTAAATTTTATTAACAGTAAAATTGTTATTAAAACAGAAAAAGGAAGTAGCTATAAAGACACCTTTTATTACTCTATCTTACCAGGAATAAGCAAAATAATATTAACACCTGCCTGGACAAAAGATTTTCCCGGACAGCCATTTGACTTTGAAAAAATTGACGAAAATTCATTTAAGATAGAAAATCTTTATGCCAGTATTCCTGAATCACGTAAAAGCTTCATGATTTTTAAAAAATGATTTTGTGCTGCATGTCGCAGGCCACAAGATTTTTAAAAACGATATTCATTCTTCTGGCAAAAAGCTTAATTATATCTGTTAGCGCACCTGCCTATTCTGCAATAATAGAAGAAGTTCGTATTTAATCTAATCTGTAGTAAACCAACAAAAAACAGCAATTCCTGTTTTGGTGTAAATGGTTATACAAAAAGTTTTTACAGGTGCCCAACATAACCCTTTAGAAGATTAATCCACAAACTGTTGTAATTTTACTGGTAATTTTATTAAAATAAAAAAATTACCTATGTCCAAAAAATATTATTATTCATTTGTATTAATCGTCAGCTTTCTGCTCTTTAATACTCCCGAAGGTGTTGCCCAATCCACCATGTTGCCAATTGGTTCTGCAGCTCCTATTTTCAGCGCCCAGGCAAGCCTCGCCGGCAAGGATTATGATTTTTCCTTAAAAAAAGCCCTGGAAAAGGGGCCTGTTGTAGTCTATTTTTATCCTTCTGCTTATACGGGTGGCTGCGATTTGGAAGCGCATACTTTCGCTGAAATGAAGGATCAATTCACCGCAGCAGGCGCTACCATTATTGGTGTATCCGCTGACGATATCCAAAGGTTGAACCTATTCTCTTCTGATCCGCAATATTGTGCGGGAAAGTTCCCGGTGGCCTCAGATCCTGGAGGTAAAATTGCCGAAACTTATGGCCTGAAGTTGATTGTTGCAAATCAGCCTTTTAAAGATGTAAGGGGCGTGGAGGTTAATCATGGCTTTATCCCCCGCACCACTTTTGTTATCAATAAAAATGATAAAATTGTGGCTGTCTTTTCATCGGAAACCGATAAAATTTCACCGGACGAACATGTAAAAAGAGCTTTGGCAGTGGTGAAGAAATTATAATTTAAACAGAGAAGTTTTAGAAGAAAATAATTTTTCTTACCTATTATCCTTTTTTTAAAAAAGGAAAGCAAGCCTTTGTTATTTTGTAACTCATGAAACTTTAGTGAAAAAATTCTATTTAAAATCCTGCTTTAAAATGAAAAACACTTGCTGCTGCGTGGAATAATAACTCCAAAAATTAAATTCATAACGAAATGAAAAGGTTTATTTTATTTATTCTGATTATAGGATTAGGAATTCAAAATGGATTTACGCAAACTATTGACAAAACCAAACTTGACAATTACTTTGATTCATTAGAAGCGAATAACAAGTTTATGGGAAGTGTGGCTATTGCTGAAAACGGGCAAATTATTTATACAAGGCAAATTGGTTATGCAGATGTTGAAAAGAAAATTAAACCAAACGATAATACTAAATATAGAATAGGGTCCATTTCAAAAACATTTACAACAGTTTTGATTTTCAAAGCTATTAACGAAGGGAAACTTAAATTAACAGATAAAATTGATACCTATTTTCCGACAATCAAAAATGCCGGCAAGATTACTATTAGCGATTTGTTGTACCACAGAAGCGGGATTCACAATTTTACAGCGGATGAAGATTATTTAAAATGGAATACTGAAAAGAAATCGGAAAATGAGATGATTGAAATCATTTCAAAAGGCGGAAGCGATTTTGAGCCTGGTAGCAAAGCCGAATACAGCAATTCAAATTTTGTGCTATTATCGTATATACTTCAGGCGATCTACAAAAAAGATTACGCCCAATTATTAAATGAAGAAATCATAAAACCACTCGGTTTAAAAAATACTTATTATGGTAAAAAAATAAATATTAAAGGCGACGAATGTTATTCTTATTCCTGGAAAGGAAATTGGGTAAAAGAAGCAGAAACAGACATGTCAATTCCTGTGGGAGCAGGTGCCATCGTATCTACGCCAGGTGACTTAACCAAATTTGCGGACGCACTATTCGGCGGAAAATTAGTTACTGAAAAAGACGTTGATTTAATGGAAACTATAAAAGATAATTATGGAATGGGCCTATTTAGGGTTCCATTTGACGATAAATTTGGTTATGGGCATAATGGTGGAATTGATGGCTTTACTTCAGTCATGTATCATTTTGCAGACAATGACGTATCAGTTGCATTGACATCTAATGGAACAAATTTTGATAACAATCAAATTTCCATTGCTTTGTTAAGTACGGTTTATCATAAACCATTTGAAATACCGGCGTTCAAAACCTTTGAAGTGACGAGCGCTGAATTGGATAAGTACTTAGGTGTTTATTCCAGCAAACAAATACCTTTAAAAATTTTCATAACAAAAAACGGAAAAACTTTAATGGCCCAGGCAACAGGCCAATCTGCAACGGCATTAGAAGCCACGGGAAAAGATAAATTTAAATTTGATCCTGCAGGCGCAGTTTTCGAATTCAACCCTACAAATAAAACAATGGTTTTAAAGCAAGGTGGTGGAATAATCAATTTTTCAAAAGAATGATAAACAACGGGTTTGTTTGGCAGTAATCTGGTAAAGGAAAGGCACTGAGCTAATAAGCTCTGCCGTCTTAGGTTCCAGTAAACAAGCAAATAACTGCTTTTTGTATTTACCTTCGTTTTGTTTTTTCACTTTGTATAAAATGTAGGGATGGAAAGTGCATTGAAAGACGCTAATCGGCCGAAACACTTTGGCTGCTACTTTTAAAGATGCTAAAACTATCATTATGAAAATCAAAGTGATTAGGTTGTTTATTATTTGGTCAATTCTTGCAACAAGTTGTAACAAAGGCAGCAATAATTCAATTGATGTTTCAAAGCAATGGAAGATTGACAATCCCGGTTTATTAATTTCAGGATTGGACGACGGGCAATCGGAAAATAAAACATTTTCAACTCAGGAATTAAGTTTATTTAATTCTTTCGACACTGTAAACCTGGCTGGGACAACGATGCCAGGTTCTGTTTTGCAAGAAAGGCCTTTAAGCCATAACTATTCATTCCCAAACCCATTTAATCAAACGACGCAACTATCTTTAAGTTTTTCACCGCGATTTTCCGGGCAGATCGTTTTAAAATATGTAATCGTTAATGCAGATTTTACAGTCGTTGACAAATCTGCTATTAGAATTCAGGCAACAGTTTGCTCATGCCCCTCACTTTCTTCAACAAGTGGAATAATTGATTTAAAGCCTAATGCCCCAAGCGGCCAATTTCGGCTTTATTATACACTTAGTTCACAAGGCAACGTTCATTTTTATAAAACGTGGGGGAATATCCAGGAGAATTAGGATTTTGCTTAACTATTATGCCGGTAAGCCTTCGGTAAAATAAATATTGCTTCGCAGACGATATTTTCGGTGGAAGGTAATTTTCTTCAGCGTTGATTTTGCCGGCGAGGTGGCCTTATCAAATCAAATAATCCTATTATAATCAAGGCATAGCTCGCTAAAGGCATTTTCTATTTATTCGGATTTTGACAATAAAACCACGTACAGTAAACCGACAAATAACAGGGATTTTTATTTTATAACTAAAATGAAAATGGTTAACCTTTTAAACTGCTCATGTCAATCACAAAACGGTATTTCACTTCATTTTTAAGCATGCGTTCAAATGCTTCATTGATGTCCTGCATTTTGATAACTTCAACATCGGCAGTTATATTTTTTTCTGCGCAGAAATCAAGCATTTCCTGTGTTTCTTTCGTACCACCAATCATAGAACCTATAATGGACCGCCTGTTTTTCAACAGGGCAAACGGGTTTACTTTAGGGTTATCTTTTGGCAGGCCGACTATTAATAATTTCCCATTCAAATTAAGCAGGTTAAGAAATTTTTCATAATCATGATCAGCGCTGATGGCATCAAGTACTACATTAAAATGGCTGCTTAGTTTTTTCATTGCCGCCTTATCGGTGCTCAAAACAAAATGATGTGCGCCCAAATCAAAAGCGTCTTTTTCTTTAGAAGATGAAGTGCTTAAAACAGTAACATCGGCTCCCATGGCTACTGCAAATTTTACAGCCATGTGCCCCAAACCTCCAAGCCCTGCTACAGCCACTTTATCACCCGGTTTTACATCAGCAAATTTTAGCGGCGAGTAAGTTGTAATACCGGCACAAAGCAAAGGTGCCACACCGGATAATTCCAGCTTATCAGAAATGTGGTATACCCATCTTTCGTCAGTAACAATTTGTGTGCTGTACCCGCCATAAGTTACTGTTTTCTTATCTCTTTCATAACCGTTATAAGTTCCGGTCATTCCCTCTACGCAATATTGTTCGAGATAATTTTCACAAGGGCTGCATTGGCGGCAACTGTCAATCATTACGCCCACGCCGGCTAAATCGCCTTCTTTAAATTTGGAAACAGCACTGCCGACTTTTAGGACTTTTCCTACTATTTCATGTCCCGGCACCATTGGGTACATGGAACTTCCCCACTCATTTCTGGCCTGGTGAACATCAGAGTGGCAAACCCCGGAAAATAAAATATCAACCAACACATCGTGCTCTTTTAACTCTCTTCTTTCAAATTCAAAAGGAGCTAATAATTCTTCAGGGCCTTTCGCCGCATACGCTTTTACAGGGATCATTTTTTATTTTTTCAGCCTCAAAATTAACCAAATTCATCCATTTAAACCCTTAAGAATATTTTCTTTCTGTACATAAAATAAAGGAATGCCCATTTTACCAACACGACACAAATAGCCATCACCACCGCATTAAAAGGATTACCCACGAGCTGGCCAAGCCAGCCAAGAAAAGCATGAGTGCTGTATTCCCAATTTAGAAACCTGCCTGACATGTATATGAGGATAGAATTCATTCCTATAACTCTAAAGAAAAACGCCCACTTTTGATATCCAAGAATGTCTATAATATAATAGAAAAGAGAAAGTAGCAAAAGGCTGATACCGCCAACATTTAATACAAAAGAACTCGTCCAAAGATTTTTATTAATTGGAAAATCAAAATTCCAAATTAATGCGAGTATGATGCATACAACTCCTGCGCCAGCCATCAGCGCAGCTTTCTTTTGTTGCGTATAAGGGCTGTTCTTTAATAATTGGCCGGTTAAAATTCCCAATAAACCTGTGGCAATTGCCGGAATTGTTGACATGATTCCTTCGGGGTCATGAATAACTAAATAAAGCCTTCCCGGTAAAAAAAGCCGGTCTACATAGGACGCAAAATTTCCTTCCATTGTTAAATCGCCATGCGGAAAACCCGGCGCAGAAGTGAATTTGAACATCAGCCAATAACCAATTAATATTCCAAAAAACCAGATAATTTGTGTTCGGTATTTCGAGTAGATATAAATAATATTTGCAAACATATAGGCCAATCCAATCCTTCCTAAGACACTCGCAAAACGCATTTTAGAAATTGGTTCTATAGTAAGGCCGTTATTGTAAATAATTCCCAGCAGCACTAATATCAACCCCCTTTTTACCACGCGCCATAAAACCTGTTGTTTGGCCTGCCCTTTCTCCATCGCGCGGCCTACAGAATATGGAGTGGCCACGCCTGCAATGAATAAAAAAAGAGGAAAAATTAAATCGTAAAAATGAAATCCGTTCCATGCCGGATGGGTAAATTGATTGGCCAAAGTTTGCCAGAAAGGAGAGCCGGTTGCTTTGCCCATGCTATGCATAATTTCGTCTGCGCCAATGATCCAGAACATGTCAAAACCGCGTAAAGCATCGAGGGAATAAAGCCTTTGTGAAGTAAGGTTTTCTGCCATAATAGTATTTGGTTTTTTAAAAAGAGTTAGTTAAAAATAAAGTATTAACGTGGGCGCCCGAATCAATACGAAGGTTTAAAGATAATAGAAATAGAAACCGCGTTAACAAATTATTTTGTAAATTTTTTAAATTAAAATCAATGGAATTTGTCGGTTTACTGGTTTTTAATTTTCTAACAAATGAAAAAAATGCATTCTGAATTACCGCATGGGCAGCTTCGATTGTGGCCGGCGGGATACCAACCGGCAACAATTTCGAATAAGCTTGGAGAAAGCTACACTTATTTTCATTGGTGTAAAAATTCTTAATTTGCAATCTATTCCTTCTCATAAAATCTTTTATACAACATGAAATACTCTTTTTTAATTGTAGTTTTTGCCTTGATTTCTTTCAATACAAAAGCTCAATGTTCTGATTCATTAACTGCTGCCGATTATTCAAAAGCAGAACAACTGATGTTTTATAATACTTATAAATATATTGATCATGCAAGGGTAGATCCGCATTGGGTTGGAGATGGCCAGTTTTGGTATACTGATTCAAAGGGTGATAGCACTGAATACGTTTTAGTAAATTCGGCTACTGGGAAAAAAACGAATGTTTCAAAAGAAAGCTTGCCAAAAGAACCGAACCATTCCTGGAACCGCGATGAAGTGGTATCTCCTGATGGAAAAAAAGCTGCTTTTATAAAAGATTATAATTTGTGGGTAAAAGATTTATCTACCGGAAAAGAGACGCAACTAACAACTGATGGTGTAAAAGACTTTGGCTACGCCACCGATAATGCGGGCTGGAAACACAGCGGTGCAGCCATTTTGCGTTGGTCGCCTGATTCCAGAAAAATTGCTACTTTTCAGCAAGACCAGCGTAAAGTGGGAAATATGTATTTGGTTTCTACGAATGTTGGCCATCCAAAATTAGAAGAATGGAAATACCCTTTGCCAGGGGATTCTAACATTGCAATGATTGAAAGAGTAATTATTAATATTGATACGCCAAAGGTAGTCAGGCTGCAAATGCCGCCGGATTTCCACAGGGGAACGTTAAGCGACGATGTTTCAAGTAGTGGTACATTTGATGATGTGGATTGGAATCCGAACGGTAAAGAACTGGCTTTTGTGTCGACTTCGCGCGATCATAAAGTTGAAAATTTCCGTATAGCCAACACCGTTACAGGTGAAGTGCGGGATGTTTTTACTGAAACAGCCCCTACACAATACGAATCGGGCCAGGGAGCTATCAACTGGCGTTACCTTCCGGCAACACATGAAATTATCTGGTATTCCGAACGTGATAATTGGGGGCATTTGTATTTGTATGATTCCGAAACCGGTAAACTGAAAAATAAAATAACAACAGGTGATTTTGTGATAACCAAATTACTTAAAGTTGATCAGAAGAAGCGTGAATTGTATTTCCTTGCTGATGGAAGGGAAGATATAAATCCATATTTTACCCAATTCTGTAAAGTTGATTTTGCAGGGAAACATCTTACTACACTCACTCCTGAAATTGGAAATCATTCGATTGATTTATCTCCGAACGAAAAGTATTTCGTGGATAGCTATTCTCAGCCTGACGTTCCGCCAGTATTTGTCCTAAGGGATTTGAATGGGAAATTGATTACTCCATTAGGGAAAACTGATATTTCAAGGTTGGTTCCTACTGGCTGGCAGCCGCCAAAACCATTTAGTGTAAAGGCCGCGGATGGGAAAACAGATATTTACGGATTATTGTTTATTCCTGCCAAAATGGGCCCCAATAAAAAGTATCCGATCATTGATTATATTTATCCGGGCCCGCAGGGTGGGAGTGTAGGAAGCTGGTCTTTTGAAGCTTCAAGAGGAGATAACAATGCCTTGACAGCATTGGGATTTGTAGTGGTTGCCATAGAGGGTACCAGCAACCCGCTTCGTTCTAAAAGTTTTCATGATATGAGCTACGGCCACATGGCTGAGAATACTCTGCCTGACCAGGTTAATGGAATAAGGCAATTGGCACAAAGATTTTCTTTTATTGATACAACGAAAGTTGGAATTTGGGGCCATTCAGGTGGCGGTTTTGCTTCCGCGGATGCAATGTTTACTTATCCGGATTTTTTTAAAGTAGGTATTGCAGAATCAGGAAACCATGACAACAGGAATTATGAAGATGATTGGGGCGAAAGGTATAACGGCCTGGAAAAAATCGGCTCTGATGGAGTTTCAAATTATGAACCCCAGGCAAACCAGGTGTATGCAAAGAACCTCAAAGGCAAGCTGATGCTGGCTCATGGAATGATGGACGACAATGTTCCTCCTTCCAATACAATGCTGGTAATAGAAGCTTTGGAAAAAGCCAATAAAGATTATGACCTGGTTATTTTTCCGAACAGCCACCATGGTTATGGCCAGTATTCATTGTATATGATGCGCCGCCGCTGGGATTATTTTGTCAGAAACCTATTGGGAGCAGTCCCTCCAAAAGATTATGAATTTCATTATTCGTTTAACCGCAGGTAATAATAAACACAGGTTGTGTACAGCTTGCTTCACAGCCTTAGCAGAAAATGCATTATATTTTAGTAGCCTTATTCTTTTATTCGCATTGAATTAATTGGTTGAAATACGGTATAAAGGTTTGGTTGGTGAGGCTTAATTTCTTCTGCTAAGGTTCCCGGTTATTAACGCCATGAGATTTATCTCATTTATTTTTACTATCGAACCCAAATAAAAATCACTTATAAAAGTCCGTTTACTGTTTGAATTTCCATCCCTCATTCGCTAGTTACTATCTCTTTATTATATTTTTTCTGTAAGAATAAATTCCATTTGCCTGTGCTGTGCAGGTGATAGTTAAATCGTTTATACAAACATTTGGTGGAAGGGAAGCGCAATAAAAAACAGAATCAGCAATGTCTTCTCCGGTAAGCGGAACAAGGCCATCATAAACTTTATCAGCCTTTTCTTCATCCCCTTTAAAGCGTACCAAAGAAAATTCTGTTTCTGCAGCGCCGGGTTTTATGTTCGTTACTTTAATATGGTGTGGCAACAAATCAATTCGCATGGAATGGCTGATAACTTCTACAGCACTTTTGGTAGCGCAATAAATATTCCCGCCTTCATATACTTCATCGCCCGAAATAGAACCAATATTGATTATGTGGCCGCTATTATTTTTTACCATAAATGGAATTACCGCTTTGCTAACATACAGCAACCCGGTAATGTTTGTGTCGATCATCGTTTCCCAGTCTGTAAGTTCAGCTTTATCAAATGGGCCCTTGCCCAAAGCCAGGCCAGCATTGTTTATCAGGATATCAATGGACTTCCATTTGTCCGGAAAAGCATTTATATTTTCAAAAACTTCTTCTTTATTCCTAACGTCAAACGGTGCACTTAAAATTTCAATTTCATATTTTTCCCGGAGTGATTTTTTTAAATCTTCTAACCTCTCTTTTCTTCTTCCATTGATAATAAGGTTATCGCCATTGGCTGCAAATTTTTCAGCGCAGGCTTTGCCAATACCTGAGGTAGCGCCTGTAATAAATACATTTCTTTTCATTTCTTTTATTTTTATAAATAAGTGATTAGCTTTTTGTCTGACAACCTAGGGTAGGTTTTTTTTATAAATTAAATATTCGTTTATGCATTGCTGTTACTTCAAATTCGAAAATAGAAATCCTTATTAAAAGTCCGTTTACTGCCATTGCTTTTCTAAATCAAAAACGCTTCAAATTCTTCCGGCGAAGAAATAATCTGAAGGTATTGATGGATATCAGAATATAAGAATTCATCTTTTTCTGCTTTTTCTAAGAATGCAATAAGATGATCGTAAAATCCGGAAGTATTCAACACAAATATTTTTTTATTATGAAGGTTTAACTGATTCCACGTAAGCATTTCGAAAAATTCATCCATGGTGCCAAAGCCTCCTGGCAGTACCAATGCCGCATCGCATTTTTCATAAAGTAGCCGCTTCCGTGCGTGCATATTTTCAACTTCAAACATTTCTGTTAACCCATTGTGCATGTGTTCCGGAACGGCAAGAAAGCGTGGCATAATGCCTACCACTTTACCATTATTTTCCAAAACAGAATTGGCGACCTCTCCCATAATCCCTTTATTTCCCCCACCATAAATTAGAGTAATATTATATTTTGCAAAAAGGTTTCCAATTTGTTTCGCTTGTTCACAAAATAATGGGTTACTTCCATTTTTGGAGCCGCAAAAAACAGTTAAAGATTGAAATGGCATATTTTTATTTATCTTGAATAAAAATCAAAATTAAAAAATAGAAATCCAAAATCATTTTTAATCTTTCCAAAAAAATTCTATGTCCCCCGTTGTATTGCTCTCTTTCATTATTGGTTATTTTTTAGTTCTCATTTTTATTTCTTACGCCACTTCCAGGAAATCTACAGATAACGCCACTTTTTTTATCGCTAACCGCTCCTCAAAATGGTACCTGGTTGCTTTCGGAATGATAGGCACAGCATTAAGCGGCGTTACTTTTATTTCTGTCCCGGGCGAAGTTGGAAACCTTGCCGGTTCGCAGTTTCGTTACTTTCAGTTTGTTTTGGGAAACGCAGCCGGGTATTTTTTAGTTGCTTATATTTTATTGCCGTTGTATTATAAAATGCATTTGATTTCTATTTACGAAGTAATAGAAAGGACGCTGGGAAAAGTAAGCCACAAAACCGCCGCTGCCATCTTTTTGGTTTCCAGAGTGATAGGCTCAGCCTTCAGGTTATACCTTGTCGCAATCGTTTTGCAAAGATTTATTTTTGATGAAATGGGCGTTCCCTTCTGGCTTACGATTGTTATTTGTTTGTTGCTGATCTGGGGCTATACCTTTCGCGGAGGTTTGAAAACCATCATCATTACCGATTCGCTGCAAACCGTATTTTTGGTTTCTTCCGTTTTTCTTTCTATTTATTTTATTTGCCATGCCCTGGATTTTAATATCGGCCAGGCTTTCCATGCTGTAAAAGACAGCCACTATTCTAAAATATTTTTTACAGATCATTTCGTTTCAAATAAATTTCATTTTTCAAAACAATTCCTGGGTGGCATTTTTGTGACTATTGGCATGTTTGGCCTTGACCAGGATTTGATGCAAAAAAACCTTAGCTGCAAAACCTGAAAGATGCACAAAAGAATATGTTGAGCTTCACTTTTATTTTTGTTATTATCAATTTGTTTTTTTTAAGCGTTGGTGCGTTGTTATATATTTATGCCCAACGCGAAGGAATCGCAATTCCTTTAGATTCGTTAACTCACCAGCCACGCACCGATTACTTGTTTCCTGAAATTGCCCTGAATCATTTTAAAGGCGTCCCTGCAATCGTATTTATGTTGGGTTTAACGGCTGCAACATTCGCCACCACTGATTCAGGGCTTACTGCTCTTACCACTTCGTTTTGTATAGATTTTTTAAATTTTGATAAAAAGAAAAATATCGCAGAAAAAGAAATGGTGAGGAAACGCACTTTAGTTCATTTAGGATTTTCATTTTTGATTTTATTGACTGTGCTTTTATTTAATGCTGTAAATGATGCGTCGGTTGTAACTGCAATTTTTAAAGTAGCTACTTATACTTATGGGCCGCTGATAGGATTATTTGCTTTTTCTTTGTTTGCTAAAAAAAGGCAGGTGATGGATAGTGCGACACCTTTCATAGTTGTGCTTGCTCCTTTTTTGTGTTTTTTTATAGATAAATATTCTACTGTTTTATTTGATGGGTATGTATTTGCTGAAGAGTTGATAATTGTAAATGGGCTTCTTACCTTTATCGGGTTATGGATTATGAGCAGAAGAAAAAGTACTGAAGAAAAAAATGAAGCCTATGCCTGGCCTGATGAATGATACCATTAATAATTATGCAACTTCTTTTTCTGAACCAACAGATAAGTTATTAAAAGGGATAGAAGATTTTACTTTAAAGAATCATGATCACTCCAACATGTTGAGTGGCCCTTTGCAGGGGAAACTTTTGGAGATGTTGAGCAAAATTATAAAACCAAAATTAATCCTTGAAGTAGGAACATTTGTTGGGTATAGTGCATTATGCCTGGCAAAAGGGTTACAACCTGGCGGCTTTTTACACACTATAGAACTAAGGGAAGATGATGCTGATACTGCTCAAAATTATTTTACAAAATCTTCACATTCCAAACAGATAATTTTACACAGGGGAAAAGCATTAGAGATTATTCCTACGCTAAATAATGAATGGGATTTGGTTTTTATTGATGCTGATAAAACCAATTATATAAATTATTACGAATTAACTTTACCGCGCATAAAAAAGGGCGGAGTTATTTTGGCAGATAATGTTATGTTTCACGGCGAAGTATTGAATGAAAAAATCAAGGGTAAAAATGCAATTGCTGTAAATGCTTTTAATGAACACGTGGCAAAAGATGAGAGAGTACAGCAGGTGATAATGACCGTTAGGGATGGAATAATGATGATGATAAAAAAATAATTTTTTGATATTGGATTCTAATTTTTGTTTATTGATGAATAAATTTTTGATCATTATATTTTTTACTTCGGGATGTTTTTTTAATGCATCTGCACAAGATATGACTGCACAGGAATATGTTCAGAAGTATAAAGGCCTGGCAATCGAAGAAATGAAAAGAATGGGCGTGCCGGCTGCGATTACACTCGCACAAGGTTTATTGGAAACTCAAAACGGCAACAGTGATTTATTTAAGGAATCCAACAATCATTTTGGCATTAAATGCAAAAGCACATGGACAGCAGAAACTGTAAGCCACGATGATGACGCCCCCGGCGAATGTTTCAGAAAATATAAAACTGACGAAGATTCTTACCGCGACCATTCTAATTTTTTAAGGGGCAACAGCAGGTATGCGTTTCTGTTCCAGTTAAGCCCATCGGATTATAAAGCATGGGCATATGGGCTGCAAAAAGCGGGCTACGCAACAAATCCCCGTTATCCCCAAATTTTAATAAAAAATATTGAGGATAATAATCTGGAACAATACACAGATGAAGCTTTAAATGATGTACCTCATTTTGATGCTTCTCAATATGTAAATGACACTGAAAAGGATTCTTCTCGAACCATTCCGGATCCGGGCGCACCCTTGAGCCAACCGATGAACCTGACTATTAATGGTGCCAAAGCTTTGTATGTTCCTAAAGGTACTTCGTTATTAGCTATCGCTACAGAAAATAACATAAACCTGGAAAAATTACTGTCAATAAACGATTTGCAAAATGACGGGCTTTTACAAAAAGATCAATATGTTTTTTTGGAGAAAAAACAGAAAGAAGGGCGCCAGGATTTTTGTATCGCAATGCCAAATGAAACACTTTACGATATTTCTCAAAAATATGGGGTGGTTTTGCAAAGTCTTTATACTTATAATAATCTGTCAGCCAATGATTTTATTGTTGCAGGAACTAAAATATTTTTAAAACCACAAGCGCAGTTGCAACAAGCAGCTTCTTCAGATGTAGTGCCATTAAGCACTAAGGCCAAAAATCAAAACCAGCAAGCAGCGCCACGGAATACCACTTATATTGTTCAGCCAAAAGAAAGCCTTTATGCTATTTCAAAAAAATATGGTGTATCTGTTGATGATTTAAAAAAATGGAATAACCTAAAAGACAATCATTTACAGATAGGGCAGCAACTTATCATTTCAAAATAATATATGGCTAATTTAAAAGTTCATGACAAAGAATTTATTCCGTACATCAGCGCTACAGAAATAGAAACGCAGGTAGCCAGGGTTGCAAAGGAAATCAATAAAGATTATGAAGGTAAGAAGCCATTATTTATTGCAATTCTTAACGGTGCTTTTATTTTTGCTTCTGACCTTTTTAAGAAAATAAATGTCCAGGCAGAAATTTGTTTTATAAAACTGGCTTCTTATAAAGGTGTGAAATCAACCGGGAAAGTAATCACCGCAATCGGCCTGGATGCGGAAATTTATAATCGGGATGTAGTAATAATTGAAGATATAGTTGACACGGGAAAAACCTTATCACAATTTTTACCTCAACTGCAACATCAACATCCCGCTTCTTTAAAAATTGCAGCATTATTGCATAAACCATCAGCAACTATTCATTCAATAAATATTGATTATTTGGGCTTCACTATTCCAGATAAATTTGTGCTTGGGTACGGGTTGGATTATGATGGCCTGGGAAGGAATATTAAAGAGATTTACCAATTAGTTTAAATTGCTTTAAAAAGTTTTGCTATTTTGTAAATAAGAAGACTTTTTCTTTTTTTACTTTATTTTCATGAAAAAGGTATTTGCCATTTTTACTTTATCGTTTTGCTTGCATCATTCCTTCGCCCAATATTACATTCGGGGGGATGTAAAAGATGAATTAAACCTTCCTCTGCAAAACGTGAAAATTTATATGCCAGAGTCGCAATCCCTTTATTCCAGTGGCATTTCGGGGGGCTTTGGTATTCCTACTAACCACGCAACAGATTCACTAATTTTTAGCCTGGACGGATATGTTACGCAAGGTATAAGAATTAAAACCAGCGAGTACCAGCATATTATTTTAAAAATAATTCCGATAGGCTCACAAATTAATAAGCAAAAATTAGTATCATTAACTACAGGAAACAATGGAAATATTTTTCCGGTTTCTTATTATGAAAATGAGAGTTATAGCAATCTTGCAGAAAATGATTTTGTGAAAGCAGGTAGTGATACTAAGACGCAATTCTCAATGCGGATTGATAAAGCCTCATATAGTAATGTGCGTAGGTTCATCAACCAGGGGACAAAAGTGCCCGTAGATGCTGTAAGGATTGATGAAATGCTTAACTATTTTAATTTTAATTATAAAGAACCCGAAGCAAATGATGTTTTCAGAGTTGAGTCCCATGTTTCAGATTGCCCATGGAATAACCAACACCGTTTGTTGTTTTTAAATCTATCGGCAAAAAAAATAAACCTGGACCATGTGCCACCTTCGAACCTGGTTTTTTTGATTGATGTTTCGGGAAGTATGGATTTACCCAATAGGCTGCCTCTTTTAAAACAGGCTTTTCAATTGCTGGTAAAAAACCTGAGAAGGCAGGATACGGTTTCGATTGTAACTTATGGTGGAACTGTAGGAATTTGGCTTCCGCCCACTGGCGGCGCTCACAAACACATTATTTCAAAATCTATTGAAGCCCTTTCTGCATCTGGCGATACGCCGGGGGAAGCTGCCATAAGAACTGCATATAAGCTCGCCGATGCTACTTTTATAAAAGGTGGAAATAACAGGATAATTTTAGCTACCGATGGCGATTTTAATGTCGGGCAAAGCAATGAAGCAGACCTTGAAGAGTTGATTTCAAAAGAAAAACAATCAGGTGTGTTCCTTACGTGCCTGGGCGTCGGGATGGGGAATTATAAAGATTCAAAAATCGAAGTGCTTGCTAAAAAGGGAAACGGAAATTTTGCTTATATAGATGACCTGAGAGAAGCGGAAAAAGTGTTGGTAACTGAATTTACTCAAACTCTTTATTCTGTGGCCAGCAATGTTTATGTCAGTACTAAATTTCATCCGGATCTGATAAAAGAATACCGTTTGATAGGTTATGATAATAAGAAAAGCATCATATCAGAAAAAGTGTACGAGCTGGAAGGTGGCGAAATAGGCTCTGGCTCAGGTAATACAGCCATCTTTGAATATCTGCCAACCACTTTAGATTCTACAAACGGTGTTAAGAAAAATATTGCTGATTTTGAAATTCACTATCGGCTTCCGAATGATAGCATAGAAAAAATTATTAAATATCCATGCCCCGATAATTATGTAAAATTTGATTCGCTGCAAAGTGAACTTCGTTTTGCAACAGCCGTTGCTATGTTTGGTTTAAAATTGAGAGAATCAAAATATTTTCCTAAAGATTTGGAATGGAGTTTTATAAAAAATATTGCCATCAAAGCTCAATCACCTGATAATTTTTTGGAAACTGAATTTATAGAATCGATTGATAAATCACAGGGGATTTATTCAGAAAAAAAGAAGAGGGGATTTTGGCGAAAGGATAGGGATGAATGAAAATAGAATAGTAAATTAGTAAGGAAGATAGGTTTATCATTAATATTTGATAGTAAAAAAAATATCTAATACTTTTAATTTTTATCAACCATGCAAATAATACCTTTTTTAATTAAAGAACTTCAGCAGGAAACAAAAACTACCAGGAAGTTTTTGAAATTGGTAAACCCTGACAACTTTCAGTGGAAACCGCACGAAAAAAGTATGGAAATGAAA
>Ga0134126_10003473_pt1 | contig 19730 bp, 20 predicted proteins | sample KB31752_FD_96881 | JGI IMG/M metagenome (GOLD analysis project Ga0134126, IMG submission 96881) | Terrestrial soil microbial communities with excess Nitrogen fertilizer from Kellogg Biological Station, Michigan, USA - KB3-175-2 | ecosystem: Environmental > Terrestrial > Soil > Unclassified ...
GTCGCCTGGCTCGTTCGAGATCGTGCGGTTGATGCCGACAGTGCAGGGCCGCTACCAATATCGCGTGCGCTCGCTGCGCGATGGCCATGAACGCATGGTCACCGAAGCCGAACTCGAACGGCAATAGCCGTGACGCAGTCCGAACGTTATCGGGCCAAGGCTCAAGCGTTGCGGGACGACTGCGCGAAAATGTCGGATACCCGTATCCGCGATGAGATACTGATCATCGCTTCTCAGTACGAGCAACTTGCGCAATATACGGAGCGGTCGGAGCGGTCGCGATAAGCGGCGATCGCGAATATCGGACGCGCGTCCGCTACGCTCCAGCAGAATCCCTGTTGCCCTTGCGGCTGAAGAGCCGCAGCAGCCCGGCTGTTTGGCGATGCCATTGCCGCACAGGCAGCGCCGGATAGCCGCCAACCCGGCCCGACGCTTCAATATCGCGCATAACACCGCTTTTGCCCGCGATCCGCGCACCCGCACCGATCACGAGATGATCACTAATGGCGGTTTGTCCGCCGACCATGACATCATCGCCCAGGATGGTGCTCCCGGCGATACCGACTTGGCCCGATAGCACGCACCGTCTGCCCAGCCGGACGTTATGTCCAATTTGGACAAGGTTATCGATCACGGTGCCGGTCCCGATCACGGTGTCACCCATCGCGCCGCGATCGATCGTGCAGTTCGATCCGATCGCCACATCATCTTCGATGATAACACGACCGAGTTGAAGTAAGCGCAATGGTCCGCTTGGCCCCGCGACAAAGCCGAAGCCAGGCCCGCCGATGGTGCAGGAGCTGCCGATTTCGACTCTTTCACCGATAAGCGTGCTGCCGATCGTGCTATGGGCGCCGATGCGGCTGTCGCTGCCGATGCAGACGCCCGCCCCCAGAACCGCGTGAGATGCCACGTGGCACCGGTCACCCACCGTCACGTTCGGCCCGACAATGGCGCCGAAATCGATCTGTGCGCCACGACCGATGAGCGCCGACGGATCGATTTGGGCGCTGCCGCTGATGGCGCCGTTCGGCGGCATCGCGGGATAGAGCAAGTGCCCTGCTCGGGCAAATGCAGCCCGTGGATCCGTCGCGAACAGGAGCGGCTGGCCTTCCAATGCATGCAACGCGAGTTTGCGCGTCGTGACCACGGCACCTGCCTTCGTACCGGCGAGGGCCGCAGCGTAGCGAATGTCGAAGAAGACGCTCAAATCGCCGCTGCCAGCGGTTTCCAAATCGCCGACGCCATGAATCCAGATGTTGCTCGTCGATGTCGAAGACTCCTCGGCGCCGATGTGGGATGCGATGTAATTCAGTGCGAACGGCCCGCACGCGCGGAAGAAGCGCTGATCTGTCATGCGCTTCCTCTCGAAAGCGTCACGCCATAAGAAGCGTCGTTGCTGCAGGGACGTCTCAGCGTGGCGACTCCTTCTCAGCTGTTGCCGATGCCCCGCTTGCTGCTCCTTCGCCGATCACTTCGGGCGAGTCAGCTTTTTGCGAGGCATCCCGTTCCGCGCGACGGAGCAATTTCTTCTGTTGCTTTTCTTCTTTCGCCCTTTGGCGGTCGGCGCGTTGAAGGCGGTAATTCGGCTTGAAAGGCATCGGATCTCTCTCAACTCATTCTGCTCGACAAGGAAGAATTCCACGTCAAGTCGCCTAATCGAGAGCTGGCGGAACAGCTCACGCGGGCAACGGAGAGAAACCTACGCGACAGACAAGGCGACTATGGACCTGTGATAGCCAACATTCAAGCTATCAGACGAGATGCGCCTCGACTCAGTCGAAATCGCTCTTTCGGAGCAGGATCTGTCCCTTCGTTGCTTGAAGAGGGTGCTTTTCGCTCGCTTTCTTCTCAATCGTGTCACGCCAGCGGTCGAAAGCGGCGAGACAAGCCTGCTTGCCGCTATTGCGGGCGCCGAAATGTTCGAGAAGGGCTTCCATGGAGATCGCGCACGCAACGGCTACATCCGGTTCGGTGTCGTCTTGTGCTATGAAATTCACGACGTTCCGCCTCAAATCCCACCCGCGAATTTGTCGAGGAAACGAAAGAGCCACCGATTTCACTCCCTGACTTCGGGCAGAACGCGTCCGACACCGTAACGGCGCTGGAATGAGCTAGGACGAGTTATGCTTTAATGGAATTTGGCACGTAGTGCCGCGACAAACGTTTCTCTCTCGAACTCATAAGGCACGTTGTATCTGCGCTCCGATGCCCTTGGCTTTTGTAGCGGAACGCACGAGGCAACATGGAAGACGATCTCGGGGATCGTGTCGCCGTCGGCAATGCCGAGGAGCCGTGCAACCCCATTGGCCCCGAGAGTGGAGTTCAGCGCAACGGCACGTAGAAAGAGTTCGGCGGCCCGGTCCGTGCTGGCTTCGGAACGAATCTTTGCAAGGATGGCAGAGCGATCCGTAATCCGTTCGGCTTGGGCGTCAGCGAGCACGTTGCAAGCGACGATGAGGTGATCGACTTGGACTGCCATAGACCGATTGTAGTGGATCACGGAAGAAATGTCTCAGCAGAGACACATCGCAAGCGGCAATGCAGCTGCCATTCTGTTAGAATTCGGCGCATCTGCCACACCAGCAAAGGAATCGACGATGGCTACCGGAACAGTGAAATGGTTCAACACCCAAAAAGGCTTTGGGTTTATTCAGCCTGACGACGGCGGCAAAGACGTATTCGTCCATATCTCCGCCGTTGAACGTGCCGGAATGGGCAGCCTCGCGGAGGGGCAGAAGATCAAGTATGAGGTCACAATGGACCGCGGAAAGCCGGCTGCTACAAATCTATCGGCAGCCTAACGGACTAAATGAGCATGCCGCGACCGTGGCATGTTCCATTTTCTATCTCTTTACTGTGTCCCAACGCACGGCAGGTCAGTTGGCTGGAAACAACGCCGAAAGATGAATCAATGGCCGATGAAATCACTCGGTTTCCCGGCGCAGCGTCTATCTCGTTTGATGAGCTTCTTGCGACCGTGGACGATGCTGCCGGCGACTACAATCAGCTCTTCAGGATTGCTCTGAAATCATTCCAAAACGCGGGTCCGAGTATTCGGCCGGACACCGGTGCAGAGGTAAAGGATTTTTTCGAGGATCTGGCGCTCGCCTATTTTGCTATGGGGACGCTGCTCGGCGCCAAGCGCGAGTTGATGGTAAAAAGCTTACGGCCGTCATCCGCTTAAGTTGTCGTCTGGCGACGACCCGTTCCCGCTGGAAGGGCGCGACAACAGATCACTCTCGGAATAGCGCGGTCCCAGAAACCAACCCCAGCCATTCCGATAGGCGCATTTTGGTGCCATCCTCAGGCCTACAAAGGATCGGAGGCTGCCTTGGCCGGATGGAAAATGATCTACACAAATCTTGTGCCGGAACATGAAGCGTGGTCGACCCATGAGAGCCTCGACAAAGCCCTTACCGCTGCCTGGGCGCTCGATTGGGAAGAGGGTGATGTAGTGAGGATCGAAGGTCCGCATGGCGAGAAGATGAACGCAACTGCCATCGCGAACCATCCCGATAGGCCTCAGTAGGCCCTGTATAGAACAAGAAGGGTTAATCTAGGCGCCAAACAACGAGGGTCATTATCCGGCAAAAACCTCGCGCCGCGCACGGCCGCATGACCGCGCACGGCCAATATAATCGGTGACCTCGCGGGATTAAGGCGTACGGGTAAGCTTGGAACACCCTCACATGGGTTACCGAATTCCGCAGGCCCCAATCGAGGCGGCTTTAGCGGCCGATGTGCGGGCACAGGAGGCCCCGAGAAAAAGGAAGCCCCCAAGATCCACTAATACGTGCCGCATTGCCGCTTGGTGTAGCTCCGCAATGCGTTCGTTAGTAGCCCAGCCGCTCCATCCGTTTGCGCATGGCTTTGCGATACCGTCGCACGCCTTCCGATTTTTCGCGTGCCCGCCGTTCCGAAGGCTTCTCGTATCGACGGTGCTGTTTCATTTCCCGAAACAGGCCTTCGCGCTGCAACTTCTTCTTGAGCACGCGCATAGCGCCATCAATGTTATTGTCTCGAACGAATACCTGCACGTTACCTCTCGGGCCTAAAGTCTGCTGGACATCAACGAGCTTCGACAGGACGGACATTACGGATGGGTCAACGGGGCCCCCGTGCCGCGGGATCCAGCATGTCGTTCGCGATCAGTCGCACGACGTTCATATTCTGCCGCCAATCGGAACATCGCGTCTCGATCACAGCTATCGCGCATCTGAGCTGCATTCTGACGGAGTTGCCGCGCGGTTTGTCTCATTCCTTCAGGAGAATTTTGCGCTCGTTCGGACGCTTTGCGAAATCCCGCATCCATGGCCCGGCGCAGCTCGCTTTCAGTTGCGAGGTCTCGGGGTGTCATGAAAGTACCCGGTAAATTTCTAGGATGAGAATGGCCGCAACAATGGCCAGAGGAATGATGACGGGCGGAACGATCCAACTGGACATGAGCGCGACTCCGCTGGTGGCGGGAGCGCGACGTCTCTCAGTCGGCGTATGCCGGGAAAGCGGCCGATGTTCTATAGGTAGCGACAATTGCGGCTTTAACAAGACGTCCCGCCGCTTCTCGGCTCTTAGATTTGCACACCTATCCGAATAGTCGGTCACCGCAAATGCTGAAGGAAGATCCGCGAACGCCATAAGCAATGCGCGAGCATCTACTCTCGAACCGTAACCAGTTTTGCATGCCGATCTCGGCATGATTGTCGGATGCCGATGAAACATGCGTTCTGTCGGGCTCCCTGAAATGAGTGTTGATCGCCAGCTTCCCGGTGACGGTTGACTGCCGTATCAAGCGTCGACGAGATCGCCACTTCGTTGCATTAAGCGCCTAGTTGCCAAAGCTCAATGGGCATGCGAAACTATATCGGTCAATCGATTGGCTTGGCCCGGCATTACGCTCAAGCGAGCCAGCTCTGGTCCCGTCCAAATACTAAAGTTTGACCCGTGGTACATCGGTGCCGCGGCTTTTCGCACATGGAGGGACTTTATGTCCATCGGCACAGTCAAGTGGTTCAACAATCAAAAGGGCTATGGCTTTATCCAGCCAGATGATGGGACGAAAGACGTGTTCGTTCACATCTCGGCCGTTGAGGTTTCGGGTCTCGGCAGCCTCAACGAAGGTCAGAAGGTCAGCTTCGAAATTGAGCGTGGCCAACAAGGCAAGGTTTCAGCGGTCAATCTGAAAAGCGCTTGATCCGGTACGGGGCGGCTTCGGCCGCCTCGATTCTCCTTACTCGAAAGAACGGCAGCCGATGTTCGAGCCGCAGGTGACTGAAGTCGCCGGCTTCCGCGATCCAACCCTGAATGAGCCCTTTTCGCCATTCTGGAGGAAACGTCTGGCCCCCTATTGTAAGCCTGACGCTCATCGCGCAGTGCGCCAACTTTTCATCACGTCTACCCCGTTTCTAGCCAGCATGACCGCCCTGTCGATAACATCGCATCGACGAATCACGAATAGACCCGAGTTTCCTAACACTGCGTAAAATGTTTTGGTCATGGCGCGAAATTTGTTCACGTCGCGTCGTCGCGCTACCAACTTGGCGATTGGCGCGATCATCGATTGCGTTTGCCAGAATTAGAATCGGTACGCGGGAAATTCCGAGCGTGAGACAATACCGAACGGCGAGTCTCGCTCACCCAGCCGCCGCACCCGCCTGATATCGGGAAAGCGCGCCTGATATCGCGCAGATCCTGCCTGATATCCCCAGATACTCGCCCTGTTCGTGTCCTGTTATCGCGTGTCGATCGCCTGTTCCCCTCACACGGTTGTGCGAGACAAGCCCTTGGTAATTCTTGCGAATTGCGGTGGGTATCGTCCCTGACCAATTACGTTTGCTCGCGATAGAGAAACGCATTCAAGCAGTGAAAGATGGTGGTTGCTCGATACTCTGCTGATAGATGTCGTATCGGCAAGATTCGGTGACTTCTTATCGTCCTTATTATTGGATCAACGAGAGCGGCTGGCGGCAGCGACGGTCCGCGCGTCCGATACCGTTCGCCGCCCTCGCGCCTGTCGCCCGGTTTAGCTCGTCCGTTTACGCGGCGGAAAGACCGAACGCGGGATGCGGACATGCACGCCCTGGCGACCATCGACCACCTGCGTCACCGCGAAATCGGCGGCGACGCTCATCAGCGAATAGGCATCGTCGCGTGAGGTGTTCTGGATATCAGTCAACAGCCGCAGCATTTCAAGCGAGGCCTGGCGCATGGCGACGTTGAGGTCTTCGTCGAAGCCGTGAACGATCCACTCGTTCGGCGTCTCGAGCAGTGGCGACGGGAAAACGAAATCGCGACGAATATTGATCTGCAGCAGGATATCGAGCGACGCCTCGATCGCGGTGCCGCTGAGTTCGCCATCGCCTTGCGAGATATGCGGATCGCCGACCGAGAAGAGCCCGCCATCGACGGCTACCGGGTAATACATCATCGATCCGGCGCCGATACGCCAATTGTCGATATTGCCGCCATGGGCACCGGGTGGAATGGTGCTGATGCGGCCCTTCACATCGGGAGCGACGCCGGCAGTGCCAAGATGCGGCCGCACCGGCACGCGAAAACCGGTCAGCGCGGGCTGGCAATTGCAGGTTTTGGTGTCGGTGATCTTGCCCGGCGTAAGATATTTTCCGGGATAGTCGTAGGCGAAGACCGCCTCGGCAAGGTTGCTGTTCGCGTCGATCGCATAGATCGTCACGCGTTCTTTCTCGCCAAACTCCTTGTAGAGGTAGCCCCAATTGGCGGCGAGGTTCGAGCCGTACATCAGACGCGGCGTCATTTCGAGATACCGCACCTCGAGCATGTCCCCGGGTTTGGCGCCGTCGACATAGATCGGGCCGGTCATGATGTGAACGCCGGGATTGCGATCCGATTCCGGAATTTCGCGATAAAGCCTGCGGATGCCATCGTCCATCAACAGATCGGGCGCATCACCTGCGTGATGGGTCACGGCTTCGATGTGGACCAGATCGCCGCTCTTGATCTTCAATGCCGGCGCAAGGCCCGCGTCGAAATAGCCCCAGTGCACGTTCTCTTTCGTGGCCCGCAGAGTATGAAGCATCGAAGCGCCTTTGGACAAAGAAGAATTGGCGGCCCGACATCGCCACCGGTATTACGGGATCAGAACGACCGACCCCATCGTCTTGCGATCTTCGAAGTCGCGATGTGCCGCCACAGCATCCGCTAAGGAATAAACCGCATGCGTGTCGTGCGGGAGGACACCTTTCTCCATCGCCTGCAGCACGTCCTTGGCCCTCGCTTGATACTCTTGCGGGTCCGAATTGTAGGTCGACCCGCTGAACTTCGTCAGATAGTGCCCCTTGTGCTGAAGGAACACGGGATCGATCGGCTCCAGAATTCCCGACGATTGGCCGAACGAGACCATCATCCCGTACTTCCGCAGGCAGCCGAAGGATTTCATGAAAACGGTATCACCGACGCTGTCATAAACGACATCGACGCCGACGCCGTTGGTGATGTCCAGCGTCCGCGCCACGAAGTCTTCGGTGTTGATATTGATGACGTGAGAACAGCCATTTTTTTGAGCACGTGCGGCCTTGGCGTCGTTGCTGACCGTGCCGATCACCACCGCCCCCAGATGCCGGGCCCATCGGGTCATGATCGTTCCGACACCGCCGGCCGCACCGTGCAGCAGCAACGTATGGCCCGGCTCGACGCGAAAGCACGATCGTATCAAGCCTTGGACCGTCATCCCCTTGTACATGAGTGCCGCCGCGTCGACGTCGCTTACCTGCGCGGGCAATTTGAACGCGTGCTCCGCGGCGATCGTGCGGGCCTCGGCGTAGCCGCCGAGCATCGACGGCACCGCGTAGGCGACACGGTCGCCGACACGAAAATCGTCCGCACCGGGGCCCACTTCCTCGACGATGCCGGCGGCTTCAAGACCGGGCGTGAAGGGAAAGCTTATCGCCGCCATCGCGTGCGGCGGCGCAGTCCCGCGGCGCTTGTGAATATCGCCGAAATTCACGCCCATCGCCGTCTGACGGATCAGGAGTTCCCCAGGCTTCGGCTTTCCCGGATCAATATCCGTCAGCTTCATCACCTCGGGGCCGCCCGTCTTCGCAACTAGGATCGTCTTCGCCACGCCGCCAACTCCACCTTGCGATTCGAATAACGCCGGCAACCGGCCTACTTCGTCGCCACCACTGGCGGGAAGCTCAGCTTCTTGTCGAACCCATACGTCGCATAAAGCTTCGCTTCCTCACCGGAAGCCTGGATCTGGGCAATCGTATCGCGGACGGCGTTTTCCAATTCGGTGTCGCCTTTGCGGAAACCGGCGCCGAGGCGAATATCGGTCTCGTAGACATAAGGTATGGCGAAAACCTTATCGTCATAGGAAAGCGCCGAGCCGCCGATGCCGACGAACGCGTCTACGCGTCCGTTTTGCAATTCGCGAAGAGCGCTGGCGCGGTCGGCGCTGACGAGGATGTTGATCTTCTGCTTTCCGGCCGACTGACAGGACTTGTCTGTCTCTTGAACCTCACGGAGTTCGGTACCGCCGTTCACCGCGCTGACTGTCTTTCCGCAGAGATCGTCGGGACCCTTGATGTGAGAGGGATTCGCTTTGGGGACGACGATTCCCGAGGCGCCTTTCTGATAGAGAACCATATCGACCGACTTCGCGCGTTCGGGCGTGTAATAGAGCGGCGTCCAAATCATATCGACCTGGCCCGCCATCAAGGCCGGAAGAGCACCGGAAAATGGTGCAATCGCGAATTCCGTCTTCGCGTCGAGGCAGCCGAAAATCATCCGTACATAGTCGGCCGCCAACCCGATCACCTTGTCGAGATCGTTGGGATCGCGATAGCCGTAAGGCTTGCTGTCGGTGCTCATGCTGATCCGGAACGACTTTCCGACCAGATCCGGATACTGTTTTTGCAGCTCCGCCTTCTTGCAATAAGCCGGCTCGCTCTGCGCTTGGCTTTGGGTCGCTGAAAAAGCGGTGAAACCGATGGCAACAATGAGCGACGCGGCGAGCGCGGAAAACCGATCCATGCGCGTTGACGCGGCCGAGCGAACTCGGCGGTGAGCAGCGATACCGATTTTTCTCATTTATCAGCTCCGAGCGGTGGAATTGGTCAAAGTTCTTTTTTCGCCAGCGCGCACGGTCGCGCTACTGCGAGCATAAGCCAACGGACATGCCCGCTCTTGCCCGGTTGCGCCCGATGTCTTGCAGCCCAGCGCCCTGTCCCCGAGCGCTAAGCGCCCTCTGCCGCGCCGATCACGACTGAGCGCATCGCCATCGACCCGCGGTCGATCGCCTCGATCGGAAACGACAGCGATTCGGCGGGATCGGCCGCTCCAAGGACATAGAGCAAGGGAAGAAAGTGATCGGGCGTCGGGACGGCGAACGCGACGTCGGGGCTCAAGGAAAGATAGTCGACCAGCTCGTCCCAGCGTCGCTCAACCAGCTTTTCCCGCACCAATTGATCGAATCGCGCTGCCCAATCATAGGGCTGGGCATTTCCCGTCCGGATCGAGAATTCGAGATTGTGCACGATATTGCCGGTGCCGAGGAGAAGGATGCCCTCCTCTCTCAACGGCGCGAGACGCCGGCCAATCTGGTAATGAAAGGTGGGGCCACGCGTCCCATCGATACTGAGTTGCACAACGGGAATCTCCGCGGCGGGATACGCCTTCAGGAGCACGGACCAGGTGCCGTGGTCGAAGCCCCATTCCTGGTCCTGGGCCACGGCGATGGGATCGAGCAACTGTCCGATGCGCGCGGCCAGTGCCGGATTGCCGGGCGCCGGATATTTCAGGTGGAACATATTGGTATAGCCGAAGTCGTAGATCGTTTCGGGAAACGGCATCGCCGTCACCCGCGTACCGCGCGTATACCAATGCGCTGAAATCGAGACGATCGCCCGCGGCCGGCCCAAGACGCTGCCGAGCCGCGCCCAGCTTTGGGTGAATTCATTATCCGCCAGGGCATTGAGCGGCGTCCCGTGGCCGATGAAGGCCACGGGCCATCTGCGGAAATCGTGGCGTCCTTCCATCTTCGCCCTAGACGTTCTTCTTGTGTCCGGCCTTCTGCCGCTCCCACTCGCGGCGATAGCGGTGAACGAGCCAATGATTGAACTGCTGCTGGCTTTCTTCCTGCCATGAATAGCGGCCGCGAACCGCATAACGCGAGCGCAAGCCGACCTGGACCAACTCGTCGACATGGCGATCTTGCTCGAAGATCGGCTTTGATCCATCGACGTTCATCTGAAGCCGCTCTTTAAACAAAGGGAGGCTCGTCGTGCCCGGCGGCACCATCCAACCTCGCTGCGAGGACATTTCTTCCGGACCGTCGATGAAGAAGATGTTGTAGGTCAACGTCTCGCTGCGCGCGACGATGAACAGCGACGGGGGGATGTTGATGAAAAGCAGCCGATGGCGCTCTTCATCCGTCAAATGCGGAAATACCGGGAGGATCGCCTTCAGCGTCGGATTGAATGACGCATCGGGATGGATGGTCTTGTTGTAGCGAAAATACCCGGCGGTATCGCGCGGCAACTCGGGGAAGCTCGCGAGCGCGCTGGGCACGATATCGTGCACCGGGCCTGCGTGTAGGCGATTGGCGTGATAACCGTCGTTGCTGTTCTCGAACCGGACCTTCCAGTTCCAATATTCTTTCTTTGGCTCGCCGGGATACTCGGATTCTTCGGCCGTCTCCGCCCGATAGTTTTCCAGAACCTTCGTAACCGCTGTCAAACGCGGCGCGAGCGGTGCGGCTTCAAGATCGAAATTGATAAAAATGAAGCCCAACCAGGTTTCGACACGGAAACGCGGCAGCGGATGATTCTCGCGGTCGAAATTACAGGCACGATCCATCGCCGGCGCGTGAGCGAGCTTTCCATCCAGCGAATACGTCCAATGGTGATACGGGCAAATAAACGCGCGCGTCTTGCCGCGCCCCTCGGCGACGAGCATCGCGCGATGCTGGCACACCGCCGACATCGCGGCGATCGCGTTGTCGTTCTGGCGCACGACGATGATCGGCTCGCCGGCCTGACTCGCCGTGAAATAATCGCCCGGATTGGGGATCCAGCTCTCGCGCCCGACGCAGAGCCATTCCCGGAAGAAGAGCGCCTCCTTCTCGAACTCGAAGAAGAGCGGGTCGGTGTAACAGCTCGGCGGCAACATCTGGGCCTCGTTCACGTTGACGATCGAGCTTTCCATCGCCGCGAAAAATGCATCATCGAATTGAGCTGCAGGCATCTTATTCTCCGTTTTCTCTGCGTAAGCGCCGAGGCCACCGACTGGTCCGCGAGCAGCGCTCGCGCGCGACCCCGTTTCTCTCCGTTGGATCGCGCCGATAAACCCTATGCTTCCGCTCTGCCTATTTCTTGTCCCAGACCGCTCGAAAGCTTGTGCCCTGATCGTCTCCGCGATCAGGGTTGGGCGGCACCCCGCCGGCCAGGCGATTGGCTACAACAGTTTGGGCGGTTCCGAGCAAGACGAATGCCCCCCACATCGCTAAGCTTCGTTAGAGCAAGGCACAACGACAAAGCCATCAGGGAGACAGGTCAGCGTGAACGAAGTTTGTTTGCCCGCTGTCCGCACACCATGATGGGTCAGAGGTGCTTGCGCAAAATATCAGGGCTTAGCGTCTGTATCGCGGCACTCCTCACGCTGGCCGCATGCAATGACGTATCGATCGGAGATTCGCAGTCGGCCACGACCGCGACCGTCAATTGGGCCCGTGACGTCATCACTTATGTCGGGCAGCCTTTCCTCCTCAAGGGCGCCCTTCTCGCCGTCGAGATTTCGGCGATTGCGATGGCCGGCGGCCTGACTCTCGGCTTTATCCTCGCGATGATGCGCCTGGCGAAGATCCGCGCCATTCGCAGCATTAGCTGGTTCTACATCTGGTTCATGCGCGGCACGCCGCTTCTGCTGCAGCTCGTATTCCTCTTCGACGCTCTTCCTCCTCTCGGCATCAAGCTCAATCCCTTTACCACCGCCGCCATCGGCTTCGCGCTGAACGAAGCAGCCTTCAGCGCCGAATACATCCGCGGCGGCATTTTATCGGTCAACCGGACGCAGAGCATCGCCGCCGCCGCGCTCGGGATGGGTCGCGCCCTGGCGATGCGCCGGATCATTCTGCCGCAGGCGATGCGCGCCATCCTGCCGAGCCTCGCGAACAGCACCATCAACATGATCAAGATGACGTCGATTGCGTCGGTGATCTTTGTCGATGAATTAACCTTTCGCGCTGAGCAGATCGTCAGCGAGAACTTCAAATTCTTCACCGTCCTCACCGCCGCGGGGCTGATTTATCTCGCTTTGACCAGCCTGGTGTCGGGAGTTCAGGTGGCGCTCGAAAAGCGTTTCAACCCGGAGCGGGCGCTCAATCCCAATAAGCGCGGCGCCCGATCCGCGCTCTCACACGCGAGAGCTAAAGCCGATAGCGCGAACGACGATTCGAGACTGCCAAGCCCGGAATCGACGCCCCGGTGGATGGATAACCTTCACCATCATCAGCCGGCCACCGCCGCGCATGATGCCGACTTCGTCGTCTGCCGCGACGTTCACAAATCCTATGACGGTCGCCCCATTCTGCGCGGCCTCAACCTGACGGTAAAACGCGGCGAGGTCGTGACGATCATCGGCCCGAGCGGCTCCGGCAAGAGCACGCTGCTGCGCCTGATCAATCACCTGGAGCGGGTCGATCGCGGCGAGATAAAAGTCGAAGGCGAGTATGTCGGCTACGCCGAAATGGGAGAGAAGATAAAGCCGCTTCGCAACCTGGCGGCAGCGCGGGCACGCTCGCGCATCGGCATGGTCTTCCAGCATTTCAATCTGTTCGACCATTTGAGCGTTCTGCGGAACATCACGGAAGCGCCGATCCACGTGTTTGGCGCGAAGCCGGACGATGCCATTCAAACCGGCCTCGATCTTTTGGAGAGAGTCGGTCTCATCAGTCATGCCGACCACTTTCCCCATCATTTGTCCGGCGGCCAACAGCAACGCGTCGCTATCGCCCGCGCCCTTGCCATCTCTCCGAAATTGATGCTGTTCGACGAGCCAACGTCGGCGCTGGATCCCGAATTGGTCGGAGAAGTGCTTTCCGTGATCCGGCGGCTCGCAGCGTCCGGCATGACAATGCTCGTGGTGACGCATGAAGTGCGCTTCGCGCGCGAAGTCGCCGATCGTGTGGTCTTTATCGACCAGGGCGAGGTGGTCGAGGAAGGAACACCGGCCGAGATGATCGATCGGCCCAAGCACCCGCGCACAAAGCAGTTCCTGCGGATTGTGGTGGAAGGCAGGAGCGCGTCGGAGCCGCAGCCCGAATCAGCGTCGAGCTGACCGGTCTCCAACGACCGGCACCCGGAGCAGGACGCAGCTCACGGCTCCTGCTGGTCGCCGAAAATCACTTTGCGAATGATCGCGTGGACGCACCAGTTTCCGTTCACGACCTGGGTCACACCGAAATCCACCGCGACCGAAATCAGCGAGATCGCTTCGTCCTCGGTCAGGCCTTTATTCTGCATGAGGAAGCGCCGCGTTTTACGGAAGGCGTCTTGCATCGCGAAGTCGAGCGAGCTGGTGCGATAGACATTGGCTTGCGCTTTGCCACTGAGCTCCGCCAGATAATTCGGAAAACTGAAGCCGTGGATGATCCACTCGGTCGGCGTCTCCAGCAGCGGATAATTGATATCGTGAAACGGCTTGCCCGCATGATCCTGCTTTTTATGCAAAATGACGCGGAAAACGCCGGTCAGGGAACATTCGATCGCCGTGCCGCCGATCTCGCCATCGCCTTGGGACGCGTGCGGATCGCCAACGGATAGCAGCGCACCCGGAACAGCGACTGGCAAGTAAACCGTCGCGCCCTTCGTCGCGCGCCAGTTATCGAGATTGCCGCCGAAATAAGCCGGCGGAACCGAATCGACGATGTCCGCTTCCTTGGGGGCGAGACCGATGACGCCAAAATGCAGACGCACCGGCACCTTCACACCTTTCAGCACGCCCTCTTTCTTCGCGACGGTGCCGTGATCAACCGGAACGCCGGGATAGTCCATGATCGGATGAACGATGCCTGCCGGATCCTTTTGTGGCGTCCATTGGAAATTGTAGAGCGCGACGGCGTAGTTATCGCCGTTTGAACCATCGATTTCATAGATGGTGATGACTTCCCGCGCCTTGGGATCGCTCAAAAGCTGATTGTGATGGAAGCCCCACCAGGCTGCCGCGTTGCTCCCGTAAGCGACACCCTTGGCATCGCTATTGGCCGACGGCCGAAGCTGGATGTCGAGAATCTGGAGCTCGATCACGTCACCCGGCTGAGCGCCGCGAACAGCGATCGGACCGGTGCAGATGTGCACGCCCAATCCCTCGCCGGCGCCGCGCCCATAGACCGAAGCATCGAGAGGGCCCGCGCCGCGACGTGTGATGTTCTTGCGATCCTTTGTCCACAGGAAAACGCTTTCAGCCGCCTCATCGCCTTTGATCATTTTCTCGTAATCGTCGTAGGCGTGATGGGTCAGGGTTTCGATGGTAACGACATCGCCTGAATCGATCTCAAGGACAGGCGGCAGGGATTTGCTGAAATACCCCCAATGCACCGTCTTTTCCGAAACCGCCAAATAGTGTTCACGCGATCCGGAACGGCTCCCTTTCGCTACACCCTCGCCCGATGATTTCGACAATACCGCCAAATCCGTCGGCCGGTATTCCTGGAGCCGCTGCGGCTGCACAACCCCACGGCCGGCGCCGCCAAGCCGCTGCGCGCCGATCAAATCACCCGTACCATTCGGCCACCCGCGATTGAATTCGAACAACATCTTTTGCGCGGTGGGAACACTCTTCTGCCGGCGATACTCGCGCGGCGAGAGCCCAAATTCATCGTGGAACGCGCGGCTGAAATGCGCCGCATCGTTAAATCCCCAGCGGAAGCAGATGTCGGAGATCGACAGATGCACATAAAGTGGATTGACCATATCGGCGCGGCATCGTTCTAGCCGCCGCCTGCGCAGGGTTTGTCCGAAGCTCGTCCCGACCGACTTGAACAATTTCTGGAGATAGCGGGTCGATACCCCGCTGGCATCAGCAATATCGGTTGCAGAGAGATTAGGATTTCCGAGCTGAGCCTCGATGTAACGTGAGATGCGATAGAGGTTGGCGGTAACCGTTACCGAGCTGCCCGCGAGCGGCTCATCACGCGCGTCGCTGACAAGTATGGAGACCAGAAATTCGAGGCACGAAAATTCAATCGCTCCGATCTCGTGTTCTGCGAGCTTGCCGATCGTATCCGATAGCGCCGAGAGAAACCCGCTGAGAACGTGACCCACACCGTCCTGGCTGCTTGCCTGAGACAATCGTGGCCTGTAGGGCGTGATCAGCCGCGCTTTGAGCAGGGCACCGGGAACTTTGACCACGATCGCGCGGCAATTGCCGCGAAACGACAAACGGACGAGCTCGTTAAAAGCGCCGAAGATTAAATCCCCCGCACGCAAATCGAGATTGGTCGCTTCATCCACCGCATGGCCATTTCCCGAGAGAAGCGCGCAGATCCAAACCGATTCGTCCGGCAATTCATTATCGAACTTGAGTTCCTGCGAGCAGGAGGTCAGCCGGGCGAAAGTTATGCCAAGCGGCGATCGTGTCGAGGTAATCGTCCCGAACGTATCAACGCCGGGTTCGATTTGGAGGAGCTGCATGTCGAGCTGCTCCAGCGCCTTTTCCCACGCCGCGACCCGGCTCCCTTCCGGATGCATCTCCATCGTGAAATATGACTGCTTCATCAGGACACTGCCGATAGAAAGAGTGGAAACCTAGCTGACAGGCGCAGGATATCCGAGAATAGGAACGTCATCGCTTGGCGACAATGCGCGAACTTGCGAAAACGCCGATGCGTTTGGTTTCCGCAGAACGGGCCCAATCGCCTCGTGAGTCGGAACGTCAAAACCTATGGTGTAGATGCACTTGATGCCTTGGCGCTTCATTCTCGCCATGCGAGCGAGCACGAACCCACTCACTCCTGGCAGAACAAGCCGTCATGCCGGATTGCGCATGTGCATGTGACTTCGGAAAACTAGAGCCCGTAACGGAGACCATCATCAATGTCTGAAAAGGGTCGTCAGAGTCGGTCGTGAGCGCGCGAGCAAGCTGATTCTGCTTTAGCGCTGTTATCGGACCTAGCGCTCGATCAGAGTCAAGTCTCACAAGTGCCAGTTGCGGAAGTGACACACGCGTAACGTTCCGCATAGCGATGGACGGTCTGGCCGCTGGGATGGTGCCCGTGATCAGGTCGCGTACAATCCCGCGTACCGACATCGGGAGGATACGATGAATGCTCAGATCAAAATCGGCTTGGCAATGTTGGTTGGGTTCGGTCTCGGGGCCGGTGCAGTTGAGGGGCTTCGTGCCCAGGCTCGACCGCCCGCTTACGTAATCTCAGAGATCGACGTCACCAATGCCGATGCGTACGCGAAGGAATATGTCCCTTTGGCCAACAAGGCGCTTGCCGACAGCGGTCAAAAAAGGCTCGTCTCAGGCGGCAGAACGATCTCGGTTTCAGGCGCACCGCCTGCATCGCGCATCGTCGTGTCGGTTTTCGACAATCTGGAAAAGGCTCAAGCTGCCTATACTTCTCCAGCTTATTTGGAAGCGCGAAAGATCGGTGACAAATACGGTAAGCTGCGGATATTCGCCGTCGAGGGCATCGCACAATAGGCTCGATTTCCGCGACTGAGCTGCCGTATTTGCGCGTTCGCCACCGTGATTAGGCGCAGCATTGACGATCTGCAGTCCGCTTTCGCCCCGATGGCGGAACTCATGCTCGCGAGCGACGACTTCCGAGGAGTGCCAATTCCGGAAGTTAGCCATTCCGGGTTCGGCGACTTTCGGTACCATTCCGGCGATTTCCTCGCTAAACACGTCAGTAACGCACGCAGCCAACCGGCGCCGATAATGTGACGGATATTCGGGAGAGATCTACTCCCCGTTGATCTACCACCTCCAAGCCTCGTCGAATCTTTCAACGACCTTTAACGCAACGTGTTAATTGTCGTTAAGGCGATCCGTTGCCATTTTTCATGCTGGACCAACGGATTAAGGCGAGGCGACCATCTCGGATTTAGCGTTTCTTAATCTATCCGTCACCTAACTATCACAACCGACAACGCACCTATTAAGAGAGGGGTGCCACCATGGCTCCGCTGATCGCGCGATTTGTCGCGCGGTGTCACCCAAATTCGATTGTCGCTGGTCTCGGGCTCATTGCTTCGATCGCTTGTGTTCTCGCCAGTCCATCGGCCCATGCCGCTCTTCAGTTGAGTTTTGGCGTCTACGCGTCGGACAAGCCGACAGCGATGGTCGAGGAAATGCGGCCAACACTCAATTTGCTTGAGAAGAGCCTTACGGCCGCGCTCGAAGAACCCGTGACGATCAGGATGCAGGTCTATCGGGATTACGAGACGGCGCGCGCCAAATTCGTCGCAGGCGAAGTCGATTTCGTACGGCTTGGGGCCGCCTCTTACATTAACGCGAAGAGAATGGCGCCCGATATCGAGATCCTCGCTGCCGAGAAGTTCAACCGTTCGCATTTCTTCGAAGGCGTGATCTGTGTCAACAGCAAGAGCGACATCCGCAAACCAGCCGATCTCGTTGACAAGACCTTTGCCTTCGGCTCCCAAGAGTCGACGATCGGTCGCTACCTGGCTCAGCTCTATCTCGCGCAGCACGGTATCACCCGCAGCAAGCTTAAGTCTTTCGCTTATCTCGGACGCCACGATCGCGTCGGGACAGCAGTGGGATTGGGCCAATTCGACGCCGGCGCGCTCGAAGGCACGATTTTTCAGAAGCTTGTCGATGCCGGTGTGCCAATCCGGGCGCTTGCCTCGTTTCCGAATGTGACGAAAGCCTGGGTCGCACGCGCGGGCTTGCCAAAGCATATCAAGACGGCGCTTGCCACGGCGCTTGACTCGATCACGGATCCCGCCGCACTAGCCGCGCTAAGATTCGATGGCTTCGAGCCGGCTTCGGATTCGGATTACGATCTGATCAGAGCCTCGATTGACAAGAACGGGCTCTTTTTTGACGAGCCGCGCTCATAAAGGGTTCGCGTGTCTCCTTTGCGCCTTAAGCCGAAGCTACGAGCAATTCGCTTTCCGCTTGGCATCCAGTTAATGATTGGTCTGGCGGTGCTAACACTGCTCGTCTCCGTGGGTGCCGGGATCGCGGTCGAGGATTCGGAGCGCAGCTATCTTACGTCGCTCGTCACGTCGGAAAATCAGCACAAACTACAGCTTCTGTTGTTCGCGTCGATAGACGACATTATCAGCGAAGACCAGCCACGGATCGAAACCACGATGAGTAAGGTGGTGCGGTACGACCCCACGCTGGTTTCGCTTTTGATCATGAATGAGCGCGGCCGCACGGTTTACGAATGGCACCGCGGCCTTTCGGTTGCGAAGCCTCTCGTGTTCAAACGGGACGTCGTCTTCGACGGGGAGCGCTTCGGTACCTTTGCGGCCGGCTGGGACATTTCCGATCTTGAACACAAAATCCACCGCCATGCCCTGATCGTCGCCGCGTCGGTCGGCCTGATCTGCTTTTTGCTGAGCAGCTTCATCTTTGTGCTCCTCCAGCGAATGACGGTGCTGCCGATCAATCGCATCGTGGAGCGCTTGGATGATTTCCGACGCGGTGTCTTCGGCCGGATCACCGTTCTTCCCGCCGCGACGCCAACCGAGTTGCGACGACTCGATCAGACGGTGAATCAGTTTGGTGAATTGCTCGCCGTTCAGGAGCAGCGCGAGAGCGAGCGCGAAGCCGCGCGTCTGGCCGCGATCGATGCCAGCCGCAGTAAATCCGAATTCCTTGCGAATATGAGCCACGAGCTGCGGACGCCGCTAAACGGCATCCTCGGCTTTGCGGAGATCATGCGCATGAAGCTTTTCGGGCCGCTGGGCAGTCCGAAATACGCCGAATACGCCGACGACATCCATCAATGCGCGTCGCATCTGCTCGACTTGATCAACGACCTGCTTGATATTGCGCGCATCGAGCAGCGCAAGCTCGAGCTCGACGAACATGAGATCGATCTCGAACGCGTGATCCGCTCCAGCATCGCCATGGTGCAGGAGCGCGCGCATGCCAACGGCCAGCTCATCCTGGGAAAGAAACCAGAGCTGCTCCCGATGGTGATGGCCGACGAGCGCAAGCTGAAACAGGTGCTGCTGAACCTTTTGTCCAACGCGATCAAATTCACCCCGGCCGGCGGGCTGATCACACTCAGAGTCGCAACGGACCCGGTGCACGGGCTGATTTTCGAGATCACCGATACTGGAATCGGCATTCCGCCCGATCAAATGACAAAGGCGCTCGAGCCCTTCGGGCAGGTCGACAGCACCTTGGCTCGCCGTTACGAGGGATCTGGTCTCGGCTTGCCGCTCGCGAAAGGCCTGATCGAGCTCCATGGCGGTGTCTTCCAGCTAGAAAGCAAAGTCGGCATCGGAACGGCGGTGCGCTTTTCCCTTCCGCCACATCGAATCCTCGCGACACCGGCCGAGACTCCGGCTGCGTTGGTCTTGCCGTTCGCCGGTTCGGGCTCCGCCGGGCGGCTCACGAATGGGGTGGGAGAGGTGGTGGTTTTACGCCGCTAGTGCATGATCGGGCTTAGGTGAATCGGAGGGGATTCCCTTGAGGAAGGGTTTGTGATTCAAAGATGCTGGCTGGAGACGGGGGCCAGCATCGATGATCGGGCGACCCTATTCCTTGGA
>Ga0134126_10003474_pt1 | contig 19730 bp, 20 predicted proteins | sample KB31752_FD_96881 | JGI IMG/M metagenome (GOLD analysis project Ga0134126, IMG submission 96881) | Terrestrial soil microbial communities with excess Nitrogen fertilizer from Kellogg Biological Station, Michigan, USA - KB3-175-2 | ecosystem: Environmental > Terrestrial > Soil > Unclassified ...
AGACTCGGCAACATTCAAGTCGCAAGAACAAGATCGTCAGCGTCGGCTGCACTCAGATTTTCCGTTTGAGTGCCTGCAAACAATTCGAACCGGAGGATCTCCCGAATGGCCAACCCGCTTGACCGCAACCAACTCTTCTCTTTTGCCAGTCGTCACCGTGACGAGTATGAAACGCTGCTGAAGCGCTTTGTGGAAACGCCGACAGTCTCTTGCGATCCTTCGCATGCGGAAGACATTCGCAAGGGAGTTGATTTGACTGTCGAAACAATGCAGCGGTTTGGCGGCAAGGTGGAAGTCTTTGAAGTTAAGAATGGAAATCCGACGGTTCACGGAGTGTTCGGCACAGACAAGAATGTCCCGACCGTCACCGTATACAACCACATGGACGTTCAACCTGCCTCAATGGAGACGGAGCCGTGGGACAACGAGCCGTTTGTAATGACGAAGAAGGGCGACACCTATCTCGGTCGAGGCACAACCGACGACAAAGGCCCGGCGCTCGCGGCTCTCTTCGGCGCTTGCGCGGCGCTGGAAGCGGGCATTCCCATCAACATTCGTTTTCTGTGGGAGTTTGAAGAAGAGATTGGCTCGCCAAACTTCGAAAAGATTATTACCAAAGCGAAGTCGAGCTTGCGCACGGATTCAGTCGTAGTTTCGGATACGGTTTGGGTTTCGCGTAACCGGCCTGCCAGTTCCGCCGGTTTGCGTGGCTTGCTTGGATTTCTGTTGCAGCTTGAAACCGGAGAAGTTGATACCCACTCGGGCGAAACAGGCGGCGCCTCGCGCAATCCCATCGCCGAATTGATGCGACTTGTTTGTGATCTCTATGACCCCAAGGCCGGAAAGATAAAGATCAAGGGTTTCTATGATGATGTGATCCCGCCCTCAAAACAAGAATTGAACGACTGGGCCAACTGCGGCTTTAACACCCGAGCGTTTAAGAAGGCGCACCATTTGAAATTGATGCGCACCGAGGATGCGCTCGAAGTGATGAAACGGATTTGGGGTATGCCTACGTTCGAAGTGCACGGCGTCACCGGTGGCTATCAGGGGCCGGGTGTGAAGTCGATTGTGCCGCCGCGGGCCGAAGTTAAGGCGTCGTTTCGCCTGGTCCCCGGTCAGGATCCGGACAAAATCAAGAAGCAACTTGCGGCGGCGGTTAAAGAACTCAATCCCGATGTGAAGATCCAATTTGAATCCGCAGCGCCGGCGTTTCGAACGGTGCTTGAAGGCCCATTGCCGGAAGCTTTAAAGCGCGCCGTGAAGTTTGCTTTCAAACGCGATGCGGTTTTTGTGCGCGATGGCGGAACCATTGGGGCGATGACGAGTATTGAGAAAGTTCTGAAATGTCCGGTGCTGTTTCTGGGGCTATCGTTACCTGAGCATGGCTACCATGCGCCTAATGAGAATTTTGATTGGCAGCAGGCATCCGGCGGGATGGTCGCGTTTGCGAAATACTTTGAGGAGATTGCGAACCTGCCTCGGTAGTTAGAAGAATTAGCGGATTCACGTAGAAAAACGCGGTCTGAAGAGACTCCCTGCAGCGGCGTTGTTCATATCCGCGTTTGTCCGCGAAAATCCGCGGCCAAATTTCCGCAGTCAAATAACGCAAGCCAGTCGCTCTTCATTTAATGCTATAAAGCCGAGCCGTTCGTAAAACTTGCGCGCCTCCGGATTCTCGAGATGTACTCCCACATCAATTCGGGTTACCGACTCTTTTCTGAGCTGCTCTTTTAGTTGTTCCAGCATCGCGGTCCCGATCCCACCGCCGCGCCGGTTCGCTTTCACCGAAACGTCATCGAGCTTCGCTACCACTGCGCCCATCGAGGTTGAGATTGCGTAGCAAACCACGCAGACCGCGCTTACGCCCTGTTCGTCGTAAGCCAGCCATACAAACCCCAGCTCGGGTTGCTCAAGAAACAGGTCCAGCGCGTCGTTAAGTCCCTGAAACCCACGATCGCCATACGCCTTACTGCTGGCGAGGTAATGCTCGTCTTCACTGAGAAACACGCGGAGCATCTGAAAGGCGTCGGCAACATCCGGGGCGGTCATCTTGCGGCAGGTAATCAAAGCGGTACTCCCTTCGTCAGATCGGATATTCGATCATGCTCGGAAAGGAACGATGTGGTCAACCGCTCGGAGGAAGAAAAGGGAAACACGCGAAAAGGGAAAGCGTGAAAGGGAAAGGGCAGATCGGTTTACCCTTTACCCCTTCCCTTCTTCCCCCAGGGTTTTAGTTTGGCAGCAAGACTGAATCAACCACGTGAATAACTCCGTTTGATTGATACACGTTTCCGATCGTTACTCTCGAGGTGCCACCTTTCTCATCGCGAAGAATCAGGTCGTGGCCGCTCATCGACGCCGTCAACGTATCACCGCTGACTGTCTTGAACTTAGCGCTGCCATGCCCTTTGCGAATCCGACTGGCAATTGCCTTTGAGTCAAACTTGCCGGCCAATACGTGGTAAGTCAGGATCTTAGTTAGCGTCTCTTTGTTCTCGGGTTTAACCAGCATGTCCACGGTACCCGCGGGTAGTTTGTCAAAAGCTGCGTTGGTTGGCGCAAACACCGTGAACGGACCTGCGCCCTTCAGGGTCTCCACGAGTCCGGCGGCCTTAACCGCCGCAACCAGCGTCGTGTGGTCGGCTGAATTGACTGCGTTGTCAACAATGTCGCGCGAACGAAGCATTGCTGCGCCGCCGACCATCGGATTCATGGAATCCATTTTGTTCATTTGCATTTGTGCCGACGCACTTCCGTTAGCTATTGCGATTGAGATAGCTGCGAACAGCAGCATAAGATTTACTCTCTTCACTGTTTTACTACCTTCCTTTTTAGAACTTGATTTGTGCGAACTCGGAGAATATACGGAAGGGCCGGCTAAACGGATTGCGAGAGAAAGGAGGCAGGAGCAGGAGCAGGAGGCAGGAAATACCAAACCCAAAACATTTTCCATTTGTCATTTGTCATTTGCGGTGGACTTGAGTGGCTCACTCACACTAACGCTTTAGACGCTAACTTTGACTGGTATCTTGAATCGAGGCACAGGACGTTATTGGATTGAGTACTTTCTTGAATGGCAAATGAGAAATGTCAAATGACAAATGGAAAATGCTTTTGGCTTTCCTGTTTCCTGCTCCTGCCGCCTGCTCCTGTCTTCTACGGCTTCAGTTTGAAGTCTGGTGGCACAAACTCAAGCGACTTCAGCGCGCCGTCGACTTTTGCGCGCGGATCCTTCAGCGGGACATATGCCACCACGACGTTGTTTTGAGGCTTACGTATTCCACAGGTGATCTCGTGACCCGCATCGTCACTGAAGCTCATGATGTTCGCATTCCGAAAGGTGTCTGTATTTAGCTTGAGCAGACGATCCGCGACTTTGACGACAAAGGTAATGCCCTTTGCATCGCAATCGATTCGGGTGAGCGCGCCTTGTGTTTGCGTCTCCCCGGTGACCGGCCTTCGGAGCGATTCTCGCAGGGCGGCGGACGGATCGAACGGATGCTCAATGGTCCTCAGTGAGGTAGTCTCATTGGAATCGCCTGGCGCGGTGTGTGTGTATTGTGCCTCATCTTCCTTCAGCTTCTCGATTCGGGCGAGGTGCTCTTCCACCCCCACCAGCTGTGTCAGCAATCGTTGCGCTCGCTGGCGCACGTCGGCATCGCCGTTGGCAATAATCTCGTCGATTAGTTGGCGAGCTGCTGTGAAGTCCTCTTTTCGCAGATAGAGTTGCGCCAGCATAAACATGAGATCGTGCTGGTGAGGAGAGTCTGCGAGGACCCGCTTGAGCATTTCCATCGTTTCCTGAAGCTCGTTTTGGGTCACCAGATTCACAAAAGCCAACAAGCTATACGACCCGAGAAAATCAGGGCGGAGCTCGATCGCTCGCTTCAATTCGCGGCGCATAGTGGCGGCAGTTTCCGGGGCCATACCCATCACCGTCTCCATGTCGCGATTACCTTCCTGGCTCAGTGCGTAAGCGTAGTAATAGTGAATCAGATAATTTTGAGAACTGGCGGCCACTGCTCGCTGCAGCCGTTTGCGCGCTTCTTCATGTTTGCCCTGACGCATACGCAACAGACCGAGAGAGGCATTGGCCAGTGGCAAATCCGGATCGAGCGCCAGAGCGTTTTGCAAATAAACTTCAGCATTAGCGCGGCCACCTTTAAGTAGCAGGTCGCCAAGGTAGGCCTGAGCTTCAGCTTCGGTAATCGGCGCCGCTTGCATCGCGCTGTCATAACCAACCTTACTCCTGAAACTGCCGCTGAGAATCGGATAGCGATCGCGCTGGATGTAGTCGTGCAACTCCTTCTCCATGCCCTCAAAGCTCATAGCAAAGGCATCCTGGAAAGCTTTTTCCATCGTGGTGCCGGCAGAGATCAGATCCACAAACCTGGTCAACTGAGGCATGCGCTGGCCATTTTTGCCGAGCATCAGGTAGTGCACCAGCGCCCATGATTCAGCGTAGAAGATGCTCTGCTTATCGCGTTCATTGTAGTAAGGGGATTTTGAATCTACCTGAAACAGCGTCCGCAGCGGCAACATCTTGCTATCGCGCAACAGATATACGTGACCGGCAATGGGGCGTCCCACTACGACCTTCTGATCGCTGGTGATGCTGAAGTTGCTGTAATACTCGGCCAGTCCTTCATTGAACCAGGTGGGCACGTTGCCGCTCGTGTTTCTTACCAGCAGGTGAGTGTACTCGTGCAGGATTATGGAGAAGGGATCCTGTTCGCTGTTCAAGTCACTGGTTAGTTCGAGGGTGATGTAATTCACGTCAGGACCAGGTTGGAAAAAACCTGAGGTATTCGCATTTAGCTTGAACGGGCGATACGACTCGTCGTTTTTGAAAACTATTACGGTGGTTGGCACGGGTGAGTCGATCTTGAAAGACTTGAACAGACGGGAAAAGACTTCGCGAAATTGTTCGAGGCGGACGCCGACCTGCCGTATTTCTTTTTCGCTGGCGTTGCCAAGCATCAGGAAGTTCTTGGAACGCACGCTGGTCCACTTGTCTTTTGCAGACAGTGGGGTGGCGGAGCAGACGACGCCAAAAAAACAAAAGGCAATCGCGAGGACAACAGCAAGACGCTTTGTCATTTGATTTTCCGCTTTGGCAAAGCCTGAAAATGAAACGGTCAAGCAGCGAACTGCTCATTAACCACAGGGGAGGAGACGGTGCGCGTTCCGTTGCAGACTCTACAAAGCGGCTTGGTTGGTGTCAATGCTTACTACTCACGGGGTGAAGATTGAGGAGTCAGCCAGGCGAAAGACATATTCGGCAGTGACCCACTGCGAAACTGACCGCCCATCTTTCATTGCTGGTTTGAACTCTATCTTGCAAGCGGACCGTATCGCGTTTTCCGTGAGTCCGGCTGGAAGTCCTTTTATGACTCGAACCCGAGCGACCTTACCGCGCGCCGAAAGCAGAACTTTCAAAGTTACAAATCCCTGCACGCCATTGCGGCGCCCTTCCCTGGTGTAAGAAGGCTTCGGCTTTGCCGATATGGTAGCGCGCACCTCAGTTTCTTTTGCTGAAACGACGAGCTCCTCTTTGTCGTCTGCATCGATAATTCTTGCGAGGGTACCGTCATCAGTGCAGCGATAATCCTGATTCCGCTCCGCGGTGACCGGCGGTGGCTCGTCAATCGCGGGCTCTGGAGAAGGTTCTTTTACTTCCTGCAGGAGATCAGGCGGTTTGATTTCTCTCGTGCGACGTCCGGATTGCGAATAGGTAAGCGTACTGAGAGCCAGAATCGCAACCAGCGGAAATAATTTGAACGACAATTTTTGCGAGTTCATTTCGCAGAAATTCTACGCTAGAGTTGCACGGAAATGTAGTGCAGGAGTTGGAGGGGCTACTGCCCTGTTTCGCGCGGTCTTCGAGTACGCTCACACTATTAATGTCTGAACCGGACTAATAACCTGGCCATTGCGGAAGCTGGTTGAGGTATTCGGCGTTGACGCCTTTCAGCCAAACAAAGCGGTCGTTGATCTTTGAAGGATAAGCCACCCGGGTGGTAATTAATCCAAACACGATTGCCGTGATAAACAGCAAGACGCCAATGAGCGCTGGTACTCCGCTATTCTCAGCAATCGCAAGCACGAAACCGGCAATGCCACCCAGGGCCAGCAGCCAGGTTACCCAAATGCAGGTTCGACGCTTCGCCATATGCTCCTCGCAAAGACCCAAATAGACGGTGGCGCGCTTGCGCACAACCATTGCAACGATCAGGTAAATGAGCAAGGCAACTGCGATGAGAATATAAATTGCAGGATGATGCCACGAGAACTTGCGTTTCAGCCGGGCAATTGTGAATGCATTGCACTTAACACAGCGGTCCGGTAATTGAGCGTCTTTACTCATGACCAACGCGGAACTATCTCGCCAGACGCCCGAGGAAGGCAATCCAATCGACGGTGGCGGCGGCAGTACGTAGCCGTCTTCCAAAACGAAACCCTTTAGATTCGAACCGGGAGTTGGAGATAGGTTCTGGTTGAAAAGGGTCCCGCACGCTTTGCATTGAGTTGCGGTTGCGAAATTTACCAAACCACACTGCGGGCATTTTAGGGCTGACAATGCTTCTCCCGGAAGATCAACTGCAGTGAAGGGTGCAGCATTAAATGCCGAGACTATTCTTCTGGTCCCGTGCAAGTTGGTCCGTGCAGGGCGGGAATCTTGGCGCTAATCACAGGATAGTTAGGAGCTTCGTCGATATTGATCTGGGTCCAGTGTGCGTAGTTTTCGGGAACGTTGTTATCGGCAAAGATAGCTTCCACCGGACATTCCGGCACGCAGGCATCACAATCGATGCAGGTCTCGGCGTTAATGTAGAGGCGGTCAGTCAGTTCGTGAAATGCTTCGACCGGGCAGACGGCCGCACAGTCGGTATATTTGCAATCAACGCATAACTCAACAACTACATAGGTCATTGGTGGAATAAGCTCCTTTTCGAGAATGGCAAATAGTCATTCAGTAAGGAGTGGAATGTCAACTGAAAAATACCACAGATTAATTTCACAACGAGCTGTTGACTGTAAATTACTTTCATTAACACCGCGGCTTTAGCCCGGTGATCGGGTGGCAGGAAGGAATGTGAAACCGTTTAAACGGTTTCCTGATTTATATGATCCTTGATCCACCGGGCTAAAGCCGCGGTGTTAATGAGAGAACAACGCGAAAATGCACCACTACTTTGAAATGCGAAGCGTCAATTACAGTGGCTGAAGTCCTACGCTCCTTCTGATTCCTTCTTCGCGACACTGCCCGGGCCATGCACAGTTTGGTGGATGACAGGATTGCCCCGGTAGATCACGTGTGATGGTCCAGAAACAGTCACGTCGAGTTGTTCCGCAGCATAAACCTCAACGCCTGACACCCCTTTTGAATCGACCTCCACACGTGCCGCGCGTAGTTTATGCGTATCGATATTCCCGGCGCCATTCGCATCGATCTTCAGGGCTTTCGTTTCGCCGGAAGCTGTTATTGTCGGCGCGCCATTGACGTTGATCTCAAACTGATCATTTTTCAATCCGGAAACGTCTATTGTTCCAGCGCCGTTTGCGTGAATCCCCACCAGATCCGGCGCGGAGATTCTTAGAGTGAGGGGCTCGGAGGTTGAATAGTCGCGCAGGGTTTTTATGTGTAACACGTTGTTTGAGACTTCGGTAACAACTAACGGCAGAATGTTATCGTCACCGCTGATTTCAACTTCCTGTGGTTTTTGACACACCACCTCGATGTGAAACGCGCCTTCCGTTGATATGGAATTAAAGGAGCCGACGTTGCGCGTCTCCTTCAATTGCTTGCCTGATCCGCGGACGCCGTGGTGCATTCCATGACAAGCAGATCCCAGGGCGATCAAAACAATTAGCAACACAAGTTTTTTCACGGATAGTGCTCCTTTCAAAATCCGGGGGCGGCAATCAACATTCAGCGTTCGTTACCTTGCAGGTTCATCACGAGAATACTGCAGAGTGCGAGTTGTGTTTTCAGTAACGCTCGGAACTGGCTCTCCAAGGGCCCGCGGTTGCTGTCCGCGAAGCTCATTTGGCAGGCCCGTTTGCAACAGCGGCAAAACAGTCTCGCTCTTCTCAGCATTACGGTTAAGCCGTGATAGCTGCCGGCACAAAGAAAGCTCGACAAGACCCACGATCGTGAAGGTCATCAGCATAAAGAAGCCAATCAAGTCGTCGTGAAACTGAGCCCCAACCTTTAGTGCCATGGCACCGCCCAGCATCAACGACAACCCTACTATCCCGATAATAGTAATGGCAGTTAGATAGGAGCCCACCGGCACCGGCTTCGCGTCGCTGCTGCGCTCTTTCAGGCTGATGCCGCAGCGATTGCAGTAACTGAGACCGGGCGCCAGCGGCGTACCACAAGCTGCACAATACATAAGGCCTACCTTCGCTTTCGTTAAGACTGGACGTTAGACCGGAATAGTCTTTAAAGATCTAACGGTCGCAATGTTGTGCAAGTTCCGCAATTCTAGACCAGAAACCCCTTCCGGAATACTGAGAGTGCCGAATTTGGGCTAAACTGAGCAATACAGTATTTGTTGTCGGCTCTAATACTTCTGCGGTCTCGCTTGCTTGAATGCACCTGATAACAGTCCTTTTGCGAATTGCGCTTAGCGGCGTCTTCGGCGTTGCCGGTGTTACTAAACTAATTGACCCCCGCGGCACTCGCGACGCGGTGAAAAATTTCGGCGTTCCGGAGCCGCTGGCCCCGGCCGTCTCTCTGGCTTTGCCGATCCTGGAGCTCGCGATCGCGGCTGGACTTCTATTCACGGAAACCAGCCGCGTCAGCGCTCTTGCCGCGTTGCTGGTGCTACTGCTTTTCATCGTCGCCATTAGCGTAAACCTCGCACGCGGACGCACCCACGATTGTCACTGCTTCGGTCAGCTCTACTCTCGTCCGCTTGGTTGGCCCACCCTCGCGCGCAACATCACGTTCGCGCTGGGGGCGCTCTTTCTGTTGTGGCAAGGGCCAGGCCCAGGGCCCGCTCCAGGTATTCCTGGTACGCTGGCGCAGCTCGACTTTTATCAGTGGCTCGCGTTGCTTGGAGCTGTCGCCGTTCTTATCGGACTCCTGATTCATTTGCAACAGAGGCAAAAGCGCCTGGCAAGCGAAGAGCCGGTCGCGCAGGTAGGCTTGCCGCTCGGTTCAGAGGCGCCGCCTTTCGAGTTGGCGGCATATGAAGGCGGCCAAACCTCGCTCACTAACCTGCTCAGCTATGGAAAACCATTGCTGCTCATCTTTACCAATCCCAGTTGTGGACCATGCGTGGTTCTCTTTGCGGAAGTTAAGGAATGGCAGCATTCACATAGCGAGCAACTGACGATTGCCCTGGTCAGCTTTGGCACCATCAAAGAAAATTTTGTAAACGTAGCGCGAAATGGCCTGGGCCAGGTGCTGCTGCAGCAGAAACGTGAAGTGGCTGAAAAATATGGCGCCAAATTAACGCCCACAGCCGTGCTGGTTAATACCAGCGGCAGAATCGCGAGCCCGCTCGCCGCCGGCGCCGATGAAATCCGGGCGCTGCTGACCACAGTGCTGGGAAACTCTCCGGTTGAAGGAGGCAGGAGGCAGGAGCAGGCGGCAGGTAGACAGAAAGTCGAAACCCAAAGCGGTTAGCGACCGGAAACGATCTCCAGTCTAACGCGAGTCCGCTTTTCTATTTACCATTCACCATTTACTATTCACCCATGATTGGACGTCCGCAACCAAACGAAGCCGCCGCCTCCTACTCCACTTACATCGACCGTGTGACGAGCGACGACATTGTCTCGGTGCTCGCTACGCAGTTGGATGAAACAGTTGCTTTCCTGTCTGCAATTTCAGAAGAGCAATCCCTCAAGCGCTACGCACCTGACAAATGGTCGATGCGGGAGCTGCTCGGTCATGTAAACGACGGTGAACGCGTTTTCATGTATCGGGCGATGTGGTTTGCTCGTGGCTTTGAGGATCCGCTGCCAAGCTTCGATCAGGAAATTGGCTTCAAGTTCGCCGGCTCCGACAACGTTTCATGGGCGAGTCATGTCGACGAATTTCGGGCAATTCGTTCATCCACACTCGCGTTCTTTCGCAATCTCCCGGCCGATGCCTGGTTGCGCAGCGGCATCGCCAGCGACAACCCGGTCTCAGTCCGCGCCATAGCTTACATTGTTGCCGGCCACCTCTCGCATCATGTCGGCGTTCTGCGCGAGCGATACCTGTAAAGCGAAGCGGTCAGAGGTCGGAGATCAGAGGTCAGCGACTCCCGAGCTTGATCTGACTTCTGACCTCTATTCTTGAGCGAGAAAGTCGCGGATCAATTGCCGTTCGTGTTCATCTTTAATGCGGGTAAATAGTTTCGTGCCCATCGTCTTGATTGTTTCAGGTCGATCAAAAGGCATCTTTGCGTAAACCTTACCGCCGCTGAAGTGACAAGGCTGGCACTTAGCTTCAAGCATTGGTTTGATCTGGGTTGGAAAGTCGACTCTTGCGGTAGTGGTTGCCGAGACCGGCGTTGACTTTTCCGAGGAGGCGCCTGGGGTCGAAGTGGTCCTGGTCCCGGCGTTCATGCGGCCGCAGCCATAGCAGGTGACGATCGAGACCAACACGAAAACTAACAAACCCAGTCTCATGCTCGGATGCTACTCCCGATCACCACCGGTGGCAATCATTTCCCACGCTACTGTTTCTTAGCCGGCCAACGCTGCATGTTGTAAACGCGTTCCTTCGCGGCGCCTGTTTTGTCAGTCCAGTTTAAGACGGCTTTCCATGAGTTGTCTGACTCGCGTTGCCAGCGGAAGGAGTTTCGCGACTTGCCAGTTGGCGCGAAAGTAATTGACTGGTCGTCGAGAGCGATGGCCACCGAACCCGAATCGCCACCGTTGTAACCAAAGTGTCCAGCTTTCAATTCAAAGCGACTCACATCGCTGATTTTGCTTAAGGTCTCGTCTTCAAGAGTTTCGACAACCAGGGTAGACGCATCCTCAAACTTGTAGCGCTCGAAGAAAGGTGCTACATCGCCACCTGTCCCGCGCCAGCTGCCCTCAATCCAGTGAAGCTTTGCGAGATCAGTGGGCTTGATATCAATTGGTGTAGGCCATGGTGTTGGCGAGCTGGCCGGCGCTGGTGGCGAAACGGTGTTGTGGGCATCGTAATGAGATTGCAGGCGTGTACAGGCGCTGAGGATGCCCACAACGGCGATAAGAATCACGCTCAGCAGGAATGGATGTTTACCCATGCTGGATCTTTCCTCAACTGCCCACTGCTTATTGCCTGCCTTCATCAGGATGCTCACTTCGGGGGTTGCTGCCGCGAGAACCGTGGAAGCTTAACCGCGTACGCATGCGCTGTTGCCACTGGCTGCGCTTTTCGTCGGCCGCTTCGATTTGCGTGAGCACTTCGCCCAGGTTTTCGCCGCCCAACTGCCGCATTTTCAAATAGAGCAGTGCCGGGACGATCGACGTCAAGGGAACAACGACAATGTTAATGAGCCCGGTGAGTTGTTGGTAAATCTGGTGGCTCATGGAACGGTTCGCAAGGTGTATCCCGGTCTCCGTAGTTTTGAAGACTGCAAGCTTGCCAAAAAGAGCGGTGACGATCATCGGGATCAAAAACTGAAGCACCGACACAATGATGACGGTGCGCCACGAGCGGGAGGCCAGCGCCCGCGCTCGATGCCTCGCAGCCTTGGTCTCCAGACCTTCCAGCAGTACCACCGGCGCGTAGAGAGCGTAGCGGATCGTAATCACAATGCCCGGAATCACAAACAGTATGAAGCCAATAAGAATGCGCAGCGTCATCAGCGCAGACGTCTTCAGAAACGGACGCCAACGCCGCTTCAACAGAGCAAACGCCAGGCGTAGCTCAACCGGGCGCAATGGTGCTAGTGAGAGCTGGGTAACAACAACTGCAGTCATGCCTGAGATGGTGGCGGCGGTTACGAAGTTAGCGGCTATGTGCAGCAGCCCGACAATTACCAACCCGCAAGTCACCAGAACTTTTCCTACGCTCATGCCTGGAGGCTGAGCGTTTTCCAACAGTTCAAAAACAATCAAGAGGAAAGTAGTGAAGAAGACCGGCACGTGTGCGATCAATGAAAGCTTGAGAAACTTCGGAAAGTATTCACTGTAAAGTGAGAGAGCGCGACGATAGAGCGAACCTATGCCCTCAGCTTGTGCGCGTAGTGAACTTGCAAACGCTGCAGCCGTTTGCGGACGATCCTCGGGCTGCTTCGAAAGTGCGGTCATTACAATTTCCGCTGCCCGCTTTCGCACTTTCTTATTTTTGTCCCGCAAAGGCGGCGGTGCGGTTTTGATGTGCTCCTGCATCACATTGCCGGTCACACCAGCGAAGGGCGTTTCACCGGCAAGCATCTGATAAGCGATAACGCCGAGGCTGTAGATATCGGATCGTGCATCCAGCGGTTGGCCGGCGCACTGCTCGGGCGACATGTAAAGCGGAGTCCCCATGATGGCGCCGACGCGCGTTAACTGTGTGCCTTCCGCCGAGCTGTTTCTCAGTCTCGTTTGCTGATCAACAATGGCCCGCTGCGTATCTTTGCCAAACATGAGAGTGCGGTCATTATCTTCAGGGAAATCAGTTGAACGCTGCAGCAGAGCCGTAGACTTGGCGTCGGCGTCTTCTACCGACGCTTTGAAAAGTTGAGTCTTTCCGTCTTTGACGAGCTGCGGTGCTGTGACGCCGGCCGCGTTGAGTTCAGTGTGAACTTTTTCCTGGACGTCGGCGGAATAAATGAGAGTGTCGACCTCCAGGTCAGGACTGTCGCCAATAGGCTCGCGTTCGGGCGCACGGGGCGAAGGTGTGGTTAGTTGAGCCGGCTTGAAAGCTGTTGCGGCGACTCCGCCGGTCAACGCTGCGGGTGTAGCCAGTGGCGCTGACGGAGAGTTGGTTTCTCCTGAGCCATTACTTACTTCGGCGTCAACCTCCGCGAGCTTGGCGATGCCGAAATCGAGCACTTTGACTCGATAGCCACCGAGCCGGTTGGGTTCGAGCCAGATATTTTCGGGTTTCAGATCGCGATGGACAACACCCTGAAGGTGGGCCTCATGCACGGCTGAGCAAACCTGCTCCAGAATATCCACTACCCATTCCAGCGGCAGCCGCTTTTCTTCCATCAGGACATCGCCGAGCGTGCAGCCGTCGAGATACTCCATCACGAGATAGGCAACCGCTTCCTTGCCCGCATGCGCAAAACCGAAGTCCGTAACGTCAACTACGTTGGGATGGCGCAAGCGGCCGGCGGCGCGAGCCTCACGTTTGAAGCGCGCCACAAACTCCTCGTTTCGCATGAACTGGGGCGTGATTAATTTGAGCGCGACGTAACGCTCCGTGCCCAGGTGAGTGGCAAGATAGACGGCACCCATACCGCCGCGGCCGAGCAGCCGTTCGAGTTGATACTTCTCGTCGAGCACCTGACCAATGTAAGGATCTGCTTCGATCATGCGGGTTTATGCTAATGCAGTAAACAGCAGACAGCAAACAGTACACAACAGGCAACTATCTGGTTAGTGAACGGCATATGGCAAGTTTTGTAATAGGTGGATTCAAGTTTGAAGTGTAACAAGTTGCTGCTGTCGGATTTCGCCCCAGCGGGGCGAGATGTTTATAGCCCGACTCCGGCTGGAAAGAAATTTCGCTCCTCACGGAGCGAAGAGTATTTGAGGGGCGACTTGTTGCTATAAACATATCGCTCCTACGGAGCGAAGCGCAGTTTCACGTTGTATGTGAAACTTGAATCCACCATATCAAGCTACTGCCCACTGCCCACTGCCCACTGCCTCCTTTACCGGCACATCTGCCACGCTCGCACCGCATCGATGGGAACGACCAGCATCAGAATTTCGAGCAGCAGGCTGTCTTTGATCCAAACTATTAAAACTAATTCGAGGATGGCAAATACAACTAATGAGCGACGCAGCCCCAGGCGTCGGGCGACGATAAAGCCAACCAGGCAACAGAGGATGTCGCCGAATGAATTGATTACAGTATCGCCGTTATAACCGAGTGCGGCTGTTTCCGAACGGTAACGATCGATAATGAAGTTTGTGTTTTCAAAGACCTCCCAGCAAGCTTCGACAGCAACTGCCAGCGCCAGTTGCCAGTTTGGGCGGAGGCGTGAAAATAGCCAGGCAATCAGCCAGAAAAACAGAAACCCGTGCAGCACGTGCGTGAAGCTATAAGGATCGAGGAAATGCTGAGAGTTGTTAGCACTACAAATCTGGCCCGACCAGAGTTGAATACTTCCGCAAGCGCAAATCCACAACCGTCCCTCAAGGCGGAGCAGGAGCGCCGTAGCAATAAACGACGCGACAATCGCATACACGGGCCAATACTTTTGCGCGCGAAAACCTTTGCTGGCGGCGTGAGTTTTCAATTCTTCTCTCGCGAATACCTGAGTGTATATGAAGGCGGCACGATAGTTTCCGGCAGCCGCGGATCGCTGACAGGCGCGCCGGCCGCGATCTTGAGAGGAAGTACGCCCGCCCAAACATTCAGTGCGTAGTCTTCGTCGTCGTCGATTGGGGGGCCGGTGCGCACCTTAGCCGACACCTCAACGAGCGGCAACGCTAAGACGGTAGTGGCCCTGAGCTCCTGTTCAGTCGGTTCGCGCACGTCGTTCCACCGGCCGGGAATTACCTGTTCAGAAAACGCAAACAGAGCCGCGAGCTTGGCCTCCCGATCAGCAACGATCGTAGCGCGGCCAAATATCACCACCGAACGATAGTTAATCGAGTGGTGAAAGGCTGAACGCGCCAGCACCAGACCATCTACGAGGGTGACGGCAACACAAACATCGAGGCCGCTGCTCAGCGTGCGCAGCATCCGGCTGACTTGCGAACCGTGGATGAACAGCTGTTCGTCGACGCGTGCATAGCCGGTGGGGATTACAAAGGACTGTCCCTCGACCGCGAATCCGACGTGACAAATGAAGCCTTCATCGAGAATTCCATAGACGAGCCGGCGATCATAAACGCCGCGTTTGGGAAGACGTTTTAGCGTGGTGCGATCAGTTTGCGGGAAGTCCATAAGGGTGAATCGTAGTTTGTAAATCGTGAATCGTAAAGAGATTAGCTGGGGGAGCGACGCGGGTGCGTGTAGAATATTCCGAATTCAAAGAGTGTTGGCCCGGCTGTTTAGGATTGGACCGCAGGTTAGCTCCGAAAATATTCATGAGAATACGAGGGCTGGAATGATCAGAGAGAAGCTAATGGAAGGCGACATCGGACGCTCCGGAGATTTTCGCTGGCGCGGCCACGAGGTTTCGCGGATTGAAGGACTAAGCGATGCCGTTTTCGCGTTTGCGATTACTTTGCTGGTCGTTTCGCTGGAGGTACCGAAGACGTTTGCTGAACTGGCGGAAACGATGCACGGCTTCGGCGCGTTTCTCATCAGCTTCATGCTGCTCTTTGCTGTCTGGTTCAATCAATATAAATTTTTCCGCCGCTATGGCTTGCGGGACACCCTTACCGTCGTGCTCAATGCTGTGCTGTTGTTCGTGGTGTTGTTCTATGTCTATCCGTTGAAGTTTTTATTCACCTTCCTGGTTGATAGATTTACGGGAGGCCACGGAGAAGTGCGGCTGTCAAACGGAAACGTCGTGCCGATGATCGAAAGTAATGATCAGATGGCGAGTCTGATGACAATCTTCAACCTTGGTTACCTGGCAGTGTTTGGAGTCTTCGTGCTGCTGTTCTGGCATGCTTACCGCAAGCGCGAAGCCCTGGAACTGAATGAGCTCGAGCGCTTTGATACGCGACAAACCATGCTTGAAAGTGCGCTCAACTGCGGTATCGCTGTCCTGTCGCTGCTCGTCCTGGCTATCGGTGGCGTAGCTCGCGCCGGCCTGGCGGGAATGACCTATATGCTGACGCCAATAGTTATGACCCTAAACGGAAGGATCATGGGCATCCGCAGAAGAAGACTGAAAGCGCGCTCATAATTTGTTTTCGAAATCGAGCTGGAATTCACAGTTCAACCTTTAGATTATTTCGTTGCGGAACTGACAAGCTAAAGCCTGAACTTCTGAGCCGGCAAAAACTGGAATGTCTTTTGGATTTCTGCCAGGTCTGGTTTTCGTGGTGGTGATGATATGTTGGGTTGTGTTTGCGGGCGTCTTTTTACTGCGAAACAAACCACCAAGTCCCCCTGATCAAAAACGCGAACCAGCTTCACTTTTCGGAGTGGCATTGCAGGGAATGTCCTATGGATTAGTTTGGGGAGTGCGCCGCCCGACGTTTACGCCTATCTTTGGGAATGGGCCGATTTCAATGTTAACCGGGTTGCTGGCGATTTGCGCTGCGGTGAGTTCTGTTTGGTTAATAACGATGGCGGTGAAAACGCTCGGGAAGGAGTGGAGCCTCACCGCGCGGCTGGTTGAGGGTCACCAATTAGCAACGAGTGGTCCGTATGCGCTGGTGCGCCATCCAATTTATTCGGGCATGCTTGGAATGCTGTTGGCTACCGGGTTGGCTATTAGCCACTGGGCGGCACTGCTTGCCGCGCTGATTATTTTTTTCATTGGTACGACAATCCGTGTGCGCAGCGAAGAGAAACTGTTGCGCGAGGCTTTTGGTGAGAAGTTTGAAACCTATGCCCGCAACGTGCGGGCAATCGTTCCCGGCTTGTATTGATTTCGATAAGCTCCCAATTGTCCGATAAGCTTTAGCTTGTCACTGCCGAACCAAAATCGACAAACTGAAGCTTATCGGACAAAACTACACTAAATGAGCAAAGCGAAAATTCTTGCGACCCTCGGACCTGCCTCGCGCGATCAGGCAGTAGTTGAAAACCTGATTCGAGCCGGCGCCGACGGTGTGCGCATTAACATGTCTCACGGGTCTTTGGAAGAGAAGACGGAAGACGTCAGACGCGCACGCGCAGCCGCCAGGAATCTGAACCGTCCGTTGGCTGTACTGGTAGATCTTTCAGGCCCAAAAATTCGCACCCGCCAACTCAAAGATGGACAACCAGTGATGTTGAAAGCCGGGGATCTTTTCGTTCTTACGACTCAGGATATTGTGGGAGACGAGCAGAGAGTCGCTACGAACTACCCTGATTTGGCGCATGTAGTCGAGCCCGGCACTAAACTCTTGCTCGATGATGGAGCTATCGCACTAGTGGTCGAGAGCACGACTAAAACCGATGTGATCTGCCGCGTGATTAATGGCGGCGTGCTCGGTGAACGCAAAGGCATAAACCTTCCGGGAGTTCCCCTGCCCATCGATTCATTGACTGAGAAAGATCTTGCGGACCTCAAATGGGCAGTCGAACAGAAGGTGGATTACATCGCGCTGTCCTTTGTTCGCCGGGCTGAGGACTGCTCCCGCGCCAAAGATCTTATTAGAGAAGCCGGCGGCCGCGCACCGCTGGTGGCCAAGATCGAGATGGCCGAAGCGATCGATCACCTTGACGAAATTATTGCTACTGCAGACGCAGTGATGGTTGCACGAGGCGATCTCGGAGTGGAGACAAGCGTCGAGTTGGTGCCGGTTTATCAAAAGCGGATTATCCAAAAAGCACTGCAAGCCGGGAAGATGGTCATCACTGCGACGCAAATGCTGCAGTCGATGGTGACGAGCCCTCGACCGACGCGCGCGGAAGCTTCGGATGTGGCGAACGCTGTCTGGGATGGTACCGACGCGCTAATGCTATCGAACGAAACGGCCAGCGGCCTTTATCCCGTTGCCGCTGTAGAAACGATGTGCCGCATTATCGAATCGGCCGAAGCCGGCAAAGAGCCGGAAGCAGATCAGATCGCGAAATGGGCAGGTAAACAATCAGGGCGTGTGAGCCGTGCGCTATGCGAAGCAGCAGCCTTCGCCGCTGAAGAGATGGGCACAAAAGTGACGGCTGTGCTGACGGAATCAGGATTGATGGCCCGCCGGCTTTCCGCCCTACGCCCGCAACAGAAAATCATCGCCCTGACAAACTCACTGGAAATACAAAACGAACTGTCCCTGATTTGGGGAGTCGAGTCGCTAATCGTTCCGCACGCTGAGACGACCGAAGAAATGCTTAGAGTTGGAGAAAAGACATTGCTCGAAAGCGGTGCGGTTGAGAAGGGCGAAATGATTGTGGTAATGGCGGGAAGGCTTTCCGGACTTGGACTGTCCAGCTCAGTGACGTTGTTTACTGTCGGTAGCACGCCTTAGGACCAAGACTAATGACTGTAGTAACTGTCTCGATAACGCAAGTGTGGTGCGGGTGCCTTTTCGGATTTCGGCAAAGTGAGCTTAATTTTTATCGAGTGCCACTTATTATCCGGCGTTTGATCCGGTCGCTTGAAGCCAATCGTGTACTGACTGCGTAACTGCATCGCAATTACATCCGCAACCTGGTTCAACTCCTTTGCGTCAATAGGAAAGTACGCCTTCCCTCCTGTTCTTGTGCCGAGTTCTTCGAGAATACCACCGCCTTCCATACTCAAACTGGAACCTGCGTCCTTGGGGTTTATTAGCCCTATGGCGTAGAAAATCACACTCGATTCCCTCAACTCGTCACGCAGCTTCACCAACGTCATCTTTGATGAATTTTCCCTCCCATCACTAAACACGATTAGAGCCTGCTTTTCGTTTCGACTCGCCTGCAGCTTCTTGAGTGCCAGATCGCAGGCATCATAGAGCGGGGTGTTCCCGATTTCTTTAGTTTCGGCCGCAGCAATCGCTTGCAGAGCCGTCGCAATTTCGGCAGCATCGCAGCCTAAATCGCAGTAAACCCGCGCTGTGTCTCTTATTCCAATCAAAACGAACTCGCTAGCCTTGTTGCTGCTGCGAATGATTTGGGCGGCAAGCTGAGCTGAAGTTTTCCGTGATGAGAGCTCCATTGACGAAGAGAGATCGAAAATGAGGGCAACACTCACTGGTTTATCCTCAGCGTCGAAGTAAGTGATATCCAAAGGAGTCTTTTTTTCGGAAATGCTGAATTGTTGTTGTGTTAGTCCAGGAAAGGGACGACCGTAGGAATCTGCAACCGTAACTATCACCCGCACCGTGGACTCGTCCTTCGTGCTTTGTCCAATTGCGGAACTCGCGGCTAAGGTAAGCAGTAGAAACAGGAGACCAGCAGGGTGAGCTTTTCTCACGAATGCCTCCAAAAATTGTATGTTGCTTCGGCTACCCGACTCTGACGGGCACGCTACTCAGCGCGCAGCACTTCCTGGATAGTATCTTGCAGCGATCCCCCGGGGTTTGTCAGGCCGGGTGCCTTTTGCGGGTCGCGCCAGTTGTCGAGAATACCCACCTGATGAACGCATTGTAAGGTGCAGGTCGGCGCACACCATTTCTCGGTGCTGTACTCGCGATCGAAGTCAGCCATCGTGTAGTCCTCGAGCGGAATGCCCGGATAGCCACGTTGTTGGGAACACCAGTGAACTAATCCCTCTTCGCAAATATAGAGGTAACGCGCTCCCGCACGACAACGCCACTGATATGGTTTCCCTTCGGCGATGCTGTCCTGAAACCAATTGAGCCGGGCGTGATCTTTATTGCCCATTTTCTTTACCTGCTGGAAGATGTCCTTCTCTTTCACGGAAAGAGGTTTGAGCGTGCCATCGCCATCGTGAATAACACCGACCGTTGTCGAGAAGCCCAACTCCACGGCGCGTCGCGCTACCGTTAGTGCATCTTCAGGATTCTTGATTCCGCCGCCAATCACGGAATTAATATTTACGTGGAAGTCTGCATACTCCGAAAGATAGCGGAGCTTCTTA